>Ga0209018_1001638_pt1 | contig 17578 bp, 17 predicted proteins | sample YNPBryBLVA2012_FD_185814 | JGI IMG/M metagenome (GOLD analysis project Ga0209018, IMG submission 185814) | Anoxygenic and chlorotrophic microbial mat microbial communities from Yellowstone National Park, USA - YNP Bryant BLVA 2012 (SPAdes)... ...
CTAGCAGAGTAACTGCCTGCTGTTATGTATCGAGTTGGTCTTTGCAAGAAAACCGTCAACGAATGGGGAAAGCGAATAAACGAATAAGGCCGTGCCATTGGTTTATTCGTTCAAAAATTCGTTGACGGTTTGTCCAGAGAACTGCGGAGCAAACCGAGAACGGTCGAACATCGTGCAAAATCTTTACGATCGTGATCGATTCTCAAGAGCAATACTATAGTCCGACTGCCCAGCATGGTAAAATCCCCCGCATGACTCATGCCGAAATCATCGCTTCGCTCATTCAGGCCAAAGTCTGCCAGGTAGAGGCCGCCATCCTGAACATGGAAATTTTGAAGATCGAGCCAGAGCGCGGGCGCATCAGCCTGGGCGGGATCGAACAGTAGCCCCTATTATGGTGACGCTTACCCATCCATCTACCATCTGCCTGGCAATGCCTGAAGATGGCCAGGACATCTGTGAAATTGCGGCCCATGCAGGCGTTTTCAACGCCGAAGAAGTGAAATGCGTGGCCGAGATTTGGGAGGAATATGTGCGCCTGGGCATCGAAACCAGCGGCTACACTTTTTTCGTCGAAAAGCAAGGCAAAGAAGTGTTGGGTTTCGTCTGTGTGGGCCCCCGCTCCCTGACTGACCGCGTCTATGATTTATATTGGATTGCCGTACACCCCCGGGCGCAGCGTTTGGGCGTAGGGCGCAGACTGCTCGAACAAGCCGAAGAGGCCGTGCGCCAGAAAAACGGGCGCATCCTGGTCATCGAGACCTCCGGCACGCCTAAATACGCCCCGGCGCGCGCCTTCTATTTGTCTATGGGCTATCGGCACGAAGCCACCCTGCGCGACTTGTATGCAGACGGGGATGATTTGTGGATTTTCACCAAACGGCTCACGCTTCCCTGCGCCCCTTCAACACAATGCGAATAGGCGTGCCGAGAAAGCCGTACTCCTCCCGAAAGCGGTTTTCGAGATAGCGCCGGTAACTGAAGTGCGCCAAACTGGGGTCATTGACGTAAATCAAGAACGTCGGCGGATCGGAGCGCACCTGCGTCCCATAATACATCTTCAATTGCCGGCCTTTGAGGGAGGGCGCCGGGTGGGCGTCTTGAGCCTTCTGAATCAACTGGTTGATCTTGGAAGTGGACAGGCGCGCCAGGCGTTCCTCCTGCACTTGAAGCGCCAGAGGCAGCACCTTGTCCACGCGCTGACCGGTCTTGGCCGAGATGAACAGCACCGGCACGTAATCCATGAAATTCAATTCGCGGCGGATATGCTGCGTATATTCGTCCATCGTATAGGTATTCTTCTCCACCGCGTCCCACTTATTGACCAGCACCACGCACGACTTCCACGCCTCCAGGATGAATCCGGCAATGTGCAGGTCTTGGGCTGTGATGCCTGCCACTGCATCCACCACCAACAACGCTACGTCGGCGCGTTCGATGGCCTTGAGCGCCCGCAGCACGCTATACTGTTCCACGCCATGCTCGATCTTGCCGCGTTTGCGGATGCCGGCCGTATCAATGAGCGTAATCTTGATGCCCTGATACTCGAGGTGCAAGTCTACCGCATCGCGCGTCGTGCCGGGGATGGGGCTGACGATGGAACGCTCTACGCCTGCCAACTTGTTCAGCAGGCTGGACTTGCCGGCGTTTGGCTTGCCCACGATGGCAATCTTGACCGTCTCATCCTCCGCCTCGGCCTGCTGAGGCGGAAACGAGGCGATCAAATCATCCAGAAGGTCCCCCGTATCCGTGCCGTGCAGGGCGGAGATGGCGTAAGGCTGGCCCAGCCCCAGTTCGTAGAACTCGCTCACGTTCTGACGGCGGGCTGCACTTTCGCATTTGTTGACCACTAAGAAGATGGGCGGCCAAAACTTCCCGTCGGGCAGTTTCTTCTGGTAGCGGCGCAAGATGCCCGCCACCTCGCGGTCGGGAGCGGTGACGCCGGCTTCGCCGTCAGTCAAGAAGAAGACCGCGTCTGCGTCTTGGATGGCAACCAGCGCCTGCTCCTTGATTTGCTCGATGAAATCGGCTGAGCCAACCGAAAGCGGCGTCTTGCCTCCATGCACGGGATCTATGCCGCCGGTATCTACCACATCGAAGACGACCCCATTCCACTCGGCTTCGGCCATCAAGCGGTCGCGGGTGGTGCCGGGTGTCTCGTCTACGATGGCCAGGCGTTCCCCCACCAGGCGGTTGAAGAGCGTGCTTTTTCCTACGTTGGGGCGCCCTACCAGGGCAAGAACAGGTTTGGGCATGTTCATCCGATCTTGGGCAGGTTTCAACCCGGCCCAACCACCACTTCTACTTTGCCAGGCAGAATGGATTCGACCACGATATCGTCCACGAGAATCTCCACTTTTGGCTCCAACTGATAGGTGCCAACTGCCAGTCCGCTTACGTCAATGAACACCCGAATATCTTGAGGAGAGAGTTTGTCGAGCAGCGGCAAAGGACCCGAAAGGATGACATCCACGCTGGCTGGGGCAATGTGAATCTCTTGCCCAGCCTTCGACCCGATAACTTGGATGTCCTGGTTCGAAAGCGTCACACTGCTTTGAATGGGCTCTACCCCTACCTGCACCAGCACCGACTGTTCTCCCACCAGCGAAAGTCCTTGCGGCAGCGCCAACGCCAGGCGGGTAGACAGGTCTTGTTGGGCATTTTCCAGGTCGAGCGGCTGGGTTTCCAGCGCGCCCGGCAGAGCATTCACCAGCGCCGGGTCAGCCGAATAGACTGTCACCACCGGCGGGAAGACGGAGATGTTCGTCAGCCGGTAACCGTTGGCAACCTGTCCCCGCACCACCACTTTGACGGCCAGGTCGCGGTAGCCGCCTTGTTGGCTGATGGGTAATTGCAAAAGCACCTGGTCAGGATTCAACCCCACGCCGTTGAGCGCGCGGTTGTTTTGGTCGAGCGCTTGCACCGGCAGCGATTGTTCTATGGTCTCGCGGACGCCTGCAATGTTGACCGACACGCGCAGGCGGGCTACTTGTTCGACCAGCGACTGCGGGCCAGAAATAATCACCTCCTGCGGCGTCAAACGGGCTTCACCCGCTTGATAGCCGATGGCTGGCTCGCCAGACAGGCTCAGGTCGAGAGGCAAGATACGGGAGGCAAGCGGCTCCAGGGTCACGGTAACCGTTTCGGGCGTCACCGATACGATGCGCACCGGGCGGATGGGGATTTGCACTTGAATAGCCAGGTTATGCTGGCCGGCGCTCAATCCCGATAAGTCCAAGATAGCGCGCATCTCGTTCTCGCGGTTCGTGAGTTGTTCCCACACCGAGCGCGGCGCGCGCAGCGTCAGTTCGACCTGCTTGGGATAATCGCCCGTCAAGACCAGGCTGGGGTCTTGCCCGATGACTTCCAACGGGATGGGATGGGGGTACGGCCGCACTTCGTCGGGGTCGGCGGCGGTCACGGCCGCCACCCACACCGCCAACGCCATCAAAAAGGCCCAGACAAAAGTACGCAAGTTGGCGCCCAACCAGCGTATCATGGTTCACCATCCTTGCGTAAGAACAGGTAAGGGAAAAATTGCTGGAGCCAGGACGGCTTTTCGATGCCGCCGTTAGGCTGGAAGAAAGCGGTCAAGATGTTTTCGAGGCGCTCTGGGTCCAAGCGGCGGATCATGCGGCCCGAATGAGCAATCGAAATCGAGCCGGTTTGCTCTGAAACGACCACAGCCACCGCATCGCTGACCTCCGAGATGCCCAGGGCGGCGCGGTGACGCAGCCCCATTTGGCGTTCGGGCGAACGCGCCAGGATGCCGCTGGCGGAAAGAGGCATGACACAGGCGGCTGCCGAGAGGAACATTCCTTTGGGCGATTGCAGGCCTGAAATGATCACGGCGCCGTCGTGCAAAGGGGTGTTAGGGTAGAAGATTTGCAGCAACAATTCGGGCGTCACTTTAGCGTTCAGACGCACCCCCGTATCATTGTATTCGTCCAAATTGTCTAGCCTTTGGATGACAATGAGCGCGCCGTGCTGGCGGGCAGAGAGGCGGGCGCAGGCGCTGACAATTGCCCGAATCACTTGTCGAGTCTCCAGATTGGCCGTTTTGCCGCCCGACGAAATGAACATGCCAGCCCGCCCCAGCCGTTCCAGGCCGCGCCGGATTTCCGGCGCAAAAATGACTGGAATGGCCAACACCAACGCCGGCAGGGTACTTTGAATCAGCCAGGAGAAGGCCGGCAATTCCACCAGGCTGGTCAGCAGGGCCAGCAAGACGATGAGGAATAAGACCCCTCTCAACAATACCAACGCCTGCGTATCCCGCAAGAAATATAACAGGATGAAGAAAGTCAATGTAACCAGCAGAATGTCTATGACACTCAGCCAGTTCAGACGCTGGAAAATGAAGAGTAAATCGTTGAGGAAATCCGTCACGAGTAAATCCGCACAGAGCGCCGAGAACGCAGAGAGGGCATCTGCGCGAACTTCGCGCTCCCGGCGGGATGACTAAATGGGCCGCAAGACGCGGTCGGCGCGCAATTGTTTGAACATCAGGCTGGTGCCTGGCGGGCCCGATTCCCTGGCCGCATCTTGCCAGGCCTGGATGCCCAAACTATTGGGGGTGCGCTTTTCGTATCCCAGGTTTTTCCAGGCGCTATCCAGGCTGGCCAGCGCAGGAAAGGGAAAGACCAAAGACGCCTCACATTGTAAATCTTGCGAGGCGCGTTCCACCTCAGTCAACAAAGCCTGGAGGGCTTTTTCATTGGTATGCTCAGGTTCGATATACAAGTCGGTGGTGCGGGCTACCAGATTTTCCACTTGCCAGCCAGCCAGTCCCACCACTTGATCGTTCATTTTCAATAGCAGGAAAGCCTTGTCGCCAAAGGCTTCCATGGCATCGTCGGCTGTCATTTTTTTCTGGCCTTTGCTCAAGCGCGTGACCAGTTCGGCAATGGCCTGCGAATCGCGCGGCCGGCCGCGTTGCACAGTGTAATTGCCAGGTGGCGCCTGTTTCTTCTGGATGGTTGGCAAGGTTTCGGAAGTGGGGAAGATCTGCTTCCAAGCCGTGGTCACTTGTTTCCACAATTCATCGTAAGAGCCAGTATTGCGGATGACCACATGAGCGCGCTCGATCTTCTCACTTTGCGGCCCCTGGGCATGGATGCGCGCCAGGGCCTCCTCTTGACTCAAATTGCGTTTGCGCACCAAGCGTTCCACTTGCACCGCTTCGGGCGCATAAGCCACCCACAAACTGTCACACGCGGCTGCGAGGTCGCTTTCTAGCAGTTTGATGGCCTCGATCACGATGACCTTTTGACTGGCGCGCTGAATCAAGAGGCTGATTGCCTGGCTGACGAGCGGATGAACAATGGCCTCTAATTTTGCCATGGCCTCTTTGTCGCGAAAGACCAACCCGCCCAACCTGGCGCGGTCGATCTGCCCGTCTGCGCCCACAACCCACTTGCCAAACGTCTCGACCACCGACTGATAACCCGGCGCGCCTTTGGCTATGGCGCGATGCGCCAGCGCGTCCGCATCGATCGTATACGCCCCAAGGTGTTCCAACATTTTGCGGACGACGCTCTTGCCGGTGGCAATGTTGCCTGTCAGGCCGATGATGTACTTCCCAGGCCAGTGACTCACGCCGCCTCCTAAGGTAAAAAATCTACATGTCTATTTTACTGTCTTTTCTTGAATTTTGTGATGATTTGTAGCGCAAACTTGCCCACTTGCGCTACAATCGCTCCATGCTCACCCTCGCGTTGGAACATCTGCAAGCGCATCGCGCGCGTACCTTCAACCTGCCGCCGTTTCATAAACTTTCTACCCCCTCTCAGGCGTTGGAGTTCGTCGAGGCGCGCGGCTTCATTTACTTTTGGCCCATCAAGGGCGTGGACTTTCCCAGTTTGTGGGTGGCTGTGGCGGGTGACCGCCCGGTTGCCGATGCACACGATGACCCCGGTCACATCACCTGGCGCTGGAAAGACGACGCCCTCGGCAAGAGAATCTGGTACTACGCCAAGATATTGCGCCGCAAAGCCACCCTCATCTCGTTAGAAATGGCGCCTTACTTCTATGCGCTCTCGGAAAATTACGGTTCGCCCGAAGAAGATTATTTGATTGCTTATCAGGAGGGGCGCTTGCCGCAATCGGCCAAACAGGTCTATGAGGCCATCTTGGAAAACGGTCCGCTCAACAGCGTCGAACTGCGCCGCGCTGCCCGCCTTACCCATGCCAAGGACTCCGAATTCAACAAGGCGCTCGAACTCTTACAGGCCGATTTCAAAATCCTGCCGGTTGGCGTGGCGCAGGCCGGCTCCTGGAACTATGCCTTCATTTACGAACTGACCAGCCGCCATTACCCTGACCTGCCCGAGCAAGCGCGGGTCATCCCTGAAGCCCAGGCGCGGATGCAAATACTCGAGCGCTACTTCGACTCGGTCGGCGCAGCACAATTACGCGATGTCATCAAACTCTTCAACTGGCCGAAAAGTTTGGTCGAGCGGACGCTCCACAAGATGCTGGAGAAGGGAAAAATTGCTCGAACCATCCATCCCACCCGCGCAGGAGAGTGGCTGGCGCTGGCAGAACTATCGAGGCCGCCGTCCGACAATCTCGCTCATTGCGCCTGAAGAGCGCGTTCCATCGGGATTCTTCATTACGATAGAACGCGCTCGTTTATAGGGAATGACCTGCTCCAAATCGGGGAGACGGATTTCTTCACGGATGGAAACCAACCGCTTGGCTTCTTCCAATGGGACAGCCTTACCATGATATGTATCTGCAAAGCCGATTGTCTCTGTGGATGGTTCATCCCTCTTCTTGCGCGTGATGAGACGATCCACCAACCCACCCAACGGTTTCAACCACTTGGTAGCCGGGTGCGTGCCAATGCCAACGCCGATGTAGAAATACGGCCAGCGCCCATAAATGTATCCATGCAAAAAATCGAGCCAGGAATAGCCAGGAATTTTACGCGCCTCCTCGATAAAAGCGCGCGTGGAGGGCTTGAGTAAAGAAAGTTTCATGCTTGCCTCGACAAAGTGGTTCGTTATGATACCTGGGGAAAAAAAGCAAGCGTAATGTTTCTTTCCATTACGCTTGCCCAATGCGCTACCGGTCGCTAGGCCTCATATTCGCCTGCTTCCTCCTCTACGGTCATGACCGGTTCCTCAGCCGGCTTGCGGTCCAGGAATTGCAGGGCTAATGCAACGACTTTGGTGTAATATTTGACTTCCCCTTTGTCTTCGACCCGGTCGGTTTTCAATCGTCCTTCCACATACACCAGGCTGCCTTTCTTGAGATATTCCTGGCAGACTTCTCCCAACCGCCCCCAGGCCTCGATGTTGACCCATTCGGTATATTCTTTGGCTTCACCCTGCGATTTCCAGCGCTGGGTAATGGCCATGCTGAAATGCGTCACCTTTTTGCCCGTAGGCGTAAAGCGGCCCTCTGGGTCTTTCCCCAGATAGCCAATCAGTTGAACGCGATTGAGAGCAGGCATTTTCATTCCTCCTTTGGTGAGAATCGGATACGATATTAACAGTGTAGACCGATTGTTCGATTTGTCAAGTAGGAATTCCTGGGGATTGGAAGGAGCGTTAGACTGAAAACTGAAAAGTCGTGCTTGCCAGAGTGCAATTAATTTTATATACTGGATATATCATCAGGTGTGTTTCCTTTGTTCACGCATGTGAAACACGTCTACATCCATCTCGAAGGAGGTTACCATGCAACTCGACGCGATTCTCGAAGTCGCCATTGGCCTGGTATTTACCTGGCTGGTCTTGAGCGTAGCAACGATGGAAATCCAGAATTGGATTACACAGCGATTGGAGACGCGCGCTCAATTCTTGGAACAATCCATCCTGGAAATGTTCAAGAACGAACAATCTCTGGTAGATCAATTCTATAATCATCCGGCAATCGTGGAATTGTGCAAGTTGGACAAAAAGGGACGGCTCAAAAAACCGGCTTCTATCCCGGCGGCGGTGTTTGCCGAAGCCGCCTTGGAGGTGTTGCTGAATGCTGGCAAAGCGGGCGAAGAGGCGCCTGTCAGTGCAATGTCGTTTGATTTGATGGCCTCCAGAGTGGAAGAGGCCAAAACCATCAGCCCCGATTTGGCTCGCCTGATGGACCGTCTCTTTCCTCAGACTGCGCAAATGTCTGCCCCTGGCGTTTCTTACGGGCTGGAAGATTATGTCAATAAGGTGCAGGAATACCGCGCCAATGTGGAAAAATGGTTCGATAATGTGATGACGCAGGCCTCGTTCTGGTACAAGGAAAATGCACTGGCTTGGGCTTTTTCCATTGGTTTGGTGTTGTCCATTGTGTTCAACATTGATACTATCAACATTACCCAAAAACTATGGCGCGAACCGACTATCCGACAGGCTTTGGTAGCGCAAGCCGCAACTTACGAACCAGGAGAAGGAACGGCCAATATTGCTCAGGTGCCGGGCTATTTCGATAGTTTGGCGATGCCGATGGGGTGGACGACGGTGCCGGCTGAGGATGCCTCGGCCTGCAACTCTCGTATTACCCCACAGGGACAGTTCTCTTTTTGGGTAGGCGGCGAGTGCCGATTGTTGGTCAATGTGCCGGTGGTGACCGATATAGGCGGTTGGCTGCTTAAATTGCTTGGCTTCGTCATCAGCGCGTTTGCCGCCCGCCAGGGTGCGCCTTTCTGGTACGATGTCTTGAAGAAGTTGATCAATCTACGCGAAGCAACCAAGCCGAAGGAAGAACCCAAAGGATAGGTTTTAGACCTTGAATGAAAAGGGAGCGGATGAGCGGATGAGGCGTTCCCATCCGTTCATCCGCTTCGACATCTGTTGGTCACCCCCCATGCAGGAAAGACCGGCGCGTGTGCTGCCTCCGGCCGCAATCGAAATTCACCACGGAGACACGGAGACACTGAGATGAGAACAAGAAAAGACTCCGTGTCTCTGTGGTTAGGCTTTGTCGAGAATCTTCACGGTTGTATAGATTCTCAAGAGTAATACTATGATCTCGCGTTGCGTTTCAGGGGAGAGGTTCACTGCGTGTGCCAGGAGAGAGATAGCGCGTTTTCTTGTAAGGCTTGATTTGTTCGGCCAGGTTATCCTGCAACAGGTGACCGGATTCGTGCATGAGCGTATCGTGATTGTAGTCGTCCAATTTGACCATGCTGGCCAGGCAGGGAAAATGATGATGGAAAAGCCCGGCTTTCTCTTCTACCTCGTCGGCTGAGAGGCCAATCAATTTTTCAGCCACGTGCCGGGCGCAGCCGCAGACCGCGTCGCGGCGGACTTGGGCCGAGATAACGGTAGCCGTTTCTTCGTCCAGAGTGAGGCGCAGATCGGGTTGCCCGAAGTAGCGTGCAAAGGTAGAGATGACTTCGCAAGTGTAGGTCTCGCGTTCGCGGCGGGTCACTTTGTAGTCTGTTTCGGTCAGGGAACACAGCGGTTTGGGTGTGGCGCAGCCTACTCCCATGCGTTCCAGCCAGCCGCGCAGTTGACGAGCCAGGCCGCGCGGCAGCCAGGCATCATTGTCCACTGCCACGATCACGCCTTTGGCGCCGGTCATTTTGGCGATTTCGGGAATGAGTTCGGCAACGGATTTGTTCTCGGCAAAGGAGAGAATCAGGTCGCAGGGGTCGAAGTGGGATGGCAAGAATTCTTCGGGGTAGTCTATGATGAGCGGGTAGGCAGCAGCGGCTTTCCAGGTTTGGATGCGCCATTCCTGGGGGGCATGGGCGCGCAGGTTGTCCACATGGCGCTGACCGTATTCGCCGGAGAGGAGAGCAAGGATGCGCATAACAGGATTATGGTCTGCCGCTTCGTGCGCGTCTGTAACTTTTGTCACGCGGGATGGCCTTGTCATGCTAGGCCTGGCGCAATGGCGCACTCAAGGGCAACCAAATGCAAAAGGTCGTTCCCTGTCCCTCTTTCGAGTCCACTTCGATCTTTCCCCCATGCTTATCTACAATCCATTGCGCGATGGACAAGCCTAAACCAAAACCGGCGCTCTGCGAGCGGGTGCGCGATTTTTCGGCGCGGTAGAAACGCTCGAAGATGTGCGGCAAATCCTCGGCGGGGATGCCGGGCCCTGTGTCGCGGATGATGAGGCGCGCTTGTTCCCCTATCTTGGCCAGGCTCAAGAAGATTTCGCCTCCTGAGGGGGTATATTGAACAGCGTTAGCCGTCAAATTCAAGAGAACTTGTTTCAAGCGGTCACGGTCCCCTTGTACCTGAACCTGGTCTATCTCCGTCAATTGCAATTTGACCCGTTCGCCGGCCAACACGCGCATTTCTTGGAAGACTTCCAAAAGCAGCGTATCCAACTCGACCGGTTTATTTTCCAACGGCAGGGAACCTGACTCAGCCTGCGTCAGTAACAGCAAGCCACCTACCAGGCGAGTCAAACGGCCGGCTTCCTGGTCTATGCTGGCAAGCGATTCTTCGTCCAAACTTTTCATGCGGCGCATTAAATCTACATTGCCCTTGATGACGGTCAGCGGTGTGCGCAGTTCATGGCTGACATCTGCCAAAAAACGTTGCTGCGAAGTGAACAAACTCTCGAGACGTTCCAGGGTTTGATTGAAGGCGCCAATCAGGCTGCCGATCTCGTCGTGCTTGGGGCCATCGTAGGGGATGCGGCGTGAAAGGTCATCGGCGCGGTTGATTTGCTCAGCCACATCTGTGACTGTTTCGAGCGGGGCCAAAGCGCGTCCCACCGCAATCCAGGAGAACCAGGCTGCCAAAACCGTTGCAAAAGCGGCAGAGATGACCACGATAGAGAACAATCCTTGTCTGGCAGCATCCACAATTCCCAGGCTGGTGGCCGCTTGCAACGTTCCAATGGGGCGTCCGCCCAGAAACAGCGGCACGCTCAATACGCGCAGGTGCGCGCCTTCGAAATAGGTTTCACGATATTCGGACCTGCCACTCAGCAGGCTGTCTGGATGCAAGGGGGTGGTCCATTGTGAAATGGACGGCGAAGAAGACATCAGTCTGCCGCTGCGATCCCAGATTTGCACCACCACATCGGCGCCCATGCCCATGCGAGGCAGAATCACGAGGTTCGAATTGTTCCAGGGGTTGATTTTCATCCCTTCCACAATGTCCCCTACAGTGACGGCCAGGATATTGTCCACGTGATTGAGCAGCAACAGGGTCACCAGCCCATACACGGCGGAGCCAAAGAGCAACAGGATGCCCATCATCATGGAGGAATACAGCAAGGAAAGTCGTAATCGCAAAGGCATAACATGAAGAAGGCCGGGCTGCGGACCCGGCCTGGCGATCAATTTTCGCGCAAGACGTAGCCGACGCCTCGCACTGTATGGATGAGACGCGGCTCTCCCTCTGCTTCCAGTTTTTGGCGCAGGTAACGGATGTATACTTCCAGCACATTGCTTTCGCCGCCAAAGTCATATCCCCATACGCGGTCGAAGATGACCTCGCGGGTCAGCACTTGCTTGGGATGGCGCATGAACAAATCCAACAAATCGTATTCCTTAGCCGTCAACGAGACCAGACGGTTGCCGCGCGAAGCCTGACGCGAGCCGGTGTCCAGCGTCAAATCGGCGAATTTCAGGATTGGCACGCGCTCTGGCTGGGTGCGGCGCAGCAAGGCACGCACGCGCGCCAGCAGTTCATCCAGGTTGAATGGCTTGACCATGTAGTCGTCTGCGCCGGCGTCCAATCCCTGCACACGGTCTTGGACGGTATCTTTGGCGGTGAGCATCAAGATCGGGATGGAGCCGCCGGCCGTGCGCAGGCGATGGCACACGTCCAGGCCGTCCATGCCTGGCAGCATCCAATCCAGGATGACCAGGTCCGGCGTATAGTCGCGCGCCTGGATGAGCCCCATACGCCCATCGGTGGCCGTATCTACCACGTATCCTTCATAGGTCAGGCCGCGCTGCAACAGTTTCAAAATAGCCTGGTCATCTTCGATAATCAAGATTCGCTCGTTCATAGTTACTCCGCGCAAAATATACCACAAAGTTGCTCGAATGGTATCTTCTCGAAAGGAGGGAGAAACCCTCAAGGTTGACCTGATTTGGCCTACAAACCTTCAGCGCCTGGCCTCGCCCCCGGCGGCTCGAGAGGGCGCCTCAAATGACCTTTTGTCTATGCTTTCTCGCCATGGCTCTGGCGATTTGGGCCGCTAAAGTGGCATTGTTGAGCAACAGGGCCAGGTTTGCGCGCAGCGTCCGCCCGTTGGAGAGTTCGTTCAGGCGACTCAGCAAGTAGGGGGTCAGTTCTTGACCCTGAATTTTTTTCTCGATCGCCTCCTGCGAGGCGCGGGCGATGAGCGGATCCATCTGTTGTTTGGGGATTTCGTCATCTGCCTGGATGGGCTGGGTGACTAGCACGGCGCTGCGCATCCCTATTCCCCAATGGGCCTGGGCAAATTCGACCACTTCTTCTGGGGAAGCGACGCTCACGTTGACCTTCAATCCACTCTGGCGGGAGTAGAAGGCCGGGAAATCCTCGCTCTGGTAGCCCACGACCGGCACGGCCATGCTCTCCAGATATTCGAGCGTGGAGGGCAGGTCGAGGATGGCCTTGGCCCCGGCGCAGACTACGATCATAGGGATGGAAGCCAGAGCGTGCAGGTCGGTGGACACGTCGAAGCGCGCTTCTTTGTGGACGCCGCCGATGCCCCCGGTGGCAAAGACCTGGATGCCGGCGGCGTGGGCGGCAAACATCGTCCCGGCGACGGTCGTCCCGCCGCTGGCGCCCTGGGTGATGGCGGTTGCAAAATCGCGCTGGCTGATTTTCATGACATCACCGGCGTCGGCAAGTTGGGTCAGTTCAGGCTCGCTCAATCCGATGCGGATCGCGCCTTCTAGCACCGCAATGGTGGCCGGTGTAGCGCCTTCCTCGCGCACTCTACTTTCCATGTCGCGTGCCAGCGTTAGGTTGTGCGGGTGCGGTAATCCGTGCGTGATGACGGCCGATTCGAGCGCCACGATGGGCAGGGAAAGTTTCAGCGCGCGGCTGACTTCATGGGAAATCGTAAAGTTGGATGGAGGCATATCAAACGAGGAGTTGGTCATAGAGGGCTTCGAGCGACAGTTCAGGGTAGACGCTGCCAGGGTGCCGCAGCGTCAATGAGGCGGCTGAAACGCCCAGGCGAATGGCGTCGTCGAGCGGAATATCGTTGAGCAGGCCAAACAAAACAGCCGCTGTCAGGGCGTCGCCGGCGCCGGTTGGGTCGCCAATGCGGGTGCGGATAGCGGGGATGTGGCCGGTGGTCTCGGCGGTGGCGTATACCACGCCAAACTCGGCCAGCGCCACCAGCGCAATCTTCACGCCCTGGCTTACCAACAGGCGGGCGGCCTGTCGAGCAGATTCTCTGGCGGCTTTGCGTTCCGAGGCGTCCAGGTTCAGGCCGGTCAGCACGCCCGCTTCTTTGCCGTTGGGCGTCACCAGGAACAGTTTGGGGAGCAGGGGCGCCAACTTCGCGGCCAGCGCAGTGGAAGTGGGATCGGCGCAAATCGGGATTTTGGCGCGCTTAGCCAGATTGACGGCCGCTTTCAGCGTTTTGGCGGGTAAGTTAGCGTCTACGAAGACCAGGCTGGACGATTTGAACAGCGCTTCTTGCGCTTGCAGGTAATGAGGCGTCATCTCTTCCAGCAGGCGCATGTCGTCTACGGCGAATTGCAAGGCGCCGCCGCTGTCTACTACGCCCATGTAGAAGCCGGTCGGATAATCGGGCGTATGGATGACTGCGGATACGTCCACGCCGGCGTTGGCGGTGTGCGCCAGCATTTCACGTCCGGCCTCATCTTCGCCGACCACCGTCAACAGGCGTACCTCCTGCCCCAGCCGCGCCAGGTTTTCGGCCACATTGCGCGCCACGCCACCGTACGAGCGGCGGATGCGGGCCGGGTTCGAGGTAGCAGGTCGAAGGTCCGATTCGAGGCGCCCGATGACGTCAATGCCAGCCGCGCCAAGCGCCAACACGGGCAAGTCAGCAGGCGTAGGGAGGTAGTCCATCATATCCTGTTTATACCACTTTACGGCGTTTTACCAGAAACTTCACCGCTTGTCCCTGTTCCAGTGTCGAATGGCGCGGCGGATGCATTCGATACGGTCAATGTGGGGGGCGCGTTTTCGTTCATTTTCGATCAGACGCTCGGCCGTATCCGCGTCGCCGCCCACCTTCGACAACAAATCGTGGTACAGATCTTCCTCCTGCGGTGAGACGGGCGGCGTGGAGGGGACGCCGGTGGTGGAATCAGACCGGAAACGGGCGGATCGGGAACGCGGGGCCGGCGGCGAACCGCCTCCCGCCGCGCCAGGCCCGGACGATGGGCCTGCTGCCCCGACCCAATGCTTAAGCCCCAGCACAACCTCGATGTGTTTGATGGCAGCCGGCAGCGAAGGAGGAATAGGCTTGCGACTTTTTTTGAGGAGTTCGATGATCTCGATCAGTTGTTCGCGATAGCCAAGCAACATATCGCGCAGCGCATCACGGTGATTGTTACTGCGATTCTGCTGAAAGCGCTCCAGCGGAATCACTTGGATCAGGCGCAGGACTTGTTGCAATTTGGCTTCCTGCTTTAGGCCGTCGAGCGCGGCTTTGCTGCCGCGCGTCAGGTTTTCGCGACTCAAATTCCAGGCTTCCAGGTGCTTTTTCGGCACGATCTCGCTAGGCGGCTTCCAGGTTCCCACCCCAATCCAGTGCAGTTCCAGGCCGCGCTGGCTGGCTTTTTGGGTAAAGCCCTCGGCAAACTGACTGAACAAATTGCTCAACTTGGGACGCGGTTCGAAGGCGGGCGGCGGCTTCACTTCGCGGGGCTCGAGCGTGTCCTCGTCGGACAAGACGCTCTTCCCAACGGTAACGATTTCGGCCTCGCGCTGCTTGGCCTGCTCCGTCTCAGGCTGGCCGATGCTGGCCAGGTATTCGACCAACTTATGCTTGCTCATGAAGCCGCTCAATTCGCCGCGAATCAGTCCCTGGATGGCGCCGGTCCAGGAGGCGGATAGTTCGGAAGGATAGGGGCCATCGGAGATCACTTTGGCAGACTTGCTATACACCAACGCCTCGACTGCTTTCTCACTGAAGGGGTGCGGAGTTTCTGCCGTTGGTTTCTTGTGGTCTCGAAAGACGCTGAACACCAGGCGCACATCGGCGGCGCTGACGGGGATGCCATCCAAACTTCGGCTCTTGACCTCCAGCGGTTCGGTATATTGGTCGCGCAAATCGAGTGCATCTCGAAAGCGTTCGAAGCCCTCCAGCGTGGCCTTGCTTTTCACGGTGGGGCCGATGACGTGCGGCCGGCCATCCGACCGTTCGAACAGGGCGACCGAGTCCAGTTCGACCACCACCTGGCCTGGCCCGCCGATGAGGTAGATGGGAGAGTTGCGGTCCTCTTCGACCACCTCTCCGCCGCGAATGCGGATGTGCTTTCGATTGCCGGTCAAGGCCACTTGGATGATGAAGTCATGCGCAATACCGATTTGCTTGATTTCGAAGATGTCGGCCAGGTAGGTGGCTGCCGCCCGCAACGCGATGAGGAAAGGCAAGATGAAGATCGGCAGAAAACGTAACATGATTGGCGTGGAGAAGGGAGTCGCGAAGAACGTCAAAAAATCGAGCGGCGCAGTGGGCGCAGTTTGCGCATAATTTGGGTTGAACAAGTATTGCATCAAATGGCGGAGTTCTCCCCCCCAATCGGAAGAGGGGTACAGGAACAGCCTGAGCAGGAGTTCGAGCGCAAGGAAGACAACCACCAACATCCACTTGCGCCGTCGGGAGCCTTTATCGGTCAGGTCGAAGATTTTGTTCAACAGGCAGCCCACCAGCCGGCCCACCTGCTCGCGGAAGAGGCGGGCTTCTTTTTGCAGGGCCGTTTCGGGGGCGCGTGAAGCGGGCAGTAAGGTCATGCGCCGTTCCTTTCCACCCATTGAATGATGTCTTCCAGTTCTTCGCGTTCCATGCTGGCGCGGCGGTGCAAGCGGTCGTTCTTGACCAGTTCGTCGCGCGAGCGCAGCACCAAGACCTTCAAGGTGTTCTTGGGATCTTTGGGGTCGTGCTTGAGCAGGCTCTTGCTGATGGAATCGGCGTAAGCGCTGGCGGCTTCTGCCTGGCCGCTCAGTTCCATGTAGCCGCGCTCGCGCTCGACACGCTCGTGTTCGGCTTTGGCATTGTCCAGCCAGGAGGCGTTCCATTGCGCGAGCAATTTTTCCTCCACAGCGGGCGCAAAGCGCAAATTTCCCACGCTGACCGATTTGACCTGAATGCCGCGCTCTCTCAGCAGGTCGAATTCCGGGCTGTGTAGCGTTCCATCCTCCGGCCGGCCATAATCGTCCAATCTTTCGACTTCGGGCTGGGTCATGCGCGCCTTGATCATGCGATTGATGATCTCCAGCGCGGTCTCTTTCTTGACTTCCTCTTGCTGAGGCGTTTTGGCGGTTGCTTTTGCCGCATCGGTGACCACAACCGGTTCCTTGTCGCGGCGCTCGCAGCGGTCGGCCCAGCGCGCCAGGATGCGATTCGCTTCCCGCAGCATTCCGGCCAGGGCGTTGCTGCCGCCCCGCATGGGCGTATAGAGCGCCTGCGTCTCGGCCGGTATCGGCGCCGCCGGTCGGATAGACGAAGAAGAGGGGACTTCGATGGCCTCGAAGAGTTGCGCCAGGGTAAATTTGGAAAGATATTCGCGCCACAAGTCGGCAGCCACCAGGGCCGGCAACTGATTCCAGGCTACGCGGCGGCGGGGGGCGTCGGCAGGCGCATCAGGATTGATGCCTTCGGCAGTGATGGCTTTACGCACCGCTTCGGCGTCGAAGCCGAAACGCGAGCCGGGTAAATTATCTTTCTTGACGGGTTCCGCATCTATTTTGAAGGTGACGCTGATGTTGGGGACGACCTCGATGCCGTCTCGCGTCCAGGCGGAGACTTGATTGCGGCGGTTTTGAACCTGTTTGTATTCTTCGTCGCTTCGGTCTTCCTTTTTTGCCTCGAAGGGGTTCTCTCCTTCGCGCGGCCCAAGCGACTGAGATTGGGTGTGCAGGTCCACTGCACCGGCGATGGACTCGCCGTTCTCGATGAAATGGACGCCGGGGCCGAGCGTTTGCTTGAAAGACGTGGCCGTGCGCGTGACGGCAGCGCTGGCCGAATCCAGCCACACCACGCCGGGGCCCTTCCTTTTTTCCTCCTCGTGGCTCATGCGAGGGCGTCCATTCTCGATGAAGATGGCCGGCCCATGTCCACCGCCCAGATAAGTCAACAGCCGGTCGAAGATTTTTTGACGTTCCCGGAAGGTACGCACCGGCAGCACAAACTGAGCAAAGAAGGCCAGCCACACCCATAGCCCCAACAGGAACAGGACAATATCCACGACGATCATGCGGTAGAGCGTTTGGCTGGCTATTTCATGGGTTTTGTATATCTGCCAGATTTGCCAGGCATAGAATCCCCCCCCCGCAACTGACCAGGCGACATAGTAGAACCAGTTTTTTTGGTAGAAGCGTGGCTCGTCCATGTTGTTCGATTGTATAACCTCGAGTTTAGACAAAATTGGGGGCGGTCTTGCCCTTGAGCAAAACCGCCCTTTGGTAGAAACTGGGAGTTGTGAAAACGCCAACTTCTACCAAAGAGAACATTAACATTCTTATCGAAT
>Ga0209018_1001640_pt1 | contig 17566 bp, 15 predicted proteins | sample YNPBryBLVA2012_FD_185814 | JGI IMG/M metagenome (GOLD analysis project Ga0209018, IMG submission 185814) | Anoxygenic and chlorotrophic microbial mat microbial communities from Yellowstone National Park, USA - YNP Bryant BLVA 2012 (SPAdes)... ...
ATCTTCCCAGACCAATCGCCTGAGTGCAGACAGTTTTTAACCTTTTTGCAACGGGAACAACAGGACTTCCAAAAAGTTTGGCCTGTAAATAAAAACTATTAAAAACTATTTTTCTAGCCCAGTTTTACCCTGGGAAATGTAGGCTAAAATAGCATTACGTTGAGGTTGACTTCTCCTATGGTGGCTCCCGAATTGCTCCAGATTGCCCAGCAGGCTCGTCAGGCGGCGCAACGGTTGGTGAGGCTGGATACGGCTACGAAAAATCAGGCGTTGTTGGCGATTACGGAGGCATTGCAGGCGCATCAGGAGGAAATTTTAGCGGCTAATCGGGAGGACATGGAGCGTTCCCAAGGGGAGGGGTTGGCACCGGCGTTGTTGCAACGGCTGAAATTGTCCCCGGATAAATTAGCGAGCAATATCCAAGGGGTGCGGGATGTGCGGGATTTACCCGACCCGGTGGGGCAACGGCAACTGCATCGGGAATTGGATGCGGGTTTGATCCTAGAACGGGTCACCTGTCCCTTGGGCGTGTTGGGGGTGATTTTCGAGGCCCGGCCGGAGGCGGTGATCCAAATTACGGCGTTGGCACTCAAGTCGGGTAATGCGGTGATCCTCAAGGGGGGGCAGGAGGCGACCCATTCCTGTCAGGTGTTGGTGCGGGCGATTCACGCTGGGTTAGAGGGAACGGCCATTCCCCCGCAAGCGGTGCAATTGCTCACGACCCGGGCGGAAATTCAACAGTTGTTGGCCTTGGATGACTATGTGAACCTGTTGATCCCCAGGGGTTCTAATGCCTTTGTGCGTTATATTCAGGAGCATTCCCGGATTCCCGTGTTGGGTCATGCGGACGGGTTGTGCCATCTGTACATTGACCAGCAGGTGGATATTCCCCAGGCGATTGCCTTGGCGGTGGACAGCAAGACCCAATACCCGGCGGCCTGTAATGCGATTGAGACCCTGTTGGTGCATCAGGGCATTGCGGCGGAATTTTTGCCCCCCTGTGCGGCGGCGCTGGTGGCGAAGGGGGTGAAGTTGCGGGGGGATGAGGCCACGCAAAAAATTATCCCGGTGGCTCCGGCCACGGAAGCGGATTGGCGCACGGAATATCTGGATTTAATTCTGGCGATCAAGGTGGTGGATTCCCTGGCGGCGGCTATTGCCCACATCAATACCTATGGGTCGGGGCATACGGAGGCGATTGCCACTACGGACCCCCAGGCGGCGGCGCAGTTTATGGCGGAGGTGGATGCGGCGGGGGTGTATCACAACTGTTCCACCCGGTTTGCGGATGGGTTTCGCTATGGGTTTGGGGCGGAGGTGGGGATCAGTACCCAACGTTTGCCACCCCGGGGCCCGGTGGGGTTGGAGGGCTTGGTGACCTACAAATATCGGTTGTGGGGCCAGGGGCAGGTGGTGGCGACCTACAGTGGTGCCCAGGCGAAACGGTTTACCCATCGCAATTTGCCGCTCTAGGGCTGAAATACTTCGGTAACATCCTGGAGGGCTTGTGCCAGACTGCCCGCATCCGGGTAACGTTCGGAGGGCTTTTTCGCCAGACAGGCCATGACCACTTTGGCGAGACCCTCGGGGATATGGGCACCAAAGGGTTGGCTCCGAATGGGAATCGGTTCCATCTGGATATGGCACCTTAGCCACTGCTGACGGGGGCTGTTGTCAGCGATGCCAAAGGGGTTGGCGGCGGTCAGCATTTCGTAGGCAATCAACCCCAGGCTGTAGATGTCCGCCCGTTGGTCGGCGAGGCGGGCCCGGCCATCACACTGTTCTGGGGAGGCGTAGCGGTAGGTGCCCAAAAAACTGCCCACGGCGGTGAGTTGGGTGGCGGATTCCGTCTCCTGGATCACCCGGGCGATGCCAAAATCCAAAATTTTCACCAGTTCTTCCCCTAGGGTACCGGGGAGGACGAAGATATTATCCGGTTTCAAATCCCGATGGACAATGTTATGACTATGGGCCGCCTGTAAGCCGGCACACACCTGGGTTAGGAGGGCAATGGTACGCGACACAGCAAGGGGTGCTTCCTGGCGGATCAGACTGCCCAAACTCTGCCCCCGCAGGTATTCCATGACGTAGAAGGGCACCTCATTCTGAATCACCCCGCTGTCACTGACCTGGACGATGTGGATGCTGTTGATTTTGGCGGTCACGGTAATTTCCCGTTGGAAGCGACGAATGCTCTGCTCCCCGTGGGTTGCTTCCTTGGGCAGACGGGTGAGGATTTTCACCGCCACTGGTTTGCGTAAATGCTGGTCGAGGGCGAGAAATACATCCCCCATCCCTCCACCCCCCAAATGCCGTTGCAGGAGATAGCGGCCGCCTTCCCCCACCGCCACTCCCTCCCACTGTTGCCCACAATCGGCAAAATTTCCCCTGGGGATGCTCGGCTGGGTCGTGCCCTCCGGGATGGGCGGTTGCCGGTGGTGGGTATGCCAAGGGATGCTCCCCAGGATCAACCCCCAGACCAGCAGGGGAGCGGCCAGGGGTATCCAGGTGGCACTGCTCAACCCCCAGACCAGGACGATCACGCCAGTGCCCCCAACCCCCAGCCAGAGGAGGTGGCGGCCATACCCCAGCAGTCCCACCCCCAGCAGTCCCCAAAGCCCAATCCACAGGGATTCCCAGGGTTCCGGCCAATAGTTCACTCCCCCCTGCCCACTGAGGGCCTGATCCAGGATTTGCGCCACCGCCTGGGCATGGAAGCGGATTTGGGGTTGTCGCTGTCCTTTGGGGGTTGACAACCAGGGTTGCCCGTTGGCCTGGAGTTGCTCCCCCACCAGTACCACCCGTCCCTGCACCTGGTCGGGGGTGAGGGTGTGCAACGCTTGCCACAGGCTGACTTCCTCCAGGGGTATTGGGTTGGGACGCAACAGCATTTGCCAGCCCCGCACCCGCAGTCCTTGGTACGGGCCACTGTGGGGCCGGAGGGGTCGCCACTGCCCCCGTCCCCAATACAGGGTGCGCCCGTCTGACCAGGGGGTGATGTCCCGCAGGGCGAGATAATGGGCCGCTACCAACAGCCCCAGGGAATGGTTGGGTTGACACGCCGAGGTGGCTGTGGCCGGAACCATCCCCCCCAGCGGATAACGCCGCACCACCCCATTGGGGCCCTCCGCCGGTAGGGAGGTACTGGCGGTTTGGGTCAGCCCCCGGCGCATCACCACGGTGGGAAACGCCCCCAAGGGTTCCCAGGATGCTGAAGGCGCACAACCCACCACCACCGGCACCTGCGCCGCCATCAACGCCGATGCCACCGTCTGCCCCTGGGGTAGCGTGAATGCCGTGTCCAGGGCAAACCCCACCACCCGGGGGCGCAGTTCCGCCAGCCGAAACAAGAGCTTTTGCAGGGTGGGTAGGGTGAGCTGATCCTGCCCCAGGCGCACCAAATCCTCATCCGTGACCAGCACCACCAGAAATCGCTCATCCAGACCAGGTGCCGGTTGCCCCCGCAACCACAGGTCATAGCTCCACAAATCCACCGCCTCTAAGCCGCCCCCACCCCGCACCAGCAAAACCAATGTGGTGCTGAGCAAACCCACCAATCCCGCCCTCAGCCAATGTCGTCGCTCCCGCCGTTTCACCCCCAAGCCGCCCCCTCCACCCCTTGGCGGCCCAATCCTACACCTGACCAGGTCGCCGGTGCCGATACCACAGCCAACCCAGCACCCCCGCCCCCACCAAACCGTAGGCCAGAAACGCCTGCCCCGCCAGGGTAACGTCCAACTCCGGTGCCCAACCCATCCCCTTCACCGCCAGGGAAAACGCCGCCACCGCCGGTACCAAAGTCAACCAGAGGGGCCACAGGCTCACCAAAGCCGTCACGGGCATCCAACCGGAACTCCCCGTCAGCACCTCCTCCGACCCCACCGCCAAAGCCATCCCCGCCAAAACCAACAGCCCCAACACCCAATACCGGCGGGTACGAAAAATGTAATTGAATACCGGCGGTTTGACCATACATTTCCCCAGACCGAGCGTGGCAAAAAGGATTGTTACACTTAAACCTATCTTGAATTCAGCCCAATTAAGTCTTAATATAGCTTTTCTGGCGCAATCCGGGCAGGATTTCTTGCAAATGATTGACCACCTGTTGAATTTCCGCCTCGGTGGTTCCCCGCCCCAAGCCAAACCGCACCGAACTGGCCGCCTGCGCCGCCGACCGCCCCAACGCCCGTAGGACATGGGAGGGTTGCCCCGTACTGCACGCTGACCCGGAGGATACCGCCACCACCGGTTGTAACTGCCGATGCAGTTCCGCCCCGTTCACTCCCAAAAATGTCACATTCAGATTCCCCGCCAGCCGGGGCGACCAAGCCCCATTGAGTAAGACATCCTCTAGCTTTTGTAATTCCTGCCAGAGATGGGTACGCAGGGCCAACAACCGGGCCTGTTCCCGCTCCCGTTCCGCCATCGCCAACGTTAAAGCCGCCCCCAACCCCACCACTAGGGGCACCGCTAAGGTTCCCGCCCGCCATCCCTGTTCTTGACCGCCCCCGTGCAGTTGGGGCACCAGTGGGACAGACTGCCGGACAAAGAGGGCACCCACCCCCTTGGGCCCCCCGATTTTGTGCGCCGTCAGGGATAGCAAATCAATGGGCAGTGCCTGCAGATCCAAGGGAATTTTCCCCACCGCCTGTGCCGCATCCGTGTGAAATAGAATGCCCCGCTCCCGGCAGACCGCCCCAATCGCCGCCAAAGGTTGGTACACGCCGATTTCATTATTCGCCGCCATCACCGACACCAAAATCGTATCCGGTTGCAACGCCGCCCGCAGATGTTCCACATCCACCAACCCATCGGCCGCCACCGGCAGATAGGTGACCCGAAACCCCAGGGATTCCAAGTAGGCACAGGGTTCCAGCACCGCCCGGTGTTCCGTTTGCACCGTCAGGATATGCCGCCCGTGACCGTAGAGTGCCGCCGCCACCCCCTTGATGGCGAGATTATTCGCCTCCGTCGCCCCGCTGGTGAAAATAATGCGTTCCGGCGTGGTATTGAGACTGGCGGCCACCTGTTCCCGGGCCAATTCCACCGCCGCCTGGGCCTCCCAACCATAGGAATGCCCCCGGCTGGCCGGATTCCCAAACATCTCCCGCCAATAGGGCATCATCGCCTGCCAAACCCGCTCATCCACCGGCGACGTGGCATGGTAATCCAGATAAATTGGGCGCATGGGCAAAGCATTAAATTGGGTTAATTTTTAGTGTAACCATTACCCCAAAAATACTGCTTCCGGAAGGCAATATGGCAATCCTATTTGATTAACGAAGAGAAATTCCCCAGAACCAAATACGGGGGCGGTGCCCCTGCAACCCCTGTTCTATTCTCATTTAGGACTGCTATAGAAATCCCTAATTCCAAGGTATGTTAAGGTATGTCTATCCCTCACCATCCGGCACAATGAAACCCGATTACACCCACATCACCGTAATTCTTGACCGTTCCGGCTCCATGAGTAAGATTGCCAACGATATTATCGGTGGATTTAATGATTTTGTGCATCGGCAAAAAGAAGGCACCGGCACCGCCACCCTCACCCTGGTGCAGTTTGACACCCAAGACCCCTACGAAGTCATCCATTGGTTCAAACCGATTGGGGAAATCCCTCCCTTGACCAACCAAACCTTTATTCCCCGTGCCGGTACTCCCCTGTGGGATGCGGTGGGACGGGGCATTGAAGACTTGGAACGGAGTCTCAGCCTCCTAGTGCCCACCGCCCAACCCGAACAGGTTGTCATGGTCGTGGTCACCGATGGGATGGAAAATTCCAGTCGCCAATTTCGGGGGGACCAAATCCGGCGGATGATCACCGAAAAAAGCGAAAAACATCAATGGCAGTTTGTCTATCTCAGTGCCGATTTATCTGCGGTGAATGAAGCGGAGCAAACCGGATTTTCTAAGGCTGCCAGCATGAGTTATGACCCCAATGCCGCCGGGGTGAAATCTGCCTGGCACTCCACCGCCGATACGATTAGAAAATACCGCAATAAATCCCAAGCGTCCGTACATTTTTCAGAGGCAGACCGCCAGCGTCAACAATCAGAAACAAGGCGGCAACAGCAAACCCCAGAGCCGCCAGAGGAACATTCCTGATTTGGATTCCCTCCAAGTGCCATCCCCTTTGACCCAGGTATCAGACGGTTGGCGGCGGATTCACCACCAGCCGATAGCCCAGGCGATGGACGGTTTTAATCTGCACCGCAGGCGGTAATTTTTTGCGGAGGCTGAGGATATGGGTGTCCAGACTCCGCCCACAGGCACCCCCCCACACCTGCGTCTGTAATATATGCCGGGACACCACCTCCCCCTGCGCCTGCACCAAGCGTGCCAGCAGATGGAACTCCTGGGGGGTGAGGGACAACTCCTGACCCTGGTAATCCCCCCGCCGAGCCAGCAAATCCAAGCGCAAATCCCCAGCCTGTAACACCGTTTGCCCCTTGTGCCACCGCCGGGTCAATGCCTGCACCCGTGCCACAAACTGCGCCAAGCCAAAGGGTTTCACCAAATAATCATCCGCTCCCGCCCCCAACCCCGCCACAATGTCGGCTTCCTGACTGCGGGCAGAAATGATCAACAGCACCCCCAACGACCGCTGGCTAAACCAGGTCGCCAACTGTAACCCCTCATCCCAGGTCTGCGGCCAATCCAAATCCAACACCAGCATGATCCCATTCGCCGTCAGGGTATATCCTTGTGCCAATTCCCCCAGCAAGGTGACCCGATACCCCACCTGCTGTAAATGCCAGCCCAACAAGAGCCGCAACTGTTGATTGGGAATCAGCAGGACAACCGGCAAGATTACCAGTCACACAAAGTACGAATTTGTTGCCGACAATTGCTGGTCGCCACCCGCAGGGTTTCCTGGGTGCGTTGGTACTCCACAGGATTGCCCTGCTGGAGATACAAATCCGCCGCCCGCCGCAGGTCCTCAATCCCCTCCCGGATTTTCCCCACGTTATACAACAGCACCCCCCGGTTGTACCAGGCTTCCGCATAGGTAGGACGCAGTTCCACCGCCTGGGAATAGTCCCCAATCGCCCCCATCCGATCCCCCAGGGCCGAGCGCGCCAACCCCCGTCCCACATAGGGTTCCGCATAGCTAGGGTCGAGCCGAATCGCCTGGTCAAAATCCTGGATCGCCCCCTGTTGATCCCGTTGAATGTAACGGATCACCCCCCGGGTGGCAAAAGCGGCGGCATAGTTGGGATTGGCCCGCACCGCCTGGGAAAGCTGATTCATCGCCCCGGCAATATCCCCCTGCCGATAACGGTCACTGGCTAACAGGTAAAAATCATCCGCTCGACCCGGATTGGCGGCTACTGGTGCGGATTTGGGGGTTACCGGGCGAGGCGGGGTAGGGGTCGTCGGTGCCACCGCCACCACCGTCGGACGGGGAGCCATGCTCAAGTAGGTATTGATGGGGATGCCCAGATTGAACCCGGTTTTCACATACACCGTTTCCGATTGCCGCTCCAACTGGCCGCCATCCGCCCGCCCATGTACCCCGATCAATTTAGCTTGCCGATCCAACACCGGCCCGCCGCTCATCCCCGGCAACGTACTATTGCTGTACACCAACCCATATCCATCCGCCAAAGGCTTGCTGGCATTGGCCGTTACCCGCCCCGTAGTGAAGTTGTACACCGGCTCCGTGATCGCCGCCCCCGGCTTGGGAAACCCCGCCACATACACCGGACTGCCTTCCGTTGCCTTAGTCGCATCCCCCAAATTCGCCACCGGATAGGTCTTATCACTCGTAAACTTGGCCGTTGCCATGTCCACACCGGCCATTTTTTGTACCGTACTGTACTTGAGAGGATATTTTTGTTTATCAGATGTGATAATATCGTACTCATCTTGTACAGGGAGAACGTGCGCCGCTGTTAATACGGTGTAGGTATTGCCTTCCCGCCCCACAATAATTCCAGAGCCAGGATTCACCCCATCAATCAATACCGTAATTCCTTTCGCAACCTTGGCGACCGCCGCCACATCATCCGCTGAGTCTAGGGGACGTTGCCAGAGCATGACCCCCCCTGTAGCCAATAGTGCCACGGTCACGCCGCAACTAATGCGTTTCATGTTAGCCGTCTCCCACTTTCGCTTGCACTTTATTATACCGAGAGTGAGGCAAAATTTCGGAGCAATTCCGAAAAATAGAGCCAGAAAGAGAATCACCGCTTACACTGAACTTGTGATCATTGGTACGGGCGAGGCGAATGGTGCAACCGGCGACCGAATTATATCTCGTGACGGGGGCAACGGGTCAAATTGGCCGGCGGGTGGTGCATCAACTGCGACACCAGGGCCAGCGGGTACGGGCATGGGTGCGGCTGGGATCACACTATCAAGATTTGGCGGATGCGGGCGCAGAATTGTATTTCGGGGATATTACCCAACGGGAAGATATTTGGACAGCCATGACCGGTGTCAATTATGTGATCAGCACCCACAATCACCCTCAGCAAATTCTTCAGATTCATCTCAAAAGTAATTTGCATCTCATCGAAGTTGCCCATAAATTTGGGGTGGAATGTTTCACTTATATTTCGGGTTTGGGTGTGGATCAATATGCCCGAAATGCGCCCCTTTTGGAAGCTAAATTAGCTATTGAAAATGAATTGCTCAATCGTACATTAAACTATGTCATTTTACGCCCGCCCTTACTCAATCACTATCTGTTACCCTGGTTGCGGCAATTGCAGAAAACCGGAAGTCTAATTTTAACCGGGGATGGACATTTGCGCCATGCTTGGATTAGTTTGGATGACCTAGCCCATATTACCGTAAAAGCCACCCAAAATCCTGCATTCCGGCGACAGATTTTCCCCGTAGGTGGGTCGCCCCTCAGCCGTTGGGAGGTAATTCACCTGTATCAAAAACTCACCCAGTCCCAACCCATGATTATTCCAGTGCCATTGCCAATCTTAGATGGGGTACGGTGGGGTTTACAATGGTTGCAACAGGAGGAAGACCTCGGTACTTTGAAAACCCTATTCAGCCATGAATTTATTTGCGGTGAAAGTGACATTAAGCAGTTAGAAAATCACCTTGATATTCAACTCGAACCCCTCGAACAATTCTTGCGACGTTATTTGGGATTGAATTGAGAATCCCAGGGGCACTGTCCCCAAAGTTAGTTTTTTAGAATCGCAGTCTGCCCAAGGGTTTTGCCACCAGCATGATTAGGTGGGCTGGCGATACTTTGCGTCACTGTCCTCCAATACCTGATGAGGACGACCCAAGGCAATCCCATTTTGTGTCAAACTTTGGACAACCCGACGACGAAATTCTCGACCCACCAGCCATTGCTGTCCCGGTTGGGTTTTGAGCCAAACCCGCAGAAGTAACCCCTCATGCCCAGCCGCATCAATGCCTAACACTTCCGGGAATTCCATCAAACTTTGCCGCCAGTCCGGGTCAGCATAAAATTCCTGCGTAACTTTTTTGAGCACCTGGAGGGCTTGGGTAGGGTCGGTTTGACAGTCCACTAAAATCTCAAAATTGACCCGTGACCACAGCCGAGTCAAATTAGAAACTTTGATAATACTGCTGTTGGGAATCGTGATTAAACAGCCCTCGGGATTCCGCAGTTGGGTAATCCGCAAACTCATACTTTCTACCATACCTGTATATTCCCCAATTTGGACAATATCCCCAATTCCAAACTGGTCTTCCCAAAGAATTAAAAGACCATTGATAATATCTTTAATGACGTTCTGTGACCCCAGGGAAATAGCTAAAGCGATCAAACCACCCAAGGCAAATATCGAACTAATTGGTACCCCTAATGTATTAAGTATATAACTGGTTCGGATAAAATAAATTAGCGCATTTTTCACCCCCCGCAGGGTTTCCATCGTCGTCGAAATTCGCAGTGACTTACGGGTCAGTTCACCGGTTTCAAACAAATTATATTTTTCCCAGGCTTGCTGTAACCGGTCAATCAAAAAATCCCCGGCTTTACTGCCCAAACCCGTGAGGAACCACATACTCAACCATAGAATGGGCAGATGTAAAAGCTGGTTAGCGACTGCCCTGGTCTGGGGAAAAATCGCAAGAATATAGGATACTCCTGCCAACCAAACTGCAAATTGTATCCACAGTAAAATATACTCAAATAAAGAAATTACTTTCTTTCTATGTTCGTAGTCAAAATAGGATTTAATGTGGTTGATAAATTCAATTCTTTGTCGGTTTAAGCCGTGAGTATTCGGTGATGGTTGCTCTGGTTGTTTTGGAGTATTTTTTAAGGCTATAATTTGTTTTTGTGTGTACAACTTACAGCGGTTGATGAAGGATTGCAATCCCAGTAGAATTAAACTAATAAATAATACAAAAATAAGAGCCTGAACCGCTTGGTATATTTGACCTAAGAGGGCTTTGGGTGTCCTCTGGGAAATAGCCTCTTGAAGATTGTTTTGAATAATACCTCGCCATGCTTCAGCAAGTTCGGGGATAGGGATGCCATTGTAAGACGAATCAAGCTCTGTAACCGTCAGAATGGTAATATTTTGTTTTTGGTCTTCTGTCCGACCTAAAATTACAGTTTCATTGTTCAACGTCGCCACAGAAATGATTACTTTAGGCTCACGACTATCGAGTAGGTTTTGTGTGTAAGGTGCCACAATCCGGCGTAAATTGGCTTCAATCAGTTCCGCCCGAATCTCAACTGGGACAAGCTTATTGGCATTATTACGATCTCGCACCGTCGGTGAGGCAATTGTAAATAAACTTTTCCCATCAAATACCACATCAGTAGTTTCGATATTTCCATAACGGGTGACATGACTTGGTAAAACGACCTGGGATTGTTGCTGGGGAATGGGAATTTGTCCCCAACCCGCTTGGACAGGGAATAGCACTGTTGTTAATGTGATTAACCATACAGCGAACATTCGATAGATAAAATGCAATCGCATCGGCATCAATGGCCCCAAACCCATGACTTTCCATAGGTTACCAAAATTTGATAATCATTTGACGATGTTTGCTGAGGTTCAGTCACGTATTTGATGGTTAATCGCCTTGGCAGTATCACAATATTGCGGGTGGGTTGACTGCCAGAGAGGACATTAAAGGCTTAAATTAGAGGGCATCTCTATTTATTTGAGCCAACCCATACGTTGGCATATCCCTAGTACCCAGAACCAAAGGCGGGGGTGCCCCTGCGACCACTAACTTTGAATTTATAGAGGTTCCCTAGAGTAACAAGCAGGGTGATTAACACTCTGAGATGCTTTTTCCAAGGTATTGGTACTCATCCACACCAGTCCTTGCTGGTCAATCGGGGTGTAAGTACGCCGTGAAATGTGGCTATTTTACAACCCTTAGGGGATGGTTTATGCTAGAAACATGGCGTTATTTCAGGAACACTATGGTAGGGAATTGGCAGGATGGTTATGTCATAGAAGTTCCTTATACGCAAGGGTTTTATCACCACCTCAGTCCAGCCAATTTGCTCCTGTGTTTGTTGGCAAAACAGGTGAAATTTCCCCCGATTGGGCAACCGTTTACCTATTGTGAATTGGCCTGCGGGCATGGGTTAACCACCAATCTGTTGGCGGCGGCCTATCCCCAAGGGGACTTTTATGCAACAGATTTTAACCCCACCCATATTCATCAAGCCCGGGACTTAGCGGCGGCGGCGGGTTTGGGCAACGTCACCTTTAGTGATCAGAGTTTTCAAGAGTATTTGGAAGCGGATTTGCCTGCTTTTGATTTTATTAGTTTGCACGGGATTTATAGTTGGATTAGTCCCGAAAATCGCCGGGTGATCCAAGCCTTTCTCCAAAAATATCTGAAGGTGGGGGGTGTGGTGTATGTCTCCTACAATACCCTGCCCGGTTGGGGGGTGCTGGCTCCCATTCAAAAGCTGATGCACTTTTACCGAGGACGAAGCGGTGGATTGGCGGTAGAACGCTTAAAATTGGCTTTGGAATTGGTGGAATTGTTAAAAACCAATCAAGCGGTGTATTTACAACATCCCTGGCTGGCCAGTCGCTTGGAACAATTAAAAACCCAGGATGTGCATTATTTGGTGCATGAATTTTTCAATGAACATTGGCATCCTCTGTATGTGGATGAAGTGATGACAGAGATGGGCAATGCCAAGTTGACCTACGTGGGTTCGGCGCATTTGGTGGATCATGTGGATGCGTTTAATTTGCCTCCGGCGGCGATCAACCATTTGGCCACCCTGAGTGACCCCATGCTACGGGAATTGGTGCGAGATTTTTATCTCAATAGCCAGTTTCGCCGGGATGTGTATGTGCGGGGGCCGGTCGGGATGCCCGCAGAAGCCCAGGCGCAGATTTTACAAAATATGGCTTTTGTCTTGACGGTTTTGCCCAGTCTGGTGAAGCTAGAACATCAAACTACGGCGGGGCAGGTGCAATTGCAGGCGAGTTTGTACCAGCCGGTGGTGGAGCATTTGGCGCAGGGGGCGGTGACGGTGGCGGAATTGGTGGCCCGCTTGGCTCCCCAGGGGATAACGTTACAGCAGATTGGCCAGACGTTGATTGTGCTGACGGGGTTGGGGTATGCCCATCCGGTGGTGGGGGAGGGTGGGTTGTACACGGAGCGGTTTAACCGGGTGATTGTGGAGCGGGCGGAACTGGGCGGGGAATTGCAGTTTTTGGCGAGTCCGGTGATTGGCAATGGGGTGAAGGTCTCCCATTTGGAACTGCTGTTTTTGTTGGCGGCGCAACGGCAGGCATCCCCGGTGGACTTTGTTTCGGAGATTCTCGCCCGGCGGGGATTGCAACTCACCCACGAGGGCAAGGTGTTGGATACCCCGGAGGCGACCCTGGGGTTTTTGCGGGAACAGGCGGTGCAATTTGCCCAGCACGGACAACCCCTGCTGCAACGGTTGGGGATTTAAGGGGTCGGGGTTAGGCTCGATATTCTCCCATCAGGCGCAGAATCGGTTCTGTGTTGGAAGGGCGCAGACTGAACCAGGCGTTGGGGGTGCTGAGTTTGATCCCATCGGTCATGTCCACGGTGACCTGATCCGGGTCAAACCGTTGCCAGAGGTGGGCCAGTTCGGGGTGGTGCGCCTGGGTGGTGTGGGTGCCAGCGGGGGGGATATGGGTGTGCAGGGTTAAACCGTTGCCTGCAAATTCCAGGCTGATGTGGGCTTCGGAAGCGCCGAGACCGATGTACTGGTTTTGGATGGTCAGCGGCGGTAATGCCTCTCGCCAACGCCGGAAGAGGGTGCGTAGGGGTTCTCCACTGTCCCCCGCCAATGCCAGTTTGCATTTCACACTCCGCCAGGGGGGAATGTCCTGGATCAAGGCAGAAAGAGAGCGGCCGGTGCTCGCCAAGAGGCTGAGGATCAACCCCATCGCCCCCATGCCGTCCCGGGCCAGATGCACCTGGGGGACAATGATGCCGCCACTGCCTTCCCCCCCCAAAATCGCCTGATGGGTCTGTACCCCGGCCACCACATTCATTTCCCCAACCGCCGTGCGGACAATTTTCACCCCCGGATAGGCTGTTTCCAGGGCGTGGGTCGTAACTGTATTTACCACCAAAGTGCCGTTGGGATGGCGACTCAACCGCTCCCGGGCGCACAGCACCACCGTGTGTTCCTCGTTGACCGCTTCCCCCCGTTCGTCCACCAGCACCAACCGGTCCCCGTCCGGGTCGGCGGCAAATCCTAGGTCGCAGTGGGCCGTACGCACCAACCGTTGCAGGGTAGTCAAATGGGCGGGCAGGGGTTCCGGTTCCCGGCTGAAATACCCGTGCAATTCCGTATGGCAGGCCACCACCTCGCACCCCAAGGCCTGCAAAAATCCTTGCCAGAGCACCGCCCCGCTATTGCAGGCATCCAGGGCCACCCGAAACCGGCGGGCTTGAATCGCCCCGGTGGGGAGCATACGCAGTACCGCATTTTGGTGGGCCGTAAAGGCTTCGGGAGCCGTCACCACCGCAGGGACCTGGTCCAGGGGCAATTCCGGGGCGTGCAACTCCCGGCGGCAGGTTTCCAGGGCTTGCCAATCGGCGGTCGAGAGGAAAAACCCCTGGTGATTGAGAAACTTTAACCCGTTCCACTGGGGGGGATTGTGGCTGGCGGTGACCATTACCCCGGCGTGGCAGTCCGCCTCATGGCTGAGGGTAAATTGCACCGTTGGCGTTAAGGTCAACCCCAAATCCACCACCCGACAGCCCACACTTGCCAAACCCGCCCGCACCACATCCGCCACCATCACTGCCGAATTGCGGCCATCCCGTCCCAACACCACCGTCGGTCGGGGGTAGGTTTGCTTCACCCACACCCCAAACCCCTGGGCATAGCTGAGCATCGTGGCTGGATTCAGATTCCCCGCCTGTTGGTCCACCGTCCCCCGCAGACCGGCAATGCCCGCCTGGAGGGTCATACCGCTTCCGCATCCCGTTCGCCCGTGCGAATCCGAATCGCCCCCTCAATCGGCGAAATGAAAATCTTGCCGTCCCCGATTTCCCCCGTGCGGGCCGCCCCAATTACCTTGTCAATCACCAAGTCCACCTGGCTGTCTTCCACAATGATTTCCAGTTTTAATTTTTGTAAAAATTCCACCGTGTATTCCGAACCCCGATACCGTTCGGTCTGCCCCCGTTGGCGGCCAAAGCCCCGCACTTCCGAGACGGTCATGCCCACGATGCCCGCATTCACCAGGGCAATTTTCACCTCATCGAGCTTAAAAGGGCGGATAATCGCTTCGATTTTTTTCATACACTCCTCAAAGGCAAGGTAATGGAATCCTCCTGACCCTGCTGTTTTATCATTGCTCCCAAGGGAGGACTTGTAACCAATGATACCGGATGGGGGGCACATTCCCGTATTACCGCAGGCGGTGCTGGACTATCTGCAACCCCGAGCGGGAGCGCATTTTCTGGATGCAACGGTGGGCTTGGGGGGGCATAGTGAATTATTGTTACAAACCCCGGGGATTCAGTTAACCGCTATTGACCGGGATGGGGAGGCTTTAGCCCTGGCGCAACGGCGTTTGCAGGGGTATCCGGTGACCTGGTGGCAGGGAAATTTTAGCGAGTATCCGGGGGGGGAATTTGACGGCATTCTGGCGGATTTGGGGGTGAGTTCCCTGCATTTGGATACCCCAGGGCGGGGGTTTAGTTTTCGCCACCCTGGACCTCTGGATATGCGGATGGACCAACGGCAAACCCTGACGGCGGCCACGTTGGTGAACCAGGCCAGCGAGACGGAGTTGGTGGCCCTGTTTAGCCGCTATGGGGAAGCCCCCTTTGCCCGCCGCATTGCTCGCCGGATTGTGCAAAACCGCCCCTTTACCGATACGTTGCGTTTGGCGGACACCATTCGGCAGGGTCTGCCACCGGGGGCCCGGTATGGGCGCATCCACCCAGCAACTCAGGTCTTTCAAGCCCTACGGGTGGCGGTGAATGGGGAGTTGGAGAGCTTGGAGCGATTTTTGGAACGGGCACCCACTTGGCTGAAACCGGGGGGGCGGTTGGTGGTCATCAGTTTTCACAGTCTGGAGGACCGGTTGGTGAAATGGGCATTCCGTCGGCATGAAGGGCTGGAAATTTTAACTCCCAAACCGATTACCCCCAGTGCCCAGGAACAGCGGCAGAATCCCCGTTCCCGCTCGGCGAAATTGCGCTCAGCCCAGCGACGGTAACCTTGGGGGCCAAGGGATTGGAACCTGGCATTCTATAATGGGCAAATCGAAAGTCTTGCCATCATTGCCCTATGACCAGCTTCGCCTGTGAATATCGCCCGGGGTTAGAGGGGGTGCCGGTCACCCAGTCCAGCATTAGTTATGTGGATGGTCAGCAGGGCATTTTGGAATATCGGGGGATTCCCATTCAGGAATTGGCCGCCAAAAGTAGTTTTTTGGAGGTGGCTTACCTGCTCATTTGGGGGGTACTGCCGACGGCGAGTGAATTGCACGCTTTTGAACACGAAATCACCTACCACCGGCGGGTGAAATACCGCATCCGGGATATGATGAAATGTTTTCCCGAAAGTGGCCACCCGATGGATGCGCTCCAAGCGTCGGCGGCGGCTTTGGGGCTGTTTTACTCCCGGCGGGCGTTGGATGACCCCCAGTACATTCGGGCGGCGGTGGTGCGCCTACTGGCGAAAATTCCCACGATGGTGGCGGCGTTTCAACACATCCGCAAGGGCAATGACCCGGTGCAACCCCGGGACGACCAAAACTATGCCGCCAATTTCCTCTATATGTTGCGGGAACGGGTGCCCCACGAATTGGAAGCCCGGGCGTTGGATGTATGTTTGACCCTGCACGCCGAACATACGATCAATGCGTCCACCTTTGCGGCGATGGTTACGGCATCCACCCTGACCGACCCCTACGGCGTGGTGGCTTCGGCGGTGGGTACTTTGGCAGGTCCTCTACACGGGGGGGCGAATGAGGATGTGATGCAAATGATTGAACAAATCGGGTCAGTAGATCGGGTGGAACCGTTTATTGAGCGATTGCTGGTGGAAAAAGCCCGCATTCCTGGGTTTGGGCATCGGGTCTATAAGGTAAAAGACCCCCGGGCCACGATTTTGCAAAACCTGGCTAAGGAATTGTTTGCGGAATTTGGGGCAGACACCTACTACGATATTGCGGTGGAAATTGAGCGGGTGGTGGTGGAGCGTTTGGGGCACAAGGGAATTTACCCAAATGTGGATTTTTACTCCGGTTTGGTCTATCGCAAATTAGGGATTCCCAATGATTTATTTACCCCCGTATTTGCCATTGCCCGGGTGGCGGGTTGGTTAGCCCATTGGAAAGAACAATTAAACCAAAATCGCATTTTCCGTCCCACCCAAATTTACGTGGGGGGTCACGATTTACCCTACATTTCTATTGAAGAACGGACGGATTAGGTTTCGCTAGGTGCTCAGAATTGTGTCATGGTAATATAGCAACCCGACTTGATTTACATTAGCTTGCGGGCCATAGGCATACAAAAATTTGCCAGAACCATACACCGCAGGTGCTTCTTTGACGGGGGCGGTGCCCCTGCGACCCCTGTTCTATTTCTTTTATTTAGGATTACTGTATATAAACGATGGAGAGTGGTAGAATTGGCTGTAGGTTCAGCAAATTTAGCGAGTGATGTGGAGTTTGAACGCCCGAATGATTATCTAGATAATCCCAGGTTTCGTGGTATGCGCCGCAGTGTAGAGCAGAGTTTTGATGAAGTTTATGTTGTAAATTTACACGGCAATACCAAGAAGAAAGCAGTGGTTCCCGATGGTTTCAAAGATGAGAATGTGTTTGACGTTCAGCAGGGAGTATCGGTCAGTTTAATGCTTAGAAAAGGAGTTTAACACCATGACGGCACAGCAAGTAAATCAGCCATCTAGTCTAATTAAGGAAATTATTTTTTTGGTTGAAGAAGATGTGGAAGGTGGTTATTGTGCCCAGGCATTAGGGGAATCAATTTTCACACAAGCTGATGATCTGGAATCTCTGCGATTAATGGTTAGAGATGCTGTGGAATGTCACTTTCTTAATCCAGAGGAACGACCTCGGGTGATTCGGCTACACATTGTACGGGATGAGGTCTTTAC
>Ga0209018_1001642_pt1 | contig 17557 bp, 12 predicted proteins | sample YNPBryBLVA2012_FD_185814 | JGI IMG/M metagenome (GOLD analysis project Ga0209018, IMG submission 185814) | Anoxygenic and chlorotrophic microbial mat microbial communities from Yellowstone National Park, USA - YNP Bryant BLVA 2012 (SPAdes)... ...
GATTGTCAAACCGGGACCCAGGTGGTGCACATCACCTTCCGCAAACAATAGAACGTACATGGCGGTCAAGGCGGACCTCACCCCATCCCCCCACCCCCTTCCCCTCCCCTCCGAATTCGGAATTCGGAATTCGGAATTCGGAATTCCGAATTCGGAAGGGGAAGGGGGCCAGGGGGTAGGGGTGAGGTCGAATCGAACATTGTCGAGGTAGTTACACAGACCCCCGCCGAGCAATGGAGTGCCCCACGCAAGTCCCTGCTGCTCCATCGGGGCAACTTGCCTTGAGCCTGGCTTTGTGTTACAATGGACTCCAGCACCTGGCGCAGGCTTGAGCCTGGGCCATGCAGGAGATATGCGGTGAGTCAAACGGAAGAGAGGAACAACGACCAGGCCGGTCCGTCGCGCAACCCAACGCGCCTGTATGTCATCCTGGCCGGGGTGCTGGTGGTTGTCATCCTCATGATGGCCATCCTGCTCGTTGTCAAGGGCCTCCCCGCCCTGAGAGGGGAGAAGGTTCCGACCGTTGTAACCCACGAGACGCCCCCTGCCACCCCGGTGCCGACCTTCACGCCGATGCCGACCCGAGCGCCGACCCATACCCCCCTGCCCACCCTGCCCCCCACCCCACCGCCGCCGATGATGTCCGACACCGACACCCCGCTCTTTGACTTTGTGAGCGCCGGAGGCAGGCCCGGCGTGGACTGGACCGGCTTTTTCGGCCAGGTGCTGGATGCAGAGGGCAACCCCCTGGCCGACGTGCCGCTCATCGTCTGGTATCGCGATGGCACGCCGGCCTCGGAGGTGGTCCGCACCGACGCCAGCGGCAGCTACGAGATCCGGCTGGCCGAGGCCCCTCTGGCCGGCACCTGGAGCATCCAGGTGCTGACCGACGACCACCGGCCGGCCTCCAAACTGTTCACCTTCAACACCGACGAGGATCTCCAGCGGGGCATCCAGCAGATCCAGGTCATCTGGCAGCGAATTCGATAGGGCCATCGGTCATTGACATGCTCATCGAGCGCCATTTTGAAAGCGGCGGCTTCTGGGCCCTCAAGCCCGAATGGAACGACCTGCTGCACCGCAGCCATTCCGACACCCTCTTCCTCACCTGGGAATGGCAGTCCACCTGGTGGCACCATCTGGGCGAAGGGGAGCTGCTGCTCCTGGGCTTTCGCCGCGACGGCGATGGACGGTTGGTGGGGATCGCCCCCTTCTTCCGCACCCGGAGCGAGGATGGCCGCCGCATCCTCAACGTGGTCGGCTGCCGCGACGTGTCCGATTACCTGGACCTGATCGTCGAGCGTGGCCAGGAGGAGGCTGTCTACACCGCCCTGCTGGATTACCTGGCGGATGAAGCGACCGGCTGGGAGGTGATGGACCTGTGCAACATCCCCGATAGCTCGCCCACCTGGAGGCGGTTGCGCCCCCTGGCCGAGGCGCGAGGCTACCACACCCAGGTCGAGGTCGAAGAGGTGTGCCCCCTGATCGAACTGCCGGCCACCTGGGACGAATATCTGAGGATGCTGGACAAAAAGCAACGCCACGAAGTGCGCCGCAAGCTGCGCAAAGCCGAACTCGAAGCCGATACCCGCTTCCTGATCGTCGGCCCGGAGCAGGACCTGCAGGCCGAGATGCAGACCTTTATCCGGCTGCACCAGCAAAGCGCCCCGGAAAAGGATCGGTTCATGGAGCCCAGGATGCAACGCTTCTTCCTGGACGCGGCGCAGGCCTTGCAGGCGCGTGGCTGGTTGCAACTGGCCTTCGTAGAGATGGATGGCATCAAGGCGGCCAGCCTGCTCAATTTCGATTACGGCGAGGCCATCCTGGTCTACAATTCAGGCTACGACCCGGCGCAGTTTGCCCATCTCAGCCCAGGGATCGTGGTCACGGCCCGCTGTATCGAACATGCAATCCGGCTTGGCCGCCGCAAATTCGACTTTTTGCGGGGCGACGAAGAGTACAAGTACCGTTTCGGCGCCCAAGACACAGAGGTCCGGCGGCTGCTCATCGCCCGGCCCGGTGTCCCGCTGGAGACGACCTGCTGAAACCTGCCCCCCAGGCCATGAGGATCAGAGGAGAGAACGGATGGCCGGCCCGATCCATTGTCCCAACTGTGGAGCCTTGCTCCAGGAAGACGATCTGTTTTGTGGCGAGTGCGGCACGCCGCGCCCCCAGGGAGCCGCCATGGCCCGGCCGGCCCCGATGGCCGCCAGGCCGGCAACACCGCCAGCTCAACCCCCAGCCTGGTCAACCCGCCCGCCGGAGGCAGGCTGGCGGGTGGCCGCCATCGTCGTCGGCAGCCTGGGCCTCCTCTGCTGCTTGCTCGGCATTTCCTCCTTCCTTCTGTTCGGTTTGACCCCTTCTGAGAGCTATTCCAGCTCCCAAAACTGGATCTATGCCACTTTTCTGTGTCTGATGCCCATCGGAGGCATCGGCCTGGTGTTGGCCATCGCTGCGGCCATCATCTGGCGCACACAGGTCAGCCGACCCAACAGGCCATGATCCGCCGCGTCGCCATGATCAGCGTCCACACCTGCCCCCTGGCCACCCTGGGCGGCAAGGAGACAGGCGGCATGAATGTCTATGTCCGCGACCTGAGCCGTGAACTGGGCCGGCAGGGGATCGCGGTGGACTGTTTCACCCGCTCTCAAAACCCACAGGTGCCCCGCATCCGGCATGACCTGGGGCCGAATGTCCGCGTCATCCACCTGCCGGCCGGCCCCGAAGCCCCGCACGACAAAAACCTGCTGGTCCACTATCTCCCCGAATTTGTGGAGGGCGTCCTGGCTTTTGCCCGGCATGAGCGGGTGCACTATGACATCATCCACAGCCACTACTGGCTATCGGGCCTGGTTGCCCGTGATCTGCGGCGTGCCTGGGGGGTGCCTGTCGTCCACATGTTTCACACCCTGGGACAGATGAAGAACAGCGTCGCCGCCGGTCCGCACGAGTACGAACCCCAGCAGCGCATCGAGGGCGAGGCGGAGGTGATGGCCTTTGCCGACCGACTGGTGGCGGCCACCCCCCTGGAGCGGGCGCAGATGGTCTGGCTCTATGGAGCCGAGGCAGGCAAAATCTCTGTCGTGCCCTGCGGCGTGGACCTGGAGCTCTTTTCCCCTGTCCCCCAGCAGGAGGCCAAACGGGTCCTGGGCCTGCCCCTGGAGCAGTGTGTCATCCTCTTTGTGGGCCGCATCGAGCCGCTGAAGGGGATCGAGACCCTGTTGCGGGCCATCGCCCTCCTCGCGCCGGAGATGCCCTGCTGGCCAGAGTCGGTGGCGGTGATCATCATCGGCGGTGCGCCGGGAGCGGGCATCGAACAGGTCAACGCTGAACTGGCCCGGCTGGAACGGCTGCGCGCCGAACTGGGCCTGGAAAAGCTGGTCGCTTTCCTGGGAGCCAGGGATCAGGATACCCTGGTCTACTACTATTCCGCCGCCGAACTGGTGGTCATGCCCTCGCGCTACGAATCGTTCGGCATGGTGGCCCTGGAGGCGATGGCCTGCGGCACCCCGGTCGTCGCTTCCAACGTAGGGGGATTGGCCTTTACCGTGCAGGATGGCCAGACCGGCTTCCTGGTGCCCGAAGGGGATGTCGAGGCCCTGGCGGCCAAAATCCGGCTGTTGCTGAAGGATCGAGACCTGCGGCACCGGCTGGGCGAACAGGCGATCCAATGGGCCAGAGGCTATGGCTGGCCGACCATCGCCCGTCAGATCCTGAACCTGTACGGGCAGGTCTGCTCGGCTGCCAGGCCGGCGGCCGTAGCCTGTGGCAGATCATAGAGGAGGAAACGGATGAAAACGACACACTGGAAACCTGGCTTGGTATGGCTGATTGTGTGGCTGACAGGCCTCTTTCTGGCCGCCTGCGGTCCGACGCCCACCCCCACACCGGAACCGACCCACACCCCCCCGCCCACACCCACCCTGCGCCCCACCTTCACCGCCACGGTCCTGGCTCAGGCCACACAGAGCGCAGAACCGACCCAGCCGACGAAGCCCCGACCGACCGCCACCGCCACCCGCATCGCCGTGGTTTCGCCGGAACCGACCTCCACCCCGCCGGAACCGACCCCCACCCCCCCGGCCCAAACCCCGACCCCTGCGGCCACCCGTGCGGCCGGTCCTCCGCCCAAACTGAGCGGCTTCCTGTTCTTCCCGGTGTTTGACCCGGCGCGGCGGACCTACGACATCTACCGCCTGGACCTGGCCAGCGGCAAGATGGACCGGTTTATCGAGCAGGGCAGCCAGCCGGCCGTCACCCCGGACAGGAAACGGATCGGCTGGCGCTCGTGGAAACAGGACCAACGGGGCTTGCTGTCACGGCCCTTCGACAGCCCCGACACCTGGACGATGATCCGCTTTACCGAAGCGGCCCGTCCCGATTGGGCGCCCGATGGTCAGCGGTTCGTCTTCCCCTCGCGGCAGGAGCCGGACCGTGAAAGCCGCCTGTACCTGTTCACCGGCATCGGCGATGAGCCGTTCATCGAGATCCAGCGCCACGGTTCGCCCATCATCGGCCGGACGCCGGCCTTCCTGCCCGACGGTCGGATCGTGTATCAGGGCTGTGTGGAGAATGCCTGCGGCCTGTACCTGATGGACGCAGACGGCACCAACCCGAAGCAACTGACCCGCTTCAAAGACGACACCGCGCCAGCCGTTTCGCCCGACGGCCAGATGATCGCCTACATGTCCAGGGTGAGTGGCTACTGGCAGGTGAATGTCATCCGCCCCGACGGCAGCGATCAGCGCCACCTGACCGACGACTGGTACTGGAACGGCCTGCCGACCTGGTCACCCGACGGCAGGTATCTCATTTTCGTCTCCACCCGTGATGAAAAATGGCCCGATCAATTCTCCCTGGTGGATAATGCCGCCTCTAAAATGCGGCTGTGGATCATGGACGCCAACGGGAGAAATCAGCGGCCGCTGAACGACTTTTTCTTCCGGCTGGATGGCATTCCCGCCGGCGTGCCGGAGCACGAAGTGGGAGGCTGGATCGAGGAGCGGATGATCTGGGTGCCGGAGGCCGGGTCCACCCAGTGATCGGGGGAGCAGCGGAGGGATTTGGAGCCGGCAGCCTGTCGGAGTGGAGGCTTGAGCCGGTGCGTTTCCGGCTGAAACCGGCTAAAGCCTTGACTCCCGATCGCCTCGCCGACAGGCGGCTAGAACCACTTTTCCTGCAACCTCTCCAGCGTGCCGTCCTGCCGCATCTCCAGCAGCACGCGGTTGATCTCCTCCAGCAACTTGAAGCTGTCGGGCCGGACCGGGATGGAGTAGCTCACATCGGTCAGCGGCTCGCCCACGATCTGCAAGCCCTGGCAGCCGTGCAGGTAGGTCAGGGCTGTGATCCGGTCCACCAGGGCCGCCTCCACCTCGCCGGCTTGCAGAGCGCGGAGGGCATCCAGCGGCGTATCATAGCGGCGCAGGCCCAGGTTCTGGAGGAGGAGCCGCTGCCGGCTGTTTCCTTCCGGCACAAAACCCCACTCCACCCCCACGGCCCGGCCCCTCAGGTCGTCCACGGTCTCGATCTCGTCGCTTCCCGCCCGCACCACCAACACCAGCCCGGCGTTAAAGTAGGCCAGTGAGTAAGCCACATCCTGGGTGCGCATCGGTTCGTACGGCAGGGCCGAGAGCACAGCGTCGCACCGGCCGGACAGCAGGGCATCGTACAGCCCATCAAAGCCGACGGGGACGATCTGGGCCTGGATGCCGGGGGCCAGCCGCGCCGCCAGCAAGCCGGCCAGCTCGATGTCAAAGCCCTGGACCTCCCCCCCCTCCTCGATCACAAACTCGAACGGCGGCCAACTGGGGTCGGTGCACACCCGCAGCACGCCCGTCTCGACGATCCGCTGCCAGGTGGGGTCCACCGCCGCCGGCAGCGACCGCAGCAGCAGCCACAGCCCCGCTCCCAACAACAGGCCGGCGACCACTCCCACGACCAGAGTTCGCCCCGACCCGGCTCCTGAACGCCCCCTCATGGCCCCTCCCCCCGCGCATACCGCTGCACGGCCAGGTAGATCGGCTTGGGCGTAAAATCGGTGGTGACAAAGGTAAAATAGTCCTGGTAGGTGTTGGCCGGGCGGGGGAAACGAAAGGCCCACAGGACAACCGCCTGGCACCAGGGCCACTCCTCCAACGCCTGCCGATAGGCCTGCACGGTAAAGGCGGCCCGCTGCGAGGGGGACACCGCTTTCGTCCAGCGCGGATGGTCGTTCCAGCCGCCCTCGGTGATATAGATCGGCAGATCGGCATACCCGGCCTCGACCAGCAACTGGCGGAGCAGCAGCGTGCGGTTCCAGTTCACTTCTGTTGGATCCGGCGGGGCATCGGCCGGCCTCTGCCAGCCGTAGGCATGGACGGCCAGTCCGTCCATCACCTCGCCTGCTCCGGCAGCCAACATCCGCCGCAGATAGTCCAGGTCGTTCATCCCTTCCGGGTCGCCAACCGGGGCCAGGGTGGGGGCCAGCGCCCCGCCCAGCACCACCACCTCAGGATTGGCGGCCCTGGCACGGGGATACACGGCGCGCAGCAGGGCCACATAGCCTTCCGGATCCACCGGCCGGTAGCCCCACTCCAGGCTGATGTTCGGCTCGTTCCAGATGACGATATGCTCGACGCGGCCGCGAAAATGCTCGACAAAGGCAGCGACATAGGCAGCCAGGTCGTCATAATGCTCCCTGTCCAGGTAGGTGAAGGTGGTCGGTTGCTCTTCAGGGTCGGGGCGTGCCCATTCCGGCACAAAGCCCAGCCGGGCGATGACGGTCAGCCCCTGGCGACGGGCGTGGTCCACCACCAGGTCGGCATGGCTCCAGTCGAAGCGGCCGGGCGATGGTTCATAGTAGGCCCAGGGGAAATATTCGACGATCCAGCCTGCCCCCAGTTCGCGCACCATCTCCAGCGTGCGCTTGATCTTCCACGGCTCCACCTCGTCGGTCAGGCGGGTGTGAATGCCCAGTTTGGGGTTGACGCTGTGCACCGTCTGCTGCGGGCCAAGGGCTACCGGCGGCGAGGGTGGCCGGCCGGCCAGCAAAGCCAGCAGCAACAGCAGACCTCGTCCCCTGTATCCCCGGACCCCCTTCATGGCGACCATTATACCTCAGGGCCGGGCAGTTTCCAACTGTTCCTGTGGGCGAAGCCTGCCCCGCCCGTTGACACCCCCTGGCGGTGGTGTTATAATGGCGACGCTACAGGTCTCCACGAAGGCAAAACCCTTTGGGCCCTTCGTGTCCCTGGTGGTTTTGTGGGGGAGCACCGGGTCACAGACCCGGCAGGAGCAGCCCCGTTCCAGACTGTGAGAAGCGGAGAGAACCGTTGGACCTCTCAATCGTCGTGCCGGTGCTGAATGAGGAGGAAAGCCTGCCTCTCCTCCACCAACGTTTGACCGAAGTGCTGGCCAACAGTGGCTACAGCTATGAAATCCTCATCATAGACGACGGCAGCACCGACCGCAGCTTTGAGATCATGCGCCGGCTGGCGGCCGGGGATGAGCATCTGCGCCTGGTGCGCTTCCGGCGCAACTATGGCCAGACGGCCGCCTTTGCCGCCGGCTTTGACCGGGCGCGGGGCGACGTGGTCATCACCCTGGACGCAGACCTGCAAAACGACCCGGCCGACATCCCGGCCCTGATGGCCAAAATCGCCGAGGGCTATGACGTGGTCAGCGGCTGGCGGGTGGACCGCCAGGACCGCTTTCTCGACCGACGACTGCCTTCGCTGATCGCCAACGGCCTGATCCGCCGGGCTACCGGCGTGCGCATCCACGACTATGGCTGCTCGCTCAAGGCCTACCGCCGTCAGGTGCTGGCCGACATCCGCCTGTACGGCGAACTGCATCGCTTTATCCCCGCCCTGGCCCATGCTGCCGGCGCTCGCGTGACCGAAATTCCGGTGCGCCACCATCCCCGCCGCTATGGCCAGGCAAAATATGGCCTGTCCCGCACCGTCAAAGTGCTTCTCGACCTCCTGGCCGTGCGCTTCCTGATGAGCTACTCCACCCGGCCCATCCATATCTTTGGCCTGCTGGGGCTGCTTTCGCTCCTGACCGGCGGGGTGCTGCTGATCTACCTGGCAGTGGTGCGGCTCTTCCTGCTGCACCCGATCGGCGACCGGCCGCTGACCTTGCTGGCCGTCCTGCTGACCATGCTCGGCGTGCAACTGATCACCTCCGGTCTGCTGGCCGAACTGGTGACCCGTACCTATTACGAGAGCCAGGGCAAGCCGATCTACACCGTACGCGAAGAATCAGGAGGCACAAGGGGCGAAGAATGAGCAAAGAGGCCCCCCGCCCCCTGCCCCTCCGCGTGCTGATGATCGCCCCCACCCCCTTCTTCGCCGACCGGGGTTGCCACGTCCGGATCTACGAACAGACGCGGGCTTTGCAGGCGTTGGGCTGCCGGGTGGAGATCTGCACCTACCACCTGGGCCGCGACCGGCCGGGCATCCGCACCCACCGCACCCTGCACCTCCCCTGGTACAACAAGCTGTCGGCCGGCCCGTCGTGGCACAAGCTGTACATTGACCTCCTGCTGCTGCTCAAAACGTGGGCCGTCGCCCGGCGTTTCCGGCCCGATCTGCTGCACGGACATCTGCACGAAGGGGCAGCGATCGGCTGGGCGGTGGGCAGGCTTCTGGGGGTGCCGGTGGTGGGCGACTTTCAGGGCAGCCTGTCGGCTGAGATGCTGGCCCACCGCTTTCTCAAGGGCCGGGGATGGTTCTACCGTTTTTGGGCCGGCAACGAGGGCCGGATTGACCGCATGCCCCAGGTGGCCGTCGCCTCCTGCGGCGATGTGGCCCGCGAACTGCGGGAGCGGTTCGGCGTGCGCCAGGTGATCCTGGCCCTGGATGGGGTGGATACAGAGACCTTCCGCCCCGATGTAGAGGTGGGGGAGCTGCGGTCATTGCTGCCGCCGGGCCGCCGGGGGGTGGTCTACCTGGGCATCCTGAGCGCCTATCAGGGGGTGGATCATCTGTTGGCGGCGGCCCCCCGCGTGCTCGAGCGGGTGCCCCAGGCATTCTTTCTGATCATGGGCTACCCGGACGAGGACAGGTATCGGCAAAAGGCCCACGAATTGGGCCTGGCCGGGCATGTGAGCTTTCCGGGGCGGATTGACTATGACCAGGCAGCCCGTTACCTGGCACTGGGTGAGGTGGCCGTCGGCCCCAAACTGTCGCAAACCGAGTCCAACGGCAAGCTGTACAACTATATGGCCTGTGCCCTGCCGACCGTGGCTTTCGACACGCCACCCAGCCGTGAGATCCTGGGAGACCTGGGCGTGTACGCCCCCCGGGGCGATGTCACCGCCCTGGCTGAGGCCATCGCCGACCTGCTGGAGGAACCGGAACGGGCCCGACAGTTGGGCATGAAACTCCGCCAGCGGGTGGTCGAAAAGTTCTCCTGGCAGAGCACAGCCCGGCAACTCCTCAGAGCCTATGAACTGGCCCTCTCCAATATCTAATACCTAATATCCAATAACCGGATATTGGATATTGGAGATTAGAGATTGGATATTGGATATTGGTTGTGGAAGAGCACAAGAAACGACGGAAAGTTGTAAATCTGCTCAAGATCGTCATCAGCCTGGGGGTGCTGGCGCTGTTTCTCCGTCAGGTGGAGCTGGACGAGGTGCTGCGGCTCTTGCGCCAGATGGACTGGCTCCCTTTCCTGTCTGCCCTGGTCCTCTTTCTCAGCGGATCGTTTGTGCGGGCCTATCGCTGGGGGGTGCTGGTTTGGGCGTTGGGCGTGCCGGCCAGTTGGTGGCGGTTGGTGGACCTCTACTTTGTCGGCACCTTCTTCAACCAGTTCCTCCCCACCGGGATGGGGGGCGATGCGGTCAAGATGTACGAACTGGCGCGAGATGAGCGCAAGGCGGCCGCCGCCATCAGTTCGGTTCTGGTTGACCGGTTTCTGGGGCTTTTTGTCCTGTTTGCCATGGCGCTTCTGGCCCTGCTGTTGGGTCACCAGATGGTGCCGCCCCAGGTGCGCGTCCTGATCGCCCTGGTGTTCCTCATCAGCCTGGTTGGAGCAGCCCTGGTGTGGCAACGCACCTGGATCGAAACCGGGGGGCGGCGTCTGGGCCTGGACCGGTGGGTGGGCCGTGTCAGGATCGTGCGCGAGCTGTATCGGTCGCTGCACGACTATGGAGCGGCGGCGCTGTGGAAGGCCACGGCCGCCTCGGTGGTCTGGAACCTGATCCTGGTCCTGGGCTACTATCTCCTGGCCCAGGCAGTAAGCATCCACCTGGAGCTGTGGTACTTTTTCCTGTTTGTGCCCATCATCTCCGTGTTGCTGATGATCCCCTCCGTGGGGGGGCTGGGTGTGCGCGAAGGGGCGACCATGTTCCTGTTCAGCCAGGTGGCCGACGAGAACCGCGCCGGCGCTCTGGCGCTGGCCTACCTCCTCACCCTGTGGATCAATGCCTTGATCGGGGCCATTTTGTACATCATGCAGGGGATGCGGGAGGTGCAGCGATGAAAGCGTTGGTCACCGGCGCAGCCGGTTTTATCGGCTCGCACCTGGCCGAACGGCTGTTGGCCGAAGGCTGGCAGGTCACGGGCGTGGACTGTTTCACCGACTATTATCCTCGCCGGCTGAAGGAGCAGAACCTGGCCCCCTTCCGGCACCATCCGCGCTTCACCTTTGTCGAGGCCGACCTGGTGACCGCAGACCTGTCCCCCCTGGTGGCCGGCATTGACCTCCTCTTTCACCAGGCCGGGCAGGCCGGAGTGCGGGCCAGTTGGGGTGCCAGCTTTGAGGTCTATACCCAGAACAACATCCTGGCCACCCAGCGGTTGTTGGAGGCGGTCAAAGGCAGCCCTCTACACCGTTTCGTCTTTGCCTCCTCCAGCTCGATCTATGGCGATGTGGAGAGGTTGCCGATCACAGAAGACACACTCCCCCATCCCGTCTCGCCCTATGGGGTGACCAAGCTGGCCGCCGAGCACCTGTGCCACCTCTATTGGGCCGGGTTTGGCGTGCCCACCGTCAGCCTGCGTTATTTTACCGTGTATGGCCCCCGTCAACGGCCCGATATGGCTTTCTATCAATTCATCCGGGCCCTGCTGCACGATGAACCTCTCCCCCTCTATGGCGACGGCGAGCAGACGCGCGACTTTACCTTCGTCGCCGATGTGATCGAAGCCAACCTCCGCGCCGTGGAGGCCCCTCCCGGCCGCGTCTTTAACATCTCCGGCGGATCGCAGGTCACGATCCGGCAGGTCATCGCCACCCTGGAGGAGCTGACAGGCCGGCCGGCGCGGGTCAGCCGCCACGGCTGGCAGGCCGGCGACCAGCGCCACACCTGGGCCGATGCCTCGGCAGCGCGGCAGGTGCTGGGCTTTGTGCCCCAGGTGAGCCTGCGCGACGGGCTGGCAGCCGAGATAGCCTGGCTCCAAAGCCTGAACGCCTGAACCCCTCCCTCCCACCATCCCCCTGTACGCCATCCCCCGGCTTCGATTTGACAGGAGAGGAGAGGATGATATAATAGACGGTTGCAGCCTTGACAGGCCCTGGACCCGATGAATGCGCCAGTGGAACCAAAACCATGCCCGAACAGGTCTCTTCGCCCCTTTCCCGACGACAGGTGTCACGATCCGTTTGGCGCCCCAGGCTGTGGCCATAAAGTGAGGCCAGGGCCCCTGGTGAAAACTGCAAGCCGGATGGAGCCGCCATCTCCACCGGCCAGGCTAAGGAGAGAGTTGTATGCCGAATCAAATCCAGCGCAAGTCGTATGCGCGCATTCCCGATGTCCTGCCTCTGCCCAACCTGATCGAGGTCCAGTTGGACTCGTACCGCTTCTTTCAAAAGGAAGGGCTGCGCGAGCTGTTTGACGAAATCTCGCCGATTGAGAGCTTTAACGGCAACCTGCAGCTCCATTTTCCCGGCTTCAACGAGGAGATCAATCGCAAGCTGGGCCTGGACTATCGCTTCGATGAACCGAAACATTCGCAGCAGGAATGTCTTGACCGGGACATGACCTACGCCGCGCCCCTGTATGTGCGGGTTGCGTTGTGGAACAGGGAGCGGGACGAGTGGACGACCCAGGAAGTGTTCATGGGCGACTTTCCGGTGATGACCGAGCATGGCACCTTCATCATCAACGGCGCCGAGCGGGTGGTCGTCAGCCAGCTCATCCGCTCGCCGGGGATCTATTTCACCATCGAGGAGGACCGCATCACCGGGCGGGAGCTGTGCATGGCCAAGTTGATCCCCAACCGGGGAGCCTGGCTGGAGTTCGAGACCTCCAAGCGCGATGTGCTCTCGGTCAAGGTGGATCGCAAGCGCAAGTTGCCGGTGACGATCCTGCTGCGGGCGGTGGGCTTTGGCACCGATGAAGAGCTCCACGCCCTGTTCGACCGGGTGGACATCATGCCCGACCACCCCTACATCCAGTCCACCATCGAGCGCGACCCCACCAAGACGACGGACGAGGCGCTGATCGAGTTCTATAAAAAGATGCGTCCCGGCGATCCCCCTACCAGGGAGAACGCCGACAACTTTATCAAATCGCTCCTCTTCTCGCCGCGCCGCTACGACCTGGGGCGGGTGGGCCGCCACAAGATGAACAAGCGCCTGGGGCTGGACATCCCTCTCGACAGGCGCACCCTGACCCCGGAGGACCTGACCCGGGTGGTGGAACGCATGATCCAGGTCAACAACGGCACGGAGGGGCCGGACGACATTGACCATCTGGGCAACCGGCGCATCAAGACGATGGGCGAACTGCTCCAGAACCAGTTGCGCATCGGCCTGCTGCGCATGGAACGGGTGGTCCGCGAGCGGATGAGCATCCGCGAACCGGAGCAGATGACCCCTCTGTCGCTCATCAACGTACGGCCGGTGGTGGCGGCGGTGCGCGAGTTTTTCGGCGGCAGCCAGCTTTCGCAGTTCATGCAGCAGACCAACCCGCTGGACGAGCTGACCCATAAACGACGGCTCAGTGCCCTGGGGCCGGGGGGCCTGCGTCGGGAGCGGGCCGGCTTTGATGTGCGCGACGTGCACCACTCCCACTATGGCCGCATCTGCCCTATCGAGACACCTGAAGGGCCTAACATCGGCCTCATCGGCTCGATGGGCACCTATGCCCGCATCAACGAGTATGGCTTTATCGAAACCCCCTATCGCAAGGTGATCCACACCGTGCCCAATCGCAAGGACCGCCTGCTGGGCAAGACGGTGCGGGAGCGGATCGTGGACCCGACCACCGGCGAGGTGATCGCCCTGCCCAACCAGCGGGTGGACGAGGCGATGGCCGACCGCCTGGCCAGCCTGTTCGCCGAGCTGCCGGAGATCAAGATCCGGCCCATGGCCACCGACGAGATCGAGTATCTGACCGCCGACGAGGAGGACCGCTTTACCATCGCCCAGGCCAATGCCCGGTTGGATGAGCAGGGGCAGTTCGTCTCCGACCGGGTTTCGGTGCGGCGGATGCAGGAGTTCCTGGAAGAGTCGGTGGACCGGGTGGAGTATATGGATGTGTCGCCCAAGCAGATCGTGGGCGTCACGGCGGCCCTCATCCCCTTCCTGGAGCATGACGACGCCAACCGCGCTCTGATGGGTTCCAACATGCAACGCCAGGCCGTGCCGCTGCTCCAACCCGACGCGCCGCTGGTGGGCACCGGCATCGAGGCCCAGGTGGCCGCCGATTCGGGCCAGATCGTCCTCGCCGAAGAGGAGGGAGAAGTGGTCAGCGTCACCGGCGACGCCATCGTCGTCCAGGGCAAAGACAGCCGCCACACCTACAGGCTGCGGCGCTTCCGGCGCTCGAACCAGAGCACCTGCCTGGACCAGCGCCCGATCGTCTTCAAAGGCCAGCAGGTCCAAAAGGGCGACGTGCTGGCCGATTCCTCCTCCACCGACCGGGGAGAGCTGGCCCTGGGCCAGAACGTCCTGGTCGCCTTTATGAGCTGGGAGGGAGGCAATTATGAAGATGCGGTCCTGGTCAGCGAGCAGGTGGTACGCGATGACAAGTTCGCTTCGATCCACATCGAAAAGCACGAGGTGGAGGCCCGCGACACCAAGCTGGGGGCCGAAGAGATCACCCGCGACATCCCCAACGTCGGCGAGGATGCGCTAAAAGACCTGGACGAGTCGGGCATTGTGCGCATCGGCGCTGAGGTCGGGCCTGGCGATATCCTGGTGGGCAAGATCACGCCCAAAGGCGAGGCCGAGCTGACGCCGGAGGAAAAGCTGCTGCGCGCCATCTTTGGCGAAAAGGCCCGCGAGGTCAAGGACTCTTCCCTGCGCCTGCCCCACGGCGAACATGGCATCGTCGTGGATGTCAAAGAGTTCTCCCGCGAGGAGCACCGCGACCTGCCGGCCGGCGTGGAAAAGACGGTGCGGGTGATGGTCGCCCAACGGCGCAAGGTGACCGAAGGGGACAAGATGGCCGGCCGTCATGGCAACAAAGGGGTCATCAGCCAGATCGTGCCGGTCGAAGATATGCCTTTCCTGGCCGACGGCACGCCGGTCGAACTGATCCTCAACCCGCTGGGGGTGCCGGCGCGCATGAACATCGGCCAGATTCTGGAGACCCACCTGGGCTGGGCAGCCGACCGGCTGGGGTTCAAAGCGGTGTCGCCCGTCTTTGACGGCGCCGACGAACCGGAGATCGAGGCCGAACTGGCCCGGGCCTGGCTGATGGACCGCGCCTGGGAAGTGGCCACCCACCGGGCCTGGGCCTGGGCGAGGGCGATGGAACTCGATACCGAGACAATGGATGACGAAGAGGTGATGGGCCACTACCTGGTGGAGTGGCTGGGCGGCAGCAGTCGCGGATTTGATGAGGAGAAGCTGGTGTGGGACCGCCGGTATGCCCGCCAGGCGGTGATGCAGGAATGGCTGCGGGAACGGGGCTACGATCCCGATCAACTCATCTCCTTCAGCTTCAAACCCCGCCCGATGGAACAGCGAGTCAAGAGCCGCGAGCGGGCACGCATCGTCTGTCTGCGCGAATGGATCCACTCTGTCCGTGAAGAACTGGCAGGGCGGCAGCAACCCTGGCCCCAGGACCTGCCCCTGGAGCCGGCGGGCGACGACGAGGTCCAGATCACGGCCCTCAAGCTCAGCCAGCGCACCGGCTACCCGCTGCCCATCAGCGGCAAGATGGTGCTGTATGATGGCAAGACGGGCGAGCCGTTTGACCAGCCGGTGACGGTGGGGGTGATTACCATGATGAAGCTGGCCCACCTGGTGGAGGACAAGGTCCATGCCCGGTCCACCGGCCCCTATTCGCTGGTGACGCAGCAGCCGTTGGGCGGCAAGGCCCAGTTCGGCGGCCAGCGCTTCGGCGAGATGGAGGTCTGGGCGCTGGAGGCTTACGGCGCGGCCCACACCCTGCAGGAGATGCTGACCGTCAAGTCGGACGATGTCTCCGGCCGGACCAAGACCTACGAGGCCATCGTCAAGGGGGAGGAGATTGTCGAGCCGGGGGTGCCCGAGTCGTTCCGCGTGCTGGTCAAGGAGCTGCAATCGCTGGGCCTGGCCGTGGAGGTGCTGGATGAGAGTGCGGAACGGCTGCAGTTCGGCAAAGAGGAGGAAGAGGAACCGCTGCCCGAACTGGGCATGGGACTGGAGCTGATGAGCCTGTAGCGGATTGCGTTGCTGCTCCTCATGCGCCAGACACGCACTACGCCCTGCGCAACAGGAGCAGCCACCCCTTCTCACCAAACCGGGGGAGAGTGGATTCCACCCTCCCCCGGTTCGCTGTGGCGGGCATGGCCTCAGCGGACGAGCACACTCTGGCAGGTGCCGTTCCGATTTGCCACGCAGACCGTGATCTGGTAGTCGGCGGCAAAGTTGTTGGGGCAGACCGGCTCGCCATCCAGATAGATGGCCACCAGGTCGTCGGCCCGCGACGGGACAAAGACCCGCAGCGTGGTCGGCTCGAAGGCGATCCCCTCCCGCGCTTCGTCCAGCTCCAGGGCATGGGCCCGGGCAAAATACTCCGGCCAGCCCTTGGGCAGCAGCAGGAACCTGTCCCAGCCCCCATCCTCGCCGACGGTCGTCAGGAAGATGTGGCCGGAGGTGCCGATGAGCGGGTTCACCGCGATCATGCGCAACGGCACCGGTTCGCCGCCGGGCAGGCGCCGGATCTCGGCCCAGCCCAGGAAGGTGTCGTTGCTGCCATCCAGGACCACGACGCGGAAAGTGTCAATCGTCGCCACGTAGACCAGATTGCGGAGCGCATCTACGGCGATGCCATAGGGGCCGGCGCTGTCAAACAGGCTGACCGTCTTGACATTGCCCGCGCCGTCAATCACCGCCACCCCGGCCGCGCCGTGGAGCGAGACGTAGGCTTTGTTGGTCAGCGGGTTGACGGCCACCATCGAGGGTTCATGGCCCACGGCCACGGTCTTGATCACCGTGTTGGTCGCCCCGTTGATCATCGAGACCGTATCGCTGCCAAAGTTGGCCACATACACCCGGTTGGTGGCCTCATTCACCCCCAGGCCGTTCGGCTGCGCCCCGACGGCGATGGTCTTGACCAGCCCATAGTCGCTGCTGCGCAGCACGGTCACGGTATTGGCGTTGCGGTTGGCAACGTAGATCTGACCGCTGGTCGGGTTGTAGGCCACCCCATTGGGGCCATCCCCCACCTGCACGGTGGTCAACAGGGCATAGGTCTCGGTGTCAAACACCGACAGCGTATCGGACTTGTGGTTGGCCACATAGAGCCGTCTGGCCGCGCTGTTGACCGCCACGCCGTGCGGCGCATCCCCCGTGTCCACCATGGTCACCAGCGCCGGATAGCAGCCGGGTGGGCCGGGAGTGGGGGTCGGGGTGGGCCCCGGCGGAGTGGGCGACGGAGTGGGCGTGGGACCCCCGATGATCGTGCAGCTCTGCACCGACACCTCATCCAGGTAAAAGGCGGCCACACCGCTGCCATCGGCGTCGTTGTAGACGTTAAAGTAGACCTGCACCGTCTGGCCGGCGTAGGCGCTCAGGTCATAGACCATCTGCGTCCAGGCCGCAGTGTTGACATTGGTGCGCATCAGGATGGCCAGCAGGTGATCCGTCTCATCCAGCAGCAGGCACTCCTGCCGGTCGCCGGCATCCAGCCCGGAAAGGGGGTAGTACCAGAAGGTCAGCGTGGCGGTGTAGGTGTCCGCCGGCAGGCTGATCGTCTGCCGCACCGAGGAATAGCTGCGCACATCTGCCTCGCCCGGCTTGATGCCCAGCAGCATTGAGCGGCTGCCGCTGTGGGCGCGCTCGGTGGTATAACGGGCCGGACGCGGCGTCGAGCCGATGACCCAGGCATCGTCTGTCTCAAAACTCCCGTTTTGAATCTGCTCCTGGCAGACAGGGACAGAAGGCGGGAGATAGCGCTTCATAATGATCGGCAGGTAGAACCGGGTTATGCCCGGCGCCCGGAAGCGGACCGTCGTCGAATCGCAGGCCGGGCCGGCACAGGCTTCCACCTGCGCAATGCCGGGGGTGATGGCCGAGGTCAGGGTCACGGTCGTCACCCCCCCCTCGGTCAGACAGGCCCCGTGGCGGTCATGACCATAAAGGCGAAAGGCATCCACCACCAGGTAGGAACCGGACGAGGCCGGATTGTGCA
>Ga0209018_1001645_pt1 | contig 17550 bp, 12 predicted proteins | sample YNPBryBLVA2012_FD_185814 | JGI IMG/M metagenome (GOLD analysis project Ga0209018, IMG submission 185814) | Anoxygenic and chlorotrophic microbial mat microbial communities from Yellowstone National Park, USA - YNP Bryant BLVA 2012 (SPAdes)... ...
CGGCTCGGCGGCCTGCATCTCGCCAGATTACGGCAATAATTTGTTAAACTCCATGAGCGGACTTCCACGCACTAAGCAGGGGCTTTAGCCCCGGCGGCTCGGCGAGTCACTCGGCGAGTCACTCAGCGAGGCCAAAGGCCTTGGGGCTTTGGCCCTGCTCGAGGCGATCGCTCGACCCTTTGCCAGCGGGCGGCGTTCAAGCCACCAACAGCAGGCGGAAGCCAAACGGCGCTAGCTCGAACGTCTCGCCGCTTGGCACGGCGCATTCGGCCAGCAAATCCCAGCTCTGCGCTCCTGTCGGCAGCTTCAGGCTGTGGGGACGGTCGCTGACATTGAGCAGGACGTACAGGGTTTCACCGGCGGCTGTTTTAGCGAAGATGAGCGTGTTGTCCTGCGGGTTGCTGTAAACCCAGCGGAGATCAACGGCTGCAAAGGCCGGGTGCGCCCGGCGCAGCTCGATCAGACGGCGGATGAAATCCCGCAGGGCTAGGTCTTGCTGGCTGGCTTGCCAGGGCATTGGGGCGCGATTGTGCCCGCCGTCGCCATCCAAGCCGATCTCGCTGCCGTAGTAAATGCTGGGCGCTCCGGGAAAACTCATTTGCAGCAGGTACGCCAGCCGCACAGCGTCGCTATTCCCCTGGCAGATATGGCGGATGCGCGGCGTGTCGTGACTATCCACCAAATTGTACATGGAAGGCAAGACGTTTTTGGGGTAGCTCACCAGATATTGGCTGACAGCGTTTCGATAATCCTGCACGCCAAAAGGCTGGCCGAGTGCATCGCTGCCGCGCAGCAAATTCCACACGGCGTAGGTGAATTCGTAGTTCATCACGCCGTGAAATTGGTCGCCCATCAACCAGGGGTAGGAGTTATCCCAATTTTCGCCGAGGATGTAAATGTGCGGATTGAGGCTCTGCGCCAGTTGACGGAACTCCCGCCAGAAGGTATGTGCTATTTCATTGGATACATCCAGCCGCCAGCCGTCCACACCGAGGGCGGTCCAGTAGCGAATAGCACCCAACAGGTGTTCTTTGACCAGGGGGTGGGCGGTATTCCATTTGGGCATATTGGGCGCAAAGGCAAAGGTGCGGTAATTGAGCTGATGGCGCTGGGCAGCCGTCAGCCGCGGGAGCTGGCCGGGCTGGACATCGAAGTTGATCACCGGTTCACGTTCGATGAAGAAACACTCGTAGTAGGGCGAATTGCGGCCCCGCCTGACCACATCTTGCCAGAAGGGATGAAACCAGCCGCAATGGTTGAAGACGGCGTCGAGCATGATGCGGATGCCGCGCTGGTGCGCGGCTTGCACGAGATGGGCAAAAAGCTCGTTGTCCCCAAAAGCAGGGTCTATGCGGTAATAGTTGGTGGTATCGTATTTGTGCGAGGAGGGTGACTCGAAGATGGGCGTCAGATACAGGCCATTGATGCCCAAGGCCTGCAAGTCGTCGAGGTGATCGAGAATGCCCTGCAAGTCCCCGCCGAAGAGGGCGTGAATATCGCTGTGTTGGTCGCTGCCCCAGGGAAGCCAGCCGGGCGGATTGCTGCCCGCGTCGCCGTCAGCAAAGCGGTCGGGGAAAATCTGATACCAGACGGTTTCGGCGGCCCAGGCTGGCGCAGTGAACACATCTTCGGCGTTGAGGTAGGGAAAATTGAAGAACTGGCTGATTTCGTATTGGGCGTGAGGGACACGTTTTAGGTCGTAAAAGCCGTGACTGCCATACAGCAGCGTGGTCTCGCCGCTTTGCAGGATGAAGGCGTAACGCAGCCGCAACCAGCGCGGCCTAACGGCGACAAACCAGTAATCGAACAAGTCGGTGCTGTGTTCCAATTGCATGGTTTCGTGGAAAGCGGCGGCTTTGTCCCACTCCCAGCGGCTGGGGTCATCGGCATTTTGCACCCAGCAAAAGGCGTCCCCGCCAACGAGGGTGACGGCTTCCACATCGCCGCGCCCGGTGCGCAAGCGCAGATGGATCGTCTGTGGGTCATAGGCATACGCATAGCGACTTCGGGCTTCGTGGTGAACGGCATAGAGGTTCATAAGCAGGAATCAATTCTGACGCAAGCGGGTTTCGAGGTGATCGTTCAAGACGCTGAGCGTTTCTATCAGCGATTGGATGCGTTCTGGCCCAAGCCAGCCCAGGCGCTCTTCGTTGAAGCGGCGGCGAGCCTCGCTCACTTCGGCCAACAGTTTTTCCCCTTCTTCGGTCAATGTCAGGCGCAAAGCGCGCTGATCACGGGCATCGCTCTCTCGCCGCACATAGCCATCGGCCTCCAGACTCTTGATGAGACGCGTGGTGTTGCCTTTGGTGCAGAGCAAGAGCTTGCTCAGCTCGCTCAAAGACAGCCCCCCTTTTTGGCGCAGGTGAAACAGGGCATAGAAGCGCGCCTTGCCCAGCCCGAACTGCTCGAAGAAGCGCTCGTCACTGTCGTTGAGCAGGATATGCTGTTTGAGCAAATGCCAATGCAGGGTGTCTGTAAGGTCCATGCCAAACTCTGTTCGATAAATTGGTTGATAAGTCAACTATATTACAACTTTGCCTTTTTGTCAATGCTGTCACCTCATTGCCAGCAATTCTGAATATGCGCTGCAAGGGAACGTCCCCAAGGCCTCTCAGACGCAAATTCGGCGCTTTTCAGCAACCTTCGGGACGTGTTCTCGCCATACTGAGAATTGCTGCAACGCACTGACAACCTGGTAAGGGGGATATATTTCTGATAAAATATCTCCTAATTATCGTCCTGGGAGATGACTTATGTCACGTGCGCGCTTCGAATCAGTTCCTGTCCCTTCTTCGGAGATCACTCCGGAGGAGGTGTATCTCAATCGGCGAGAGTTCTTGAAGGCTATGGGTATCGTCAGCGCGGCGGGGCTGGCGCTGGCGGCTTGCGGCGGCCGCCCTGTTGGCTCGCCAGAATCCTCCCCTCCGGCTGATGGCACCCCGCCGCGGGCCTCGCTCGGCACTGACGAGTTGGGCGATCCACTCACTTCCTACGAGGCGGTCACGCACTACAATAACTTCTACGAATTCACCACCGACAAAGAGCGGGTGGCGCAACTGGCCGGCAATTTCAATCCCTCGGCCTGGACGGTCGAGGTGGGCGGGTTGGTCAATCGCCCCCGAACCTATACCCTGGAGGACTTGCTCAAATTCGAGCAGGAAGAACGTATCTACCGTTTGCGCTGTGTCGAAGCCTGGTCTATGGTCATCCCCTGGACGGGTTTCGAGTTGGCGGCGCTCTTGAAGCAAGTCGAGCCGCTGTCCAGCGCCAGGTATGTGCGTTTCGTGGCCCTGCTCGATCCCCAGCAAATGCCGGGGCAGAGCAGCAGCCTCTATCCCTGGCCCTACACAGAAGGTTTGCGGTTGGATGAGGCCATGCATAGCCTCACCATTTTGGCCACCGGTCTCTATGGCAAACCCCTGCCGCCGCAGAATGGCACCCCCATCCGGTTGGTCGTGCCATGGAAGTATGGTTTCAAGAGCATCAAATCTATTGTCAAGATCGAATTGACCGAGACACAGCCGGCTACACTTTGGAACACCATTGCTCCCAACGAATACGGTTTCTATTCGAACGTCAATCCCGAGGTGAATCACCCACGTTGGTCGCAGGCCACCGAGCGGCGCATTGGCGAATCTGGACGTCGTGAGACACTGCTGTTCAACGGTTATGCCGCCGATGTGGCCGCTCTGTACGCCGGCATGGATTTGCGGCTCAATTACTGAGGCGGCTCTTTGGCTTTGTCTCCCCTGCGCCTCGCTGTCCATCTCCTGGCCTGGATTCCGTTCGTCGGTCTGCTGACCGCTTACCTGAGCGGCAATCTGACGGTCAATCCCATCCAGGCAGCCACGCAATGGAGCGGCCGTTTTGCCCTGGGCCTGCTCATCACCTCCCTGGCCTGCACCCCCCTGGATATAGTTTTCGGCTGGCGTGCTATCAGCCGTCACCGCCGCGCGCTGGGCTTATACGCTTTCCTCTACGCCAGCCTGCATCTGCTCATCCTCGTGGGGCTGGATTACGGTTTTGCGCTGGCGCTGCTCTGGAAAGACCTGGCCTTCAAGCCGTATATCCTGGTTGGGGCGGGGGCGCTGCTGATTCTGACCACTCTGGCAGTGACGTCTTTCAAGTGGTGGCAGAAACGCTTGGGCAAAGGCTGGAAACGCTTGCACCGGCTGGTGTATCTGGCTGCTGTGCTGGCGGTGTTGCATTTTGCCTGGGCTAGGAAAGGAAATTTGTTCACCCTTAGCGGGGACATTGGCTGGCCGCTGGCGGCCGCGCTTGGCGTAGCGTTTTTACTGCTGGTGCGCTTGCCGCCCTTGCGCAGGCGTCTCGTCCGCTGGCGACAGAGCTGAGTCGCTGCCTGCCTGGCGCACCATCACCGTTAGCCCTTCGTCTAACCACGGCCTCATCAGGCCGAAGAGACGGCTGAGGCGGCGGAAATAAGGCGGCATCTCGGCCTCGGCAATGGGACGGAAGCCGAATTTGAGGTAAAAAGGCGTCAAACCGGCGCGGCAGGTTAGGTAGAGCGGGGGAGGGTGGGCGGCGACAAGCTGCGTGATGATCGCCCGCGCCGCCCCTAGGCCGCGCCACTCAGGCGCAACGGCAATCGAAGCCAACTCACGCGACCCATCCCCATGGGGTTTAACCTGCCCGCAGGCGATCACCTCGCCCCGCGGCGAGACGGCCACGATAAAGCGCTGCCAATGCAACCCCAAGGGGTTGATTCTCACCCGGCGAATCAACGCCCGGATGGCGGCAGCATCGTCGGCAGTGGCAGGACGCAGGGTGAAAGCAGCAGATCGAGGGGGCAATCGTTACTCTTCGAGACGATAGCCGCAGAAGCGGCAGAATTTGGCCGTGCTTGCTGCTGGCTGGCCGCATTGCGGGCAAAATCTGGTGGCCGGCGCGCCGCCGTCTGGTGAAGACGCCGCCTGGGTCTGTTCTTTCAGTAATGGCCGCTGAGTCTCGTTCGCTGTTTGCAGCTCAGCCTTCTCCATGGCTCCAGAACGTAATGCCGAAACACCGACGTTGGCATTGACCAGGTTTTGCACCTCATCCGACACCAGCTCCACCCCTACCGGTTTGACGCCTTCCGAGCGCAGCTTGTTGATCTCGCTGCGGAAGAATTGCAGCCAGTAAGCGGCCTCGTCGTTCTGGTTGAGCGATAGAATTTCGCGCGGGGCGGTGAGGGGGTACACGCCGGGCAGACTGGGCGTCTCGCTGATGATTTCCGCCGCCCAGAAGCGGGCGGTGAAGTCCGAACGAACGGTGACGTTGCTCGACTCGATGGAATCGATCATCGCTTTTCCCACGCGCACATCGGCACGCGACAAACTGCCGATGAACTCGATGAGAATGCCAATCGAGCGGAAATGGGCAATGTCGAGCATGTGTTGACCATTCCTGCGCAGTTCCCTGCCGCCGAGCGCTGCCGTCGAACCAATCAGGCCGATCAATAAGAGCGTCAGCGGCGAGAGCAAGCCGGGCTGGCGCAAGGGCAGAGGCAGTACGAATAGCAGAACCGTAAGACCTAACACGATGAACAGCCAGCCCGATACGAATAGCAGATAACCGGCCATGCGCCCCAGCGTCAGGATGGGTTGAGGCTGTTGCTCGATGAAGATGCGCCCCTGAAATCCCCCCACGTCCCCCACCGATTTGGAAGCCGTCTCTTCCCATTGCTGACTCTGCGACGGCCAAACCCGGTTGATGAAATCGTTCCAACGCAGAGGGATGGCCAGGTCGGGCAGGCGGGCGAACAATTGGGCGGGGTGGCCAAAACCGCGGTAGTATTCGCTGCCTTCGTGAGCGACCGTGTTGGGCTGAGTTGGCGTCATCAGGAAAATCCCCATCACTTCGAGAATGGCCAGTACACAGTGCAAACCAAAAATGACAGCTAAGGGGACGAGCAGGGTCGGGCGTCCGCTTTGTTGCAACAACAGGCGTATTTCAATCGGCACCTGACGCAGCACCTGATAACCACCTTCGGAGGACAGGTAAGAAAACCCGCCCAACAAACAGCCAAAGACGATGAGCAGCCACACCAACCAGAGTATGCGCCCTTGCAGGTCTTTGCCCAGCCGGGTTACCACCATCTTGGAGGTGGGCGAGAGGAAGATGGAATTCGGCCCCAGCAAACTGCCTGCCAGCGAGCGCACGTAGTGCCGGTAATGGCTGATAACGCGCTCCTTGAAGGCGCGGGTCACATCTCCGTACTCCCTGAAATCGGTGGGGATATTCGCCAGGCGTGGCGGCTGGAGCAAGTCCCGCAGACTCTTGCCCACCACGGCCAGGCTGCCAAAGAAAGCCCATAGCAGCGCCACCCCGTAAATGCTGGCAAAGACCAGCAAACTCATTAGAAAGAAAATGTCTACGAGGCTCAGACCCAGGCGACCCTGCAACACCCCGCGGTAGGCGACATAGGTATCGCGAAAATAATTCAGGCTCATCACAAAGCTGACAATCGAGAGAAGCAACAATGTGCTTCCGCCCGCCAGCGAGATCAGCAGTGAAGCCACAGTTGGACGGCGTACATCCAGACGTTTCGAGCCGAAACCTACTGCAAGGTTCGGCCCATAACCAATATGACTCATACATCCTTCCTTTCCATGCAATGGGGTCGCCAAGAGCGCCGCCGCGCTGACCTGTTGGCTCCTCGATTATATCTCTGTGGGTAGGAGTCCGCCAGGCGAAATTCGAGCCGAAGTATAGCGCGGCTTCCAGCCGCAACCAAAGAGGTGAGTGTACCGCCGAACTAGGGTCGGCACGGCGGAGTCAGGCATATCCTGGCGGCGCGATAATCTCACTGCAAAATCTTCACGGTGTGATAGATACTCAAGAGCACTACAACTATCAGCGCGCTGGTCTCTCCCGCTCCATCTGGCGCGGCGAAAAAGGACAAAAAGGGTTATAATTTCAGCTCAATTCTATGTCCCTAACCCGCATAAAGCAGAACGAGCCGGGCGCCCATACAAAACCCTTGTTCTTTGTGCAAGGTGGGTTAGGTACTATTGTCTTGTTCGGAGGAAACTGATGCCCAAAGTTGCTGTTGTCACCGATAGTACGGCGTATATCCCCAAACCGCTCTTGGAACAATATCATATTTCGGTCGGCCCGCAGGTGCTGATTTGGGGGAGCGAGACCTTCGAGGATGGTGTTGACATCCAGCCGGTTGAATTCTACAGACGGCTGGAAAAGGCTACCGTGATGCCCACCAGCTCACAGGTGTCCATCCCGTCCTTCAAACGCATCTTCGGCGAGTTGGTTGCCCAGGGCTATGATATCCTGGCGGTGCTCATCTCATCCAAGTTCTCTGGGACGATTGGCTCTGCCGGGCAAGCCAAAGCGATGTATCCTGAGGCTAACATCGAGATATTCGATTCGCAATCAACAGCGATGGCTCTGGGTTTCCAGGCCTTGGCGGCGGCGCGGGCCGCTCAGGCGGGCGCCAGCCTGGCCGAATGCCGAGCTGTGGCCGAACAGGCGCGCCAGAACAGCGGGGTGCTCGTTTGCGTGGATACGCTTGAATTCCTGCATCGCGGCGGACGTATCGGCGGGGCGCAGCGCTTCCTGGGCACAGCCCTCAACCTCAAACCCATCCTCGAGGTGGTGGATGGCAAGCTCGAAGCGGTGGAACGTGTTCGCACTCGCCGTAAGGCGCACTCGCGGCTGATCGAATTGGCCGAAGAGCGCATTGGCAATCGCTCTCCTGTTCATCTATCGGTCATTCATGCTAATGCCGCCGAGGATGCCCGGCCGGTGATGGAAGAAGCTGTGACGAAATTCAACCCAATCGAAACTGTCTTCTCCGATGTTAGCCCGGTGATTGGCACCCATGTCGGTCCGGGGACGGTGGCCATCTGCTATCTGGCCGGCATGTGAAAAAGCCCTTGGCGCTTGTGTGCGCCCGGCGGGAAAATGACGGCCATGCCAATTCAATGTTGTAGTCAACAGGGGCGAGAAGCCTGGGTCTTCTCGCCCTTTTTATTGTGTCACGGCCTGCCTGAGCGTCCTTCAGCCGGGGGGGAGGCCACAACCCGAAGCGTGACGCCTGTAAGTTGGTCGGCGAGTGATGGCTGATGCGGGCGGCGCTGCCTCCCCCAGACATTTGGTTGCAGAACTGTTCGAGCTTATCAAATTGCAAGGTATGGCGAACGTTCGCCGCGGCGGGATGGTAGTAAAATGGTGAGACCTTTCACGATTCAGAGGAGATGTTATGAAGACCTACGACTCGATCGGCGTGCAAATCCCCCAAATCCTGCTCCCGCGGCCGGGCATTGATCTGCACAAGTGGGCGGTCATTGCCTGCGACCAGTTCACCTCCCAACCCGATTACTGGCGGCAGGTGGAAGCCATTGTCGGCGAGGCGCCCTCCACCCTCAATCTCATTCTGCCGGAGGTTTATCTCGAACAACCCGATGTTGCCGAGCGCATCCGGCGCATTCAGAACCACATGCGTCAATACCTTGCCGAGGGAATCTTTGAGAGCAGCGAGGGGCTGATCTACGTCGAACGCACCGTCGCCGGGCATACCCGCAAGGGCCTCGTGTTGGCTCTCGACCTGGAACGTTACGATTACAACAAAGGCTCCACCAGCCTCATCCGCGCCACCGAAGGCACGATTGTCGAACGTATCCCGCCGCGCGTCAAAATTCGCGACGGAGCGGCCATTGAGTTACCTCACATTCTCGTGCTGATAGATGACCCTCAGCGCACCGTCATCGAACCGATTGCGGCGGCCAAGCAGCGCCTGATGCCCCGCTATGACTTCGACCTCATGCTGGATAGCGGCCACCTGGCCGGTTATCTGCTCCCCGCAGACCTCGAACAGCAGGCGATACAGGCCCTCGAAGCGCTGGCACGCCCGCAGGTTTTTGCCGCCAAATATGGCGTCGCTCCCGATCTGCCGGTGTTGCTTTTCGCCATGGGTGATGGCAATCACTCCCTGGCCACGGCGAAAGCCTATTGGGAGAAGATCAAACCCCAGGTGGGTATGTCTCACCCGGCGCGTTATGCCCTGGTCGAAATCGAAAACGTCCACGATGAGGCCCTGGTCTTCGAGCCTATTCATCGCGTGCTCTTCGGTCTGCGCAGCGACCTGCTGGCCGCCCTGCAGGCCCACTTCGGCGCCAATTACACCTTCACCCCTCTGCCCGACGCGGCGACGATGACGGCGCGGGTGGAGCAGGCCGGCGGCCCCCGCCAGACGATTGGCCTCATCCTGGAAACGGGCTTTGGCCTGGTCGAAATTGCCAATCCCTCTTCCAACCTGCCGGTCGGCACGCTGCAAGCTTTCCTCGATGCTTTCCTGAAGAGCGGCGGCGCCGAGAAGATAGACTACGTTCACGGCGCTGATGTGGTGACCCAACTGGGCCGCCAGCGCGGCAATGCCGGTTTTTACGTCCCAGCCATGGACAAAAGCGATTTGTTCAAAACCGTCATTCTCGACGGCGCTTTGCCGCGCAAAACCTTCTCAATGGGCGAGGCGCGTGAAAAACGTTTCTACATGGAGTGCCGTAAGATCGTTGCAGCTTGAGGCCGGCGCGGGAAAGACCCGCCAGGGATGACCGCATGGATGTCTTTTTTCAGGACCCTCACGAAACGCGCTTGCCCCCTCATCAAGTGCGCATCCGCGCCCTGACGGTTGAGCCGTATCCCGATGGGCGGCGTGCTCGCCTGAGTGTGGAAGTGGACCCTTTCGAGAAGCGCCCCAGCTTCGATATCGTTGTCAGGGCTTCCAATGGCGACGAGGTTGTCCAAACGACCATCATCGAGACCATGACGCGCCGCCTCGAAGTCACCCTGCACTTACGTTTGCCCGTTCCGCCCCCCCAAACGGCTTTCACAGCCATCGTCACCCTGTTCTATGCCCCGCAGGTCTCTCCCGAAGACCCTCGCCTGCCCGAACGCACGATTGTAGACCAACGTGAGATCACCTTTGACCTTCCTGTGCCCTGATTGCTGCTTACTCTTCCTGTTGTGCAGGCCGCCAATGCAGCGGTCTGCGATTGTCTCTGCCCCATGAAATCTTTACTCCGTCTCCGCTCTTTTTTGCAACCTTACTGGTTGCCCACATTGGGCAACCTGCTGGTCTTGTTGGCCATCACCGCCCTCAACCTGGTCGTGCCGACTCTCATCCGGCAAGTGATTGATATTGGCCTGGCACGCGCCGATGCCGCATTCTTGGGACAAGTAGCCCTGGTGATTTTTGGCATTGGCGCCACCCATGCGGCTTTGGTGTACTTGCAGCGCTACCTGAGCGAATGGATTGCCACCCACATTGGCTATGATTTGCGTAACCGCTTGTACGATCACATCCAGCGCCTGCCGTTCAGCTTTCACGATCACGCTCAAGCCGGCCAGCTCATCAGCCGCTGTATCGAGGATGTGCGCGCCATCGAGCGCTTTGCCGGTTCCGGCGTGGTAGACCTGATCCGGACGGGGGTGCTGATGGTGGGTATCACGGCCTTGCTTTTCTTGAGTAACCCGCAGCTGGCCGCCATCGCCATCCTGCCGCTCATCCCTCTGGGGGCGATGACCACTCATTTCGGCCAGCGTATCGGCCAATACTTCTACGCCGTGGATAATGCCCTGGGCGATCTTTCGACGCGCTTGCAAGAGAATGTCAGCGGGGTACAGGTGGTGCGCGCCTTTGCTCGTGAACCTTACGAGATCGAACGCTTCGAGAAGGCCAACCGCACGTTGTTCGACGCCCGTCTGCGCGTCATCCGTGAGTGGTCGAAAATTATGCCCTCCACTCACTTTTTTGTGGCGCTGTGCACGATCCTCATCCTGAGCTTTGGGGGGCCAAAGGTGTTGCGCAACGAGATGACCATTGGCGAATTGGTGGCCTTCAACAGCTACCTGCTGTTGTTGGCTGGGCCGGTGGGGCAACTGACCTGGCTGATCAACATGGCAGGTGAAGCTGTGGCTGGTTCACAGCGCACCTTCGAGATTCTCGATACGCCGTTGGAGATTCGTTCGCCGGCCTCGCCAGACCCAATTCCCGCTGGTGAGATGAAAGGCCGAGTGCAATTCGACCATGTTTACTTCCACTACCAGGGCGAGACAGCGCAGGCGTTGGAGGATATCCATCTCACTGTGGAACCTAACCAGGTGGTAGCGCTGATTGGGCCGACCGGCAGCGGCAAGACTTCGCTGGTGAATCTCATCCCTCGCTTCTACGATGTTTCGTCGGGGGCGGTGCTCATAGACGGGCGCGATGTGCGCGATTACGATTTGCCTGCCCTGCGGCGGCAGATTGGCATTGTCTTGCAGACGTCGCTGCTTTTCTCCACGACCGTGCGCGAGAATATCGCCTATGGCCGCCCAGAGGCTTCCCTGGAGGAGGTGACGGCGGCAGCCAGAGCTGCCCAGGCGCATGAGTTCATTGTCGAACTGCCCGACGGCTACGAGACGGTGGTGGGCGAGCGCGGTGTGACGCTCTCCGGCGGCCAACGCCAACGCGTGGCTATCGCCCGCGCTTTGCTGATGAATCCGCGTATCCTTATCCTCGACGATTCGACCTCCAGCGTAGATATGCAGACCGAACGACTCATTCAGCAGGCGCTCGAGCGCTTGATGCAGGGCCGCACGACTTTTGTCATTGCCCACCGGCTGTCCACTGTGCGCCGCGCTGACCTGATTCTGGTGATGGATAAAGGGCGCATCGTGGAAAAGGGTAAACATGCCGAGCTGTTGGCGCGCGGCGGCCTGTATCGCGAGATTTACGATTTGCAGTTGCGCGATCAGGAACGTTTCCGTGAAGAGGTCGAAATTCTGAAGGCCAACGGCCTGCCTCGGCTCAAGGCTTCTCGCATGGAAGGCGCTTGAGCGAGGGTAAGCGGTGCGCCCATGAGCAGGACGGCGGTGGAAGTCCCAGAGCGGTTCTTGCAGCGCATGGCTGTGCTGTTGGGTGAGGCTTATCCGGCTTTTGCCGCCCTCTATGTCTCGCCGCCAACTCATGGGCTGCGCGTCAACACCCTGAAGTTGACCCCCGCTCAATTCCAGGCGTTTTCGCCGTTCGCTTTGTCGGCGCTGCCTTATTGTCCGGCGGGTTTTGTGGTGGACGATGAGAACCGTCCTGGCAAACATCCCTATCACGCTGCCGGTCTCTATTATCTGCAGGATGCCCACGCTCAGGCTGTGGCCGAAATCTTGGCCCCTCAGCCCGGTGAACGTGTGCTCGACCTGGCGGCGGCGCCCGGCGGCAAGACCACTCATTTGGCCAGCCTGATGCAAAACCAGGGCGTGTTGGTGGCCAATGAGATTCGCACCCAACGCGTTGGCCATCTGACAGCCAACCTGGAGCGATGGGGGGCGCGCAACACGGTTATCCTCAATGAGTCGCCTGAGCGCCTGGCTGCTTTCTTTGGGGCGTTTTTCGACCGTGTGCTGGTGGACGCGCCTTGTTCGGGCGAGGGTATGTTCCGCAAAGACCGCGCCGCTGTGGAAGGTTGGAGCGAGACGGTGATCGCCGGTTGCGCCGCGCGCCAGACGGCTATTCTCCATTACGCCGCGCGGCTGACGCGCCCCGGCGGTTGGTTGGCTTATTCCACTTGTACCTTTGCCCCCGAGGAGAACGAGCAGGTGATCGCTCGTTTCCTCGACGCTCACCCGAATTTCGAATTGGCCGACATCCCCCCGCATGTTGCCCAGCACACGCCAGGCGGTTCTGTGGCAACGGGGATGCTGCGCCTTTGGCCGCATACCTCGCCCGGCGAGGGCCATTTTGTGGCCCTGATGCGCCGCAGCCAGCGGCTTTTGGCCGATGGCGGCTCTTCGTCGCCCGCGGCCAAGCCCGACGGCGCAGCTTTTTCCCCGCCCCCCCGCTCGGCGCAACGATTGTACGACGCTTTCTGCGATGAGACACTGTATCCCCTAGCCGAGACGCCGCGCCTGGCTCAGGTGGGGGCGCGTCTGTATGCTCTGGCCGAGGAGTTGCCTGCGCTGACGGGTTTGCGTGTGGTGCATCCGGGTTGGTGGCTGGGCAACTTCAAGAAAGATCGTTTCGAACCGGCGCATGCTCTGGCCATGGGCCTGACCGTTGACCAGGCCCGCCGCGTGCTCCCTTTGCTTGCCGATAGCTCTGAAATTGTTCATTACCTGCGCGGTGAGACGCTGTCTTCTGCCGGCGAGGACGGCTGGCTGTTGGTGGCTGTGGCCTGCCCCCTTCAGTCTGCTTCCTCCTCGATGGCTTTTCCTCTCGGCTGGGGCAAACGGGTGCGCGGCCTCGTCAAAAATCACTATCCGCGCGGTTGGCAATGGCTGTGACCCTTCACCCATCCGACTTGTTCTCGAATGACTGAATTTCCTAACGCCTATGACGACTTCTGCCTCTCTCGATGATGTTTCGATGAAAAGTTACGACCCTCAGGTGACGCGGCGGCTGATAGCGTTTACGAAGCCCTACCTCCGCCCGCTGCTTTTCTGCCTGCTGTTGATGCTGGTTTCCTCGGCGATGGCGGTGGCAGGCCCTTACCTGGTGAAAGTGGCTATTGACTCCGGGTTGCGCGCTGGCTCGCTGGAGATGGTGCGCCGTGCCGCGTGGCTGTATTTGGGTGCGATTGCGCTGCAGTGGCTGTCTATCTTCATCCGCGTGAACGTGATGGCCCGCGTGGGACAATCCATCATTTTCGACTTGCGCGCCGCCCTCTTTGCGCATTTGCAGCAGCTCTCCTTGTCTTTCTACAGTCGCTATTCGGTGGGGCGCGTGATTACCCGCGTGATCAACGATGTCAGCGTGTTGCGTGAGTTCCTCACCTGGGCGGTTCTGGCAATTGCTCGCGACCTGTTTACGCTGGTGGGCATTGTGATTGTGATGGTGGGGATGGACAAGCGCTTGTCGCTGATTACGTTTTTGACCATGCCGCTCATGATTGCAGCGACCGTGTGGTTCAAGAAGGTTGCTCGCCAGAACTACCGCCAGGTGCGTGCGGCGATCAGTTGGGTCAATTCGGTTTTGGCTGAAAATATCAATGGCGTGCGCGTGGTGCAGGCTTTCTCGCGCGAAGATGTCAATTACGCTCACTTCCGTGATGAAGTCAACCGCAACAATCGCGAGACTAACCTGCGGGCTGCCCGCCTTGCCTCGGCCTATCCCGCACTGATTGACCTGCTTGGCTCGTTGGCCATGGCGCTCGTCATCTGGCTAGGGGGGACAGCCGTCTTGGGAGAGACGCTCACGCCCGGTGTTTTGGTGGCTTTTGTGCTGTATATTGACCGCTTCTTCGAGCCGATTCGCGACTTGAGCCAGCGGTATGATTCGTTCCAGTCCACCATGGCGAGCGGCGAACGCATCTTTGGGCTTTTGGATACGCCTGTGGAGGTGCAAGATTCTCCCAACGCCCAAGAATTGCCCACCATCCGCGGGGAGGTGCTCTTCGAGGAAGTAGATTTTCACTACTCGGACGATCCCACGCTGGTCTTGCACAATATCAATCTCCATGTGCGCGCTGGCGAGACGGTGGCGCTGGTGGGCGAGACCGGCGCCGGTAAGTCCACTTTGGTGAAACTGCTGGCCCGTTTCCACGATCCAACCGCCGGGCGGGTGCTGATTGACGGCTATGATTTGCGCCAGGTGACCCAGCTCAGCCTGCGGCGGCAGATGGGCATTGTGTTGCAAGACCCCTTCCTGTTCAATGGCACGGTGCGCGAGAACATCCGTTTTGGACGGCTGGAGGCCAGCGATGCCGAGGTGGAGGCGGCTGCCCGCACCGTGGGCGCCCACGAATTCATCATCCGCTTGCGCCAGGGCTATGAGACGGTTGTGGAGGAGGGCGGTACGGCGCTCTCTGTCGGCCAACGCCAATTGATTTCGTTTGCCCGCGCCCTGCTGGCCGACCCACGCATTCTCATCCTCGACGAGGCAACTTCCAGCGTGGATACGCAGACCGAGCGCATCATCCAGGCGGCCCTGGCGCGGCTTCTCAAGGGCCGCACGGCTTTTGTCATTGCCCACCGCCTTTCAACTGTGGTCAACGCCGACCGCATCGTGGTCATTCAGGACGGGCGCATCGTCGAGCAGGGTAGCCATGCCGAGTTGCTGGCGCGACAGGGGGTGTATTGGACGCTGTACAGCATGGGCTTCGAGGAAGTGGACCTGGCGGAGACTCTTTGAACCTTTCGAGCGGCCTAGGAGTATTCAAAGTGCAAGAATGGCGGTCTTGCAATGGGCTTACCTGATTTACTCCTCCTCCTTTGCTTTCCCCCGCGCGCCAGGTGCGGGGGAAGTCATTTGAGAGGCCCGCTCTGACCCTGGCTCAGCCGCAATTGACGCTCCTTGCTGCCCATGCTAAAATGACTCAGCTTAGTTGGCCGAGCAGATTCGGCCTGCCCTGCCACCTATGGATTCCGCCTCTGACCCTGCTATTTCACCCCCTTCGCGCCGTCCGCGTCGCAAGAAAAGCTGGAGTCTGCGTTTGACTCCGGGCGGCGTGTTTTTGTTGTTGGCGGTTGATCTCATCGTGTTGAGCGCTCTGACGCTGGGGCTGCTCGGCTTTTGGGGGCAGTTGCCGGGGGCAGAACGTTTCTTGCGTTTGACCGTGGCCCCGCTGCGGCCTAACTCGGCGACGCCTACCTTGCCGGTTTTGCCGTCGGCAACGCCCTCGCTCACGCCGACTGCCTCGGCCACACTGGAGATGCTGCCGACGTTGACCGCTACGCCTAGCCCGCCGCCTACTGCACTGTCGGCTTCCCCGCCTGCTCCGCTGGCAACCATCGCTATAAAAGCGGACATGGTGTTGCTTTCGTTGGCAGAAGGGGTGCATTATCATCTTTTTGTCTACCAGCCGCAGGCTTTGTCGCTGACGCGGCTTTCTGACGGGCCGTGGGATGATATTGCCCCGGCCATCAGCCCTGATGGGCAAAAGGTGGCTTTTGCTTCCAACCGCAGCGGCTATTGGGATTTGTATTGCCTCGATTTGCCCAGCGGTATCGTCAACCGCTTGACCGACAGTTTGGAATACGACGGCGCGCCCTCCTGGTCGCCTGATGGTCTCTGGCTGGTTCACGAAACGTACGTGGAAGACAATCTCGAGCTGATTGTCCGCCCGGCGGCGGGCGATCAACCTTCGATTCGCCTCAGCGAAGATGCCGCGGCTGATTTCTCGCCGGTTTGGTCGCCGTTCCCTGGCCGCAAGATCGCTTTCGTTTCCAATCGCAGCGGCGAGAACGATATCTGGATTGCTGATCTCGATCAGCCCCCGGAGGGACGCTTTACCAATGTCAGCCGTAGCGGAGCAGCCAAAGAAATGCATCCGGCCTGGTCGCCAGATGGACGCTGGCTGGCGTGGGCTGTTGTGGAAGATGGTTTCCACAACTTGTACGTGTGGGATGGCAAAAACCCACAGGAACCGCCGCGCCCGGTGGGCAGCGGCGATTGGCCGGCGTGGAGCGGCGATGGCAGTCAACTGTTGACCGTTTTGTTGACGCCCAACCGCACCTATCTCAGCGCCTACGCCCTCGACGCCCCCGGACTGACGCTGCCGCCGCTGGCACTGCCGGGTGCGGTGGGCGGCCTGGCTTGGGGGGATATCGCCTTGCCCTGGCCGCTGCCATATCCCTACAAGGCCGCTGCTCAGCAGACGCCCCCGCCGCTTTGGTTGCCTGCGATTACCCCTGTGGCCGATGTGCCCGCTGGCCGCTTGCAGGTGGTAGCGCTGGACGATGTCGAAGCGCCGTATGCCTTGATGCACGATATGGTGGATGAGGCGTTCCGCGCTTTGCGCGCCGAACTGACTGTGAAAATCGGCTGGGATTTCTTGGGTTCGCTGGAAAACGCCTTCGTTCCCCTGACGACCTTGCTGAATCCGGGGATGGTGGAAGATTGGCTGTATACCGGGCGCGCTTTTGCCTTCAACACCGTGCCGGTGAACGCCGGTTGGGTGGTAATCGTGCGCGAAGATTTTGGCGCTGATACGTATTGGCGGGTATATGTCCGCCCGCGTTTCCAGGATGGCTCGGCCGGAATGCCGCTCTACGATTTGCCCTGGAACTTTAGAGCTCGTTTCAGCGGCGATGTGGTGGCCTACGAGCATGGCGGCGCTCTAGCGGCCAGTTTGCCGATTGGTTATTGGGTGGATTTTACCCGCCTGGCGTCAGCTTACGGCTGGGAACGCTTGCCTGCGCTGACGACGTGGCGGGCTTCGTATCCGGCGGCGCGCTTCAATGAGTTTGCCTTGACCAACGGCTTGGATTGGCGTTCGGCCATGCTCGAGTTGTATCCGCCCGAAGTGTTGGTCACGCCTACTCGTGTGGTGCCGCCTACTCGCACCCCCACCCCCACCCAGCGCTGGTATCAATCTCCAACGCCTACCCTCACCCCCACGCCGCGCCCCACGCTTACCCCCATCAGCCCCACTCCCAGCGATTCACCCACGCCGGCTGCCACCGAGACGCCTGTACCCACGCGCACGCCGTCGGCCACACGCCGCGCCACCTCTACCCGCTTGACGCCTTCGGCGAGTGTCTCGCCTTCGGCGAGTGTCTCGCCTTCGGCGAGTGTCTCGCCTTCGGCGAGTGTCTCGCCTTCGGCGAGTGTCTCGCCTTTGG
>Ga0209018_1001646_pt1 | contig 17550 bp, 10 predicted proteins | sample YNPBryBLVA2012_FD_185814 | JGI IMG/M metagenome (GOLD analysis project Ga0209018, IMG submission 185814) | Anoxygenic and chlorotrophic microbial mat microbial communities from Yellowstone National Park, USA - YNP Bryant BLVA 2012 (SPAdes)... ...
AGTTCCATCATAGCACCATGACCGTCCGAGAATCGTCCGCCAAGCGTCCGACGGAGGGAATTCAGGTCATGTTACGCCGGTTTTCTACCTGCCGGAGTTTGGCTGCACGATGAGGGCGCGCTCGATCTGCGCGGTGGCGATGGCGGCGGTCATCAACCAGCCGCCCTAGGCGCCCTGGCGGTTCAGCGTGTAGCGGTCGGTGGTGGCGGGCATGGCGACGTCGGTCATTTCCACCTGCGCGGAGAGGCCCGGGCTGTGTTGCTCCAGCCGCGCCAGCAGTTCTGCCGCAACGCGCTTCTTCTCGGCGTTGTAGACGGCGCGGTCGCGCTGGTGCAGCTTGTTCCGGTTGTCTCAGTCAGCCTCGAACGCTGCCTGCACCACCGTCTTACCCGGCGGGGCGAAGCGGGGGCCGTAGTTGAAGATGCGCAGCGAGATCACCTCGACCGTCTGGCGACCCACGGCGATAGGGTGCTCCAGCACGATCATGTGGGTGGACGGTTCATCGGGGAACGTCCGCGCCACGCCGTAGCTGGCCGTGAAGGAGTAGATGCCGCCTTCGAGCAGATAGTCGCCGCCCCGCTACCCGGCGACCACGCTGCCCGGTACTGAAATGCTATTGTCCATACTTGACACAAGACAAGAAGTTGTGTTATTATACCTGGCGACAGAAGGCCGTGGCCAAGACAGAATGGGTGCATATGCTGGCAGAACCGCGCTCAGGGCGAGACGCTCCCTGCCCAAGAGGGCGATTGGAAGGCCCCCCATAACTCTGGTGGTTCAAACAGAAAGGAGGAACAAAAAATGAACGCCAGAAAATCCTGTCTTTCCATGGTGAGCCTGCTATTGGTGATGGTCCTGTTGGCATTGCCAACACCCGGCCACACGACCCACGCTTCTGCGCCCCCTCCTGCTCCCAGCCTCCAGCCGGATCGCGTCGTGATTGGCACAAGCCGCGAACCCACGAATCTGTATATCTACGGTGGTGACTTCTGGTTAGCCACAACCCACTTCTGGAGCGCCATCTACGACGGCCCGATTGACACCGTCTCCTTCGCCTATCAGCCTGTCATCCTGGAGCGCCTGCCCTCACTGACCAACGGGGACCTGCAGATCCGCCGCGTCAATGTGGGCGTCGGCAGTCGCGTGCTCGCCGGTTCCGATGACAACGGCAACGGCGTGCTCGACGTGACAGACTCCTATGATACGCCGATAGACCTGACCACCGGCATCACCACTCCCGTCTGGCTGCGCCCCGCCGGCTGCTACAGCAACGCCTGCGCTGTGCCCTGGCTGCCCAGCAGCGGCACACTCCAGATGGAGCAGATGGTCGCCACCTTCAGGATCGCCGGGGGCGTGACCTGGGCCGATGGCACCCCCGTGACCGCAGCGGACTCGGTGTACTCCTTTGAGCTGTGCATGGACCCCGAAACGCCTGCCTGTGGCTCCTCCTACATTGGGGAACGCACGGCTTCCTATGTAGCAGAGGGCGAGCGGACCGTGGTCTGGACCGGCCTGCCGGGCTACCGCTACAGCGCCTACCTCACCAACTTCTGGACTCCTCTGCCGGAGCACCTGTGGGGCAGCCTGAGCGCGGGCGAACTGGTCACGGCTACGATCAGCAGCCGCACCCCCATCGGCTATGGCCCCTATACGGTGCAGGAATGGACTCCCGGCGAGGCGATCACCCTCACCGCCAACTCCCACTACTTCCGCGCTGGCGAGGGCCTGCCGCGTATTCCAACCCTTGTCTTTCGCTTCTACGAGACCGCACAGGGTGCCCTGGACGCCCTGCTGGCGGGCCAGGTGGACGTATTGACACAGGATAACGACCTGAATTCGGTCATGCCCCAATTGCTCGACCTGGAGGGGGAGGGCCTGCTCCGCGTCAACATCCGCACCGGCACGGCTTTCGAGCACGCCGACTTTGGCATCAACCCGGTGGAGAGCTACGTTCGGCCCGATTTCTTCGAGGACGCCCGGATGCGCCAGGCGATCGCCATGTGCCTGGATCGCCAGGCGGTGATTGACGAATTCCTCTATGGGGCATCGGTCGTCCCCGCCACCTATATCCCGCCGGACCATCCGCTCTACCCCGCCGGCCTGACCCTCTGGCCCTACAACCCCATCTCGGCGACGCTCCTGCTGGAGCAGATGGGCTGGACAGACCAGGATCACGACGGCATCCGCGAGTGCCATGGCTGCAACGTCGCAGGCGCTACCGAGGGGACGCCCCTGGCCTTCCGTTGGACGAGCACAACGGCTCCAATGCGGGTGGCTTACATGCAGAGATTCGGGGACAACCTGGCCACCTGCGGCATCAGCGTCACGCTCGAGAACATCCCCGCCTCGGAGTTCTTCGCTGATGGCCCGGAAGGCCCGCTCTTTGGCCGCCACTTTGACGTGGGCTCCTTCACCTGGCTGACCGGCATCGAGCCGCCGTGTGAGCTGTACATGAGCGACCAGATCCCCGCTGAGGAGAACGGTTGGGCTGGCCACAACAACATCGGCTATACGAACCCCGCCTTTGATGCCGCCTGTTCCGGGGCGCTGCAATCTCTGCCGGGCACGCCGACATACGTCGCCGCTCACCAGGCCGCGCTGCGGATCGTGGGCGAGGAACTGCCCACGGTGCCTCTCTACCTGCGAGTGTGGATCAACGCCAGCCAGCCACGGCTGGTGGGCCTGTCCATCCCCACTGAGGGCAGCGAACTCTACAACGTCGAAGAGTGGACCTTCCTGGTAGACGGTTCGCCACCGACCGGGACGCTGCGGGCCGGCGACGGAAGCCAGACGGCAAACGATGTCAGCCTGACCCTCCATCTGACGGCCAGCGATGCGGGCGGCGGCAGCGTGCAATGGATGCTCGTGCGCGAGGAGGCCTGGGATGGGCTGGCCTGGAGCACCGTCAACCAGAGTGGCTGGGTGAGCAACACCACGCCCTACTCCTGGACGCTGGCAGCAACCCCCGGCGCCCATTACTTGAGCGCCTACTGGATGGACGATAGCGGCAACATCTCGCCGCTGCCCGGTCAGACGATCGTCAACTATACGCCGGACAGCGTGGATATTGCCGGTGGGGCAATCCACGTCTACCGGCTGCGCATGCAGGCCGGGGAGTCGTTCACGGCCACATTGACCACCCAGAGTGGTGACGCTGACCTGTACGTCTGGAGCCCGGGCAACGACGGCCCGCCGGATGCCTACAGCCACGAAGAAGGCACCGCCATCGACCAGGTCGTTATCAGTAATGCGGAAGAAGGGGATTACCACATCGAAGTCCACGGCTACGCCGCTTCCTCCGCCTATCACCTGGACCTGACCGCCCCACCCCTGACCATCCGCCGCGCCCGCCTGTCCCCGGCCGCGCCGACGACCAAGACCGTCCCCGACGCGCCGCTCACCACGGCCGTGCCTGACGACACGCCACTCGCTGCGCCCGGCGGCCGGCCGGCGACCGTGGTCCTCCGCTCGCCTCTGGAGCGCCTGGCAAACGGTGGGCATCAGGCGCCGCTCAGCGTCCTGGTGTACGACTCGCATCAGCGGCCGGCGGCCGATGGGACAGCAGTGACCTTCACCACCACGCTGGGGCACTTTGCCGAGAGCGGCGCCGCCACGGCCACGCAAGAGTTGAGCGGCGGTGTCGCCCACATCACCCTGGTCTCGGGCGACGAAGCGGGCCAGGCTCAGGTCACCGCGCTGGCGGGGGAGGTGCAGGGCACGCTGAACATCCCTATCTACCAGGTCTATCCCATCTACCTGCCCCTGGTACTGCGCGGCAGGCCGTGAGCCATGCGGACGGAGTGGGTGACAACCACTCCGTCCCCTGGCCAATGTAGCCAGAGAAGCCCCGACCGGACACGGTCGGGGCTTTGCGCTCCCGCCGGGTCTGCGCGGGCGAAGCGGCACTCTGCACGGGTGTTCGAAGCAGAAGCGATTTAGGCTACGTCGATGCTGCTTTTCTCGCCCGGAGTCGATGCTTTAGCCGGTTTGATCCACGTCCGCACCGGCTAAAGCCTCGACTCCGTCCCCAGGTTGGGATTTACTTCGAAATCCCTGCACCCCTCTGACTTGCATACCTGCCCCCTGGTGCTACAATACCCCCGCTGGTTCGCCAGCGACTACACCCAAGGGAGTGCACGATGTCTGACCAACCTCATTCCGATTTCCTCTTCCGTGGCGACCTGGAGGAGGTCGAGCCGTTCGTCGCCGAGCTGATCGAATGGGAGGCAGAGCGCCAGGCGCGCAAGCTGATCCTCATCCCCTCCGAATCCACTGCCCCCCGCGCCGTGCGTGAGGCGCTGGGTTCGGTCTTCCAGAACGTCTATGCCGAAGGCTATCCCCCGCTGCGCATGACCCGCGACCCCGAGGAGCGGCTGCGCGACGTGGCCTGGCAGTTGGCTTTCTATCGCCGCTACGCCGACCGGCGCTTCTACAAGGGGGTGGACTACGTCCACCTGGTCGAGTGCCTGGCCCAGCGGCGCTGCGCCGAGCTGTTCGCCCACGATGCGCTGCGGCCGGAGCACATCTTCGTCAACGTCCAGCCGCTCTCCGGCGCGGCGGCCAACCTGGGCGTCTACTGGGCGCTGATGCGGCCCGGCGACACGCTGATGGGCATGCACCTGTTCCAGGGCGGCCACCTGACCCACGGCTCGGAGTTCAACATCTCCGGGCGGCGCTACCGGGTGGTCTCCTACGGCGTGGACGCCAGGACCGAGCGGCTGGACTACGACCAGATCCGCGATCTGGCCCGTCAGCACCGCCCGCGGGTGATCGTCGCCGGCTATACCTCCTATTCCTGGGCGCCCGACTGGGCCGCCTTCCGCGCCATCGCTGACGAGGTCGGCGCTTACCTGGTGGCCGACATCGCCCACACTGCCGGCATGGCCGCCGCCGGTGTCTACCCCAATCCGGTCGGCATCGCCCACGTGACCGCCTTCACCACTCACAAGACGATGTGCGGCCCGCGCGGCGCGGTCATCCTGACCACCGATGAGGAGCTGGCCCAGGCGATTGACATGGCGATCTTCCCCGGCGAGCAGGGCGGCCCGCACGTCAACAAGTTCGCCGCCATGGCGGTCGCTTTCACCCTGGCCAACACCGAGCAGTTCCGCCAGCTCCAGCGACAGATCGTCGCCAACGCCCAGGCGCTGGCCGCCGGGCTGCAGAAACGCGGCCTGCGACTGGCCTACGGCGGCACGGACACCCACTTGATGCTGCTCGACCTGAAGTCCATTCCCTCCGATACCGGCTTCCCGCTGTGGGGCGAACCATCGGTGCGCATCCTCGACCTGGCGGGGATCGTCGCCAACAAGAACACCATCCCCGGCGACACTGAGACCGCCCTGGCGACCGGCGTCCGCCTGGGCACTCCCTGGGTCACCCAGCGCGGGCTGGACGGGGCGGACATGGACACGCTGGCCGGGCTGATCCACCGCCTGCTGACGAACATCAAGCCATTCGCCTACCACGGGCTGGCGGGCACGCTGCCGCGCGGCAAGGTCGAACTCGACGTGCTGGAGGAGGTGCGCGAGGGCGTGGCGGCGCTGGCGGAGAAGGCGGGAGTGGATTTCGAGTATCGGAAGAGTGGGTATCCGCATTTTGCGACGCGGGGACGCGGAGACGCAGAGATGCAGGGACGCAGGGACGCGGAGACGCGGGGACTGCGGGTGATCGGCTGGCGGGCACGGCAGTTCGTCCAGCAGGTGGTCACCGCCAACGTCGCCGGGCTGACCGCCGGCGACTCGCTGGTCGCCTACATGCTCGACCGGCGCGGCCAGCTTATGGACGAGGTGGTAGTGGAGCGGGAGGAGGCGGACGAGTGGGGCCGCGACCGCTACCTGCTCACCCCCACGCCGCAGAACGCCGACCGCGTCGCTTCCTGGTTGCGCAACCTGGCCGACGGCTACGTGCTCTTCGACGACGGCGATGTGTTCCGCAAGGTGGAGGGGCCGGTGGTGGTGGAGGAGGCGCGGGGACGCGGGGACGCGGAGGCGCGGGGACGCGGGGACGCGGAGACGCGGGGACAGGGAGACGCGGAGACGCGGGGACAGGGAGACGCGGAGACGGGGGATGTCGGTAGGCTGTTGGAGCGATACCCGGAGCGGTTCGATCTGACCAAGCCCTACTTCATCGGCCAATCCACCCTCACGCCTCACGTTTCACGTTTCACGCCTCACGTTTCACGTTTCACGCCTCACGTTTCACGTTTCACGCCCCACGCCGAATGGCGCTGGGAACCGCCCCAGTTCCCGGTCAAGCACACCGGCCTGCACGCCGTCCACAAGGCGCTGGGTGGCAAGATGGTGCCCTTCGCCGGCTGGGACATGCCGGTCTGGTACACCTCGGTGAGTGACGAACACCGCGCCGTGCGCGAGACCGCCGGCCTGTTCGACGTCTCCCACATGGGCGCCTTCGAGGTCGCCGGCCCGCACGCCACCGCCTTCCTGGACACGGTGCTCTCCAACTACGCCGCCTGGCTGGAGGACGGTCAGTCGTGCTACGCCTACCTGCTCGACCCCGACGGGGGAGTGATTGATGACGTGATGATCTATCGTCGCCGCGCCGATCTCTATCTGATGGTAGTCAACGCGGCGAACGAGGACAAGGACTGGGACTGGCTGAACGCGGTCAACGAGCGGCGGGTGCTGATCGACCGCCAGCGCCCGTGGCTGCAGGTGGAGGCGTCGGCGACCCTGCGCAACCTGAAGGACCCGTCGTCAGGCGAGCGAGAGAAGCGGGACATCGCCCTGCAGGGGCCGGCGTCCCTGCCCACGCTGCAGGCGCTCACCGACGACCCGGCGTTGAAGGCGGCGCTGGCGCGCGTCCGCCGTACCGACCTGATCGAGTGCGAACTGGCCGGCATCCCGCTGGTCGTCGCCCGCACCGGCTACACCGGCGAGGCGTGGGGCTTCGAGATCTTTGTCCATCCCGACCAGATCGTGCCGTTGTGGGAGGCGATCCTGGAGGCGGGCGCGCCGTTCGGGGTCAAACCGGCCGGCCTGGCGGCAAGGGATTCCACCCGCACCGAAGCCGGTCTGCCGCTCTACGGCCACGAGCTGGCCGGCCCGTTCGACGTCTCGCCCATCGAGGCCGGCTTCCCCGGCTACGTCAAGTATCACAAGCCCTTCTTCATCGGTCGCGACGCGCTGCTGGCCCGCGAGAAGGGGCGCAGCCGCGAGATCATCCGCTTCCGCGTCAATGAGAAGGGCGTCCGCCGCCCGCAGACCGGCGACCCTGTGGTCAACAAGAAGGGACAGCTCGTCGGCCAGGTCACCAGTTGCTCGATTGACGTGGAGGGCTACCTGCTGGGGTTGGCGATCGTCAAGAAACAGGTCAACGTGCCGGGCACGCCGATCGCCATCTTCCCGCTGGGCGGCAAGCCGCTGGCGGAAGCGACCGCCGAGGACCGCACGACCCTGCCCGTCGAGGCGACGGTGCTGACGAGGTTCCCGCGCAAGGAAGGACGGACGACAGGGGAATAAGCTGATTGACTGACAAAACTCGTCCATCAGTCGCATGCAGAAGAGCGGCCACGGATGAATACAGATGCACATCAATTTCGGACCGGTCTCGCCTCTTCCTGCACCGCTCATCTGTGTGAATCGGTGTGCATCCGTGGTCGAGAATGGATCGCCTGCGACCCTTAGGTCGAAGGGCAGATTTGTCAGTCGACCAGGGGGGAATGAGTCTGTTATGCGTTTCGCAGGATCACCTCTGACTCGCAGAGTTCGAAGTCATGCGAGGAACTGCGGCGGCGGCGGAGCACGTTGATCTCGACGAGCCGATAGCCCGCTCTTTCGCCTAGCTCGGCCAAGATGTCGGGGACAGGGACCTTGATGCCGCTATGGGCAGACTCGCCGACCACCAGGACGAAGCAGGCTTCGGGCTTGAGCAAGGGCCTGACGGCCTTCAGTACCCTGAGCATACCACCAAAATACTGGGTGGTCATGAATGCGTAATCCCACCCCCAGTTCTTGTCGCGGTGGACCTCCTTGAGGTCTGCCGCGATCCGTTGGATGCTGGCGACTTCCCTCACTTCCTCAGAATCGCTGACATCCTTGTACATCGCCTTGGCGTCACAGATCAGCATGGCTTTTCTCAACCGGCGCAGTTCCTCCATGCTGTTGACGTAGCGCAGGAAGAACAGCTCCATCCGCGTCTGCATCGTGTAGTCGAGGTTGTTCAGATAGGGCGGCGAGGTAACGGCCAGGGAAGCAGGGAGTAGATCGTCGCGCAGATTCTCGACGGTCCTGGCATCGCGGAGGTGTATCCGTCCTTCTCCCATATGGTTGGCTGAGTGGAGGTATTCCAGGTCGAGGGCGATCTTGGTGATTTTCTGGGCGAACAGATCGTAGACAGGGGCGTCTTCTTGGCGCGTGTTCGACCCGAAAGCATGGGGGGTCAGCTTCATATTAGAGACCGGGCGCAGAATCGCGGCCAGGGCGAGCAAAAAATGCGGGCGGATGCGTGTTGGAACGTCCCTTTCGATCAAATGCCTGAGCACGAGCACCTTCTGCACGACTGGCTGGCTCATCCACTCGTATAGCCTGGGCATGCGCGGTTCGTCTGCCTCCTTTAGGATTGCTTGAGTCTGATCAGTCGCCTCGGGAGGCAGGGCTTGCTTGAAGAGATCACGCTCCACCGAAAGGCTCTTGAGCAGCGGCTCTGCTTCTTCGAGCACACGGTTCAGGGATGCTCTGAATGCCTTCAAATCTACGCCCCAATCCAGCTTGACCTGGGCAGCAAAGCAGAGGAAGGGGTTGATCTCGAGCCCGAGACCGTTCACGCCGCGTAAGACACTGGCCACAACCGTTGTTCCCGTTCCTGAGAAAGGATCGAGGACGGTATTGCCCGCTGTGATGCCAAAGCGCTCCAGCGCTTCGACGATCAGGGGCTCTGAATAGGCCTCCGGCATGAGATACCAGTCGTGCACACATAAACCACGGTTCAAGACGGCAGTTGGGTTGAGCGGAGAGGCTGGTTCTCTAACGGAAAGCTCCGCTGGTGTTGCTCCGGTGGGTGAACGGCTGGATTGAGCGTGCTCTTGCAGATAGGTCTGGACGTCCGCTTTGCGGAAGCGTCTCTCGTTCCGCCCGCCGATCCGGTAGCAGGGAAGCTCGCCGCGATCAGTCAAGGCTCGGACGGTATTCTGCGAGATTTTGAGGTACGCCGCGACCTCGGCGACGGTCATCAATTCCTCCGCTGCGTGCGGGGAGTAGGATTTGGATTGCTCGGTCACGGTGTCCTCCTATCTACCTGAGGGGATCGAATCGCCGAAGTTACCATTTGTTGTCGTTTATTGTAGTTTAATCCACGGATTTGTCAAGTTCATCGAACGATGGTCGCGATCTTTCTGGGCATTGACGTCGGCTCGACGACGGTCAAGGTCGTCGTCGTGGACGAGGCTGGCCTCCTGCTCGACCACGCCTACGTCCCCGCCCGCGGACAGCCGGCACGGGTGCTGCAGGAGACGCTGACCCGCCTGGGCGCGCGCTGGGACGGGTCGCGCGTGGCCGGCGCAGGACTGACCGGTTCCGGCAGCGGGCGGTTGGCCCCCCTGCTGGGCGGCCTGCACGTCAACGAGCTGATGGCGCAGGCCCGCGCCCTGGAGGCCTACGCCCCGCACGCACGCACCGTTGTCGAGATGGGCGGGCAGGATAGCAAGCTGCTCCTCCTCGAACCGGCGGCGGACGGGGATTGCGCTGCTGCTGGTCTGGGTGACGCTGCTGCTGCGGAGAAGCCAGTTGCCGGTCACCTTGCGCATGTTCTTCCTCGACGGCTTGCCCTGGTTGATCGTCGGGCTGGTCGTCGGCGGGGCGGTGGAGAACGGCTTGCCCCTGCTGGTGGCGTGGGCCGTGCGCGGCGTGTCTCCGCCGCCGGGGTGGTGGGGGAGCAGCCGCTGGCTGGGCGCGCTGGGCGGGGCTTCGCTGATGGATTACCTCTACTGCCGGCGGCGCGGGCTGCTGGTGGGACGGGCGTTCGATCTCTTCGCCGTGCCGCTGCCGCTGGCCGTGGCGCGGGTGGGCTGCCTGCTGAACGGCTGCTGCTACGGCCGGGAGACGAGTGCCTGGCCCGCGCTGGTGCCGCCCGGCGAAGGCGGCGTCTGGGCCCGCCGCTACCCGACGCAACTGGCGGATATCCTGGCCAACCTGCTCATCTTCGCCCTGCTGTACGCTGGCTGCATGCGCATTCTGGCCGTCTCTACGCCGCCCATCACCGATACCGATACGATGCGGGAGACGTTCATGGTCACCGCCACATCCACGGTCAGCCCGACGGTCTGGGCCGACACCTTCGGCCTGGCTCTGGCCCCGGCGTATCGGCTGCGGGAGGGTTTCGCGATGTATCTGCCGCTGGTGCTGCGCCTGCATTGACATGACTGCCAGGCCTGCTGTCTTCGTCACCCGGCGCATCCCCGAAGCCGGCCTCCGGCAGGTGCGCGAAGCCTGTGATGCGCGCCTGTGGGAAGGGGAACTGCCGCCGCCCCGCCAGGTTATCCTGCGCGAGGTGGCCGCATGTGACGGGCTGCTCTCCTTGCTCACCGACCCGCTCGACGCGGAGGTGATCGCAGCGGGCGAGCGCCTGCGCGTGATCAGCCAGTTCGCCGTGGGGGTGGATAACATCGCCCTGGCCGCCGCCACGGCGCGAGGCATCCCGGTGGGACACACGCCGGGCGTGCTCACCGAGGCCACAGCCGACCTGACCTTCGCCCTGCTGATGGCCGCCGCCCGGCGCATACCGGAGGGGATCGAGGCCGTGCGCGCCGGTCGGTGGCGCACCTGGGAGCCGCTGGGCTTCCTGGGGGCCGAGGTTTGGGGGGCGACGCTGGGCATCGTCGGCCTGGGGCGCATCGGGACGGCGGTGGCGCGGCGGGCGCAGGGGTTCGCCATGCGCATCCTCTACTCTGATCCTGCCTGCCGGCCGCCGGCGGAGCCGGACCTGGCGTGCGTGCCGCTGGAGGAACTGCTGGCCCGCGCCGACTTCGTCACCCTGCACTGCCCGCTGACCCCTGCCACCTACCATCTGCTGGACGAGGCGGCGCTGCGGCGGATGAAGCGCACGGCGGTGCTGGTCAACACCGCCCGCGGTCCCATCGTGGACACGGGCGCGCTGGAGCGGGCGCTGCGCGAGGGCTGGATCGCGGCGGCGGCGCTGGACGTGACCGACCCGGAGCCGCTGCCGCCCGACCACCCGCTGCTGGCGCTGCCCAACTGCCTGGTTGTGCCGCACATCGGCAGCGCCACCGTGGCAGCGCGCGACCGTATGGCGATCATGGCGGCGGAGAACCTGCTGGCCGGGCTGCGGGGGGAGCGGCTGCCGTACTGCGCGAATCCGGAGGTGTATGACGCGGGGACGCGGTGAGGGGGAGACGCGGTGACGCGGTGACGCGGTGAATCTCCGTGTCACCGTGTCACCTTGCACCGCGTCTCCCCCTCACCGCGTCACCGCGTCACCGCGTCACCTAGAGCGGCATCATCACCAGCCCACTGATGATCTTGGGGTAGAAGTCGGTTGACTTCTGGGGCATCTTCTCGCCGGCGGCGGTGCAGGCGCGCACCTGTTCCATGCGCGTTGGGTTGACCAGCAGCAGGAATTGGGCCTCACCGCTGTTGACTGCTTCGTAGCCGGGGTCGGGATCGCGCAGGTAATCCAGGTTCTCCTTCCGCTCGACCGCGCCCTTGTCAATCCCCAGCACGCGCTCGATGAACAGCTCGTGCAGCACGGCCACATCCAGCAGCCGCCAATCGGCGGCCCGCTCCGGAAGCAGTTGGGCCAGCACCGCCGGGTCGCGCAGGGTCAGCACGGCATAGGTGCCGTCGTAAAAGCCGAAACGGGGGTGGTCGGGCGTCGCGGCAGCCAGCGCCCGCTCCAGCGCCACCCGGTCAGTGGCCGGTTCGACCTCGAAGTACTCCCGTGCCCGCTCCAGCGCCTCCCTGGAGCCCATCGCCCGGTATGAGTGGATCAGTCGGTGGGTGGGCAGGATCACCAGGCCGGGGTCGCTCATACTGACCAGCGTGACCTGGGTGAAGTTGAAGCCGGCGTCGGCGGGGGCATCCGGGTGCTGCTGACGCATCTCGTCGCGGTAGTTGAGCGCCGTCTCGTAGCGGTGGTGGCCGTCGGCGATGATCAGGTTCCGTTTGGCGGCCATTTCCTCCACCGCAGCGGCGATGATCGCCGGGTCGCTGACGACCCAGAAGCGCTGCTCGACCGCGCTCTCGATCACCTGCTCGCGGACGACCAGCGGCGCGTGGGCAGCCAGGTACGGATCGAGGATGCCGTTGACGCGGTTCCCCTCGTCGGGGTAGAGGATGAAGATGTGCTCCCAGGCCGTCCGCGTGGCGCGGGTCAGGTTGAGCCGGTCCACTTTGGGCCCGCTGAGGGTGCGCTCGTGGGGCAGGATGATCCCCTCGTCGAAGCGGGTCAGTTGCAGCGCGGCGGTCAGCCCGCGGCGGGTGTGCGTCCGCCCGTCGGGCGTGACGAAGCGCTGCTCCAGCACGTAGAGAGCCGGCTGCGCCTCCCGCATCAGCACCCCTTCCGCCAGCCAGGTCTGGGCGTAACAGCGGGCGCGGGTATAGACGTTGTCGGCCTCGCTGTCCTGGGTGGTCTTCTTGCCCAGGATGATGCGGCAGAAGTTGTATGGACTCAGCGCGTAGTAGCGCTCCTGTTCCAGCTCGTGGATGCGGTCGTAGGGTTGGGTGATCACCGTGGAGAGATCGCCGATCCTCTGCGGATTGTAGCGCAGGCCGCGAAAGGCGCGGATGGTGGCCATAGGCTTCTCCTTTCATCACGAAGGACACGAAGGATCAGGCCGCGATCTCTCTGTGCCCTTCGTGTCCTTAAGTAGTTCACAACATGCTACGGACTGTATCGCAGGATGACGGGCAGGAAGACGGGGTGTCCCGTCACCGGCAGGTCGAGTGGGTCGCTGCAGACCGGTAGGCCGTGGGGCTGCTGGATGCAGGCGACGTTGCGGATTATGCGCCCGGCGGCGGTTGCCCGGACGATGACCATGAACTCGACCGAATTCGCGCCGGCGTACATCGTCCGATCGAGCCAGACGAGATGTTCGGAGGTCTCGACATCGGCGTTTGGCTCATCGCTATCCCAGATATAGGTCGTGTACGCCGGGAAGGTCTCGGTGATGGCCACCTGATAGGTAGGGAGCGGGAAGCTGTTGCTCACAACGATGGTGTAGTGGAGGGGTTCGCCCCCTTCGAGCGGCGGGCCGTCGAAATCCAGGGCCGTCTGGGTCACGGTGAGGGTCGAGACGGCGAAACCGTCATTGCCCAACCAGGGGTAGTAGTAGACGTGGTCGGAGACCTCTTCCCCGCCGGTTGCCGTGTTGGCGACGGTGCCCATACAGCCATCTTGCTCATCGGAACTGTCGAGGGGGCCGCGGTCATCGCCCCAGTAGTTGTAGGAGGCGTCCAGGCAGACGTTGTAGCGATTGATGATCCCGTAGCCGCCGTTTCCGGTGATGGTGCTGAGATGGACGGTGGGGGCCACTGTGCTGTTGGTGTCTATCCCGTCGCCGGAGTTGTTCGAGATGTCGGTGTGGTTCACGACGAGGGTGACCGACCCACCGGAGATGTTGATCCCGTCGCCGCTGCTGCCGGTCACGCCGCCGCTGATGCGCAGTGACGTGTTCACGCCGGCGGCCTGGATGCCGTGGCCGGTGGTGTTCTGGATGGTGGAGTTGGTTATCGTGACCACGCTGCCCTCGACGACCAGTGCGGCGTCGGAGGCACTGTCGCCGTTATGATCGAACGTCGTGTCGCTGATGGCGACGGCGCTGCCGGCGGCGATGCGCATCCCGTAATGGTTGAAGCCGTGCTCCACCCGGCAATGCTCTAGGTGGATCTCGCCAGCTTGGATGCCTTGGACGTTGATGTTCCCGCCTCCCACGACGCCGTCGCCGCCGTAGCGGACGGTGACGTAGCGCAGGAGGGCCGTGCCATCCCCCGCGCTACCGTTGAGGTTCAGCCCGCCCCATTTCGCCGCGCTGGAGTCGGTGGACGAGGTGAGCAGGATCGGCTGGGCGGCGCTGCCGGCGGCTTCGAGGTGACCCAGCACGGTCAGCCGCGCCCCGGTGACCGTCTGCACGATCACGCCGGGTTCCAGGGTCAGGACCACACCGCCATCCACGGTGACTTCACCGCTGATGATGTGCGGGTTGTCCGCTACGCACCATTCCTCATCGGCGGTGATGTGCCCGTTATGGGGTCCGGCGACGCAGCTCTCCGGGTGCGGCGGGGCGGCCAGCGGTCGCCCTCCTGTCACTCCGGCGGTGGTCAGGATGAGGGTTACGCCGATCAACAGCGTGGTGAGCAGGCGCGTGCCAGTCATGCAGGCCTCCTTTATTCCGGATCAGGGGTTGCATAGTGCGTGGTACGTGTTGCGTGTTGCGTAACACGGAACACGGAACACGTACCACGCCACCCGTCGCTACTGCCGGGCGAACTCGATGGCGATCTGGGCGACCTCGCTGCCGACGCGCGCACTGGCTTCTTTGGTCCCCGCGCCGATGTGCGGCGAACCGATCACCTGCGGCAGGCTCATGAGCTTCTGACCGCGCTCGACCTTCTCGTCCTCGAACACGTCCAACGCCGCCCCGGCCACCTGGCCGCTGACGATGGCATCGTATAGCGCGCCCTCGTCCAACGTGCCGCCGCGACCGACGTTGAGGATGTAGACGCCCTTCTTCGTCTTCGCCAAGGCCTCGGCGTTGAGGATGTGGCGGGTCTCCGCGGTGAGTGGCACGTGCAGGGAGATAAAGTCGGAGCGGGCCAGCAGCTCATCGAACGTCACGCCGTTGACGCAGGCGGGGAAGCGGCCGACGTAGGGATCGTAGGAGAGCACGGTCATCCCCAGCGCGGTGGCCTTCTCCGCCAGCAGCGTACCGATGCGCCCGCAGCCGATCAGGCCCAGCGTCTTGCCGGCCAGCTCGATGCCCTTGCTGAACGCCTTCTTCTCCCACGTCCCGGCCTTCATCGAAGCGGTGGCCTGGGGGATCTGGCGGGCCAGGGCGAACATGAAGCCGAGGGTCAGCTCCGCCACCGTGTTCGACGACGCGGCGGGGGTGTTGCGCACGGCGATGCCTTTCGACTCGGCGTACTCGGCGTCAATGTTGTCCACCCCCACGCCGCCGCGGATGATCAGCTTCAGGCGGGTGGCCTTGTCAATCAGCGGCGCGCGCACGGTGGTGCGGCTGCGGACGACGATGGCGTCGTAGTCAGGGATGGCCGCTTCCAGCTCCTCCGGCGTGATCGCGTCCCGCACGTCCACCTCGATCCCCGCTTGGCGCATTGTCTCCACACTCTTGAGGTCCATAGGGTCACAGACGAGCAGTTTCATCTCAAACTCCTGTAGTTACTCTAGTCCAAGGATATCGTTGATCTGTTCCAGCAGCCAGTTGATGTCGTCGAGCGTCAAATCGCCCATGTGCGCGATGCGGAAGCACTTGCCCTTGAGGTCGCCGTAGCCGTCGGAGATGACCGCTCCGCGCTTGCGCAGCTCGCCGTTGAGCCACTTGACGTCCACGTTACGCGTGTTGGTGATGTTGCTGACGGTCAGGGACAGGTAGGGGCCGTCCGAGTAGAGGGCGAAGTAGCGGCGCGCCCACTCGTGCACCCGGTGGGCCATCGCCTGGTGCCGCGCCCAGCGGTTCTCCAGCCCCTCGGCCATGATGTCGTCCAGTTGCCGGTCGAGAGCCTGGATCAGGCTGATGGCCGGCGTGGCCGGGGTCTGCCACTTGTCGTAGGACTTGTCCATCTGGTCATAGGCGAAGTAGTAGCCGGGGGCCGGCACTTGCTTGGCCCGCTCGCGGGCGCGGTCGCTCACGGCGCAGATGGTCAGTCCCGGCGGCAGGGCGAAGCACTTCTGCACCCCGGCCAGACAGACGTCCAGCCCCCAGGCGTCGAACTCGATCTTGACCCCGGCCATGCAGGAGACGGCATCCACCAGTAGCAGGACATCGGGATACTTCTGGTGCACCAACTCGGCGATCTTCCAGACCGGGCTCATCACGCCGGAGGAGGTCTCGTTCATGACCACGGTGATGGCATCGTAGTCTCCCTTGGAGAGGCCCTCATCCACCAGTTCGGGGGTGATCGCCTGGCCCAGGGGCACTTCGACCTTGTCGCAGGGGATGCCGCTGCGCTTGGTCATGGTGTGCCAGCGGCCGGCGAAGTCGCCGTTGCAGAAGTTGAGCACCCGCTTCAGCGAGGCCTGGCGCACCGTTCCCTCCATCACGCCCGTCGAGGACGAGGTGTAGAGGTAGACGCGCTGCTGGGTGTAGAGGAGCTGCTGCAGTTTGGGGGTGACGGCATGTTGCAGCTCGCTGTACTCGGGCAGGCGGTGGCCGATCATCGGCGCCGCCTGGGCCTGGAGAATCTCGTCGCGCACGTGCGTGGGGCCAGGAATGAACAGTTTCGGATACATCGTTCGCCTCCTTATTCGAATGTGTGAAACAAAAATGGGAATGCACTACCGACCGCGCATTCCCCCTGTCTGCGACCTGAGAGATTCCTCCCTTGACGAGAGTTGCCCCGTCGGTGCCCGGCGGGCTTTCCAGAGGTGAGGGGGGCACGGGGTCCGTTGACCTGAGAGTTTCGCCCGCGCCGCCCGGCCCGCGACGCCCGCTTGCCCCTTCGGTGCCTCCTGCGGGAGGACTCTTCCCCGTGTCCGTGTGTCCCGATTGTCCTGTGATGGTGCTACCGTGATTGTATCAAAAATCCCGCATAGGCGCAAATGCTTCATCCCTGGTAACTGCTCACCTTCCTGCAGGTTTGGGCGCAATGTACAGCCCAAATCGCGCTTCCATGGCCACTCCGATTTGTTGCTCGGTCACTTCCGAACCTGCGGGAGGGTGGGCTGAGTGGTTACCATCCCTGCTCACGACGGCGCGGCCGGTGAGCGGCCGGCGACGACGATGCCGGCCAGGATCAGCGCCCCGCCGACGAGCGTGGGCAGGGTGGGGGACTCGCCCAGGAGCGCCCAGGCCAGCAGCGTCGAACCGATCGGCTCGCCCAGCACAGCCAGGGTGACGTAGGTGGCCGTCAGATGGCGCAGGGCGTAGTTGAGCGAGGAGTGGCCAACGATCTGCGGCAGCAGCGCCAGCAGGAGTAGGGAGGCCCAGGTGAGGGCGGAATAGCCGCTCATCGCCACCCGACCGACCGTGGCCCCGGCCAGCAGGGCCAGGGCTGCCGTGCCGTAGACCGGGAAGACGTAGCCTAACAGCGACAGCCGCGCCCGCAACCGCCGCCCGATCAGGAAGTAGCCGGCCACCGATAACGCCCCCGCCAGCGCCAGCGCGTCCCCGCCCAGTTGGTGCCTCCCACTTCCCGCGTCGCCCATCCCGATGACCGTCGAGCCGACCAGGGCGATGGCCAGCCCGGTCACCGTCCAGCGGTTCATCCGCTCGCGCAGGAACAGGTGCGAGCCGACGGCCACCCACAGCGGCGAGGTGGAGACCAGCACGACCGAGGCGGCGACCGAGGTCAGGTAGAGCGAGCCGATCCAGGTGGCGAAGTGCACTGCCAGCAGCAGCCC
>Ga0209018_1001648_pt1 | contig 17548 bp, 14 predicted proteins | sample YNPBryBLVA2012_FD_185814 | JGI IMG/M metagenome (GOLD analysis project Ga0209018, IMG submission 185814) | Anoxygenic and chlorotrophic microbial mat microbial communities from Yellowstone National Park, USA - YNP Bryant BLVA 2012 (SPAdes)... ...
TGACCAGCGCGCCGCTTTGGGGTGGAATGCGCGGTTGCGGATAAGCGCGGGCGCCGCGATGCGGACTATTCAACGCTTCATGGCCCGAAAACTCCGGCATTTCTTCGGACCGCGACGAGCTGGCACGTTACTTGCACGAAACACGTGGGCTTCGTATATTCGGAGGTTCTTATTCGGTGCGCTGGCTCGGGCATCCGGTCACGCGACCCACGTGCCGCCGGCTGCCTGCGGAGGTCGATGATGTCGCATCCGCCTTCCACTAACGCCCCGGCGACGCTGGCCGACCGCGTCGCAGAGGCCACGGGAGAGTCCGTATTCCGGTGCTATCAATGCGGCAAGTGCGCGGCCGGCTGTCCGCTCGCCGCCGAGATGGACTACGAGCCGAACCAGATTCTGCGGCTGCTGCAACTGAACCTGCCGGGGACGGAAGAGGAAGTGCTGGGCTCGCTGGCGATCTGGCTGTGTCTGACGTGCGAGACCTGTGCCGCCCGCTGCCCGCAGGAGGTCGACCTGCCGCGGATCATGGACTATCTGCGACAGGAGTCGCTCCAGACCGGGCAAGCACACCCCAAGGCGAAGGACATCCTCGCGTTTCATCAGGCCTTTCTGGAGTCGATCCGCAAGAACGGGCGCCTGCACGAGGTCGGCCTGATCTCCAGCTACAAGCTCAAGACCTGGCACCTGCTTCAGGACGTGGGCGTGGCCCCGAAGCTGCTGGCGCGCGGCAAGCTGAGCCTGCTGCCCCACGGCATCGCCGAGCGCGGCAAGGTCGCGCGGATCTTCGAGAAGTGTGCGGACACGGCGACGACGCCCACGGAGAAAGGGGCCGCGCCATGAAGGTGGGTTTCTTCCCCGGCTGCTCGCTGGAAGGATCCTCGCGGGAATACAACGAGTCGTTGCAGGCCATCGCTCCGGCGCTGGGCCTGGAGCTGTGCGAGGTGCCGGACTGGAACTGTTGCGGGGCTACGGCGGCCCACACACTGAATCACAAACTCGCGCTGGCCTTGCCGGCCCGGATTCTGGCGCTGGCCGAACAGGCCGGCTTCACCGAACTGCTCGTCCCCTGCTCGGCCTGTCTGGCGCGACTGGCCAGCACCCGGGACGAGCTGACGCGCAACGAAGCCCTGCGGCGGGAAATCAGCGCCGTCATTGAGCTGCCTTACGCCGGCACGACCCGGGTCCTCAGCGTCCTCGACGTGCTGCTGACCTGCGCCCGCGACGGACTCAAGGACCGCGTCCGGCATCCGTTCGCGCACAAGGTGGCCTGCTACTACGGCTGCTACCTGACGCGGCCGGCGCGCCTCGCGCCGTGCCGCCGGACCGAAGACCCCCAGGAAATGGACGAACTGATGCGGGCCGTGGGGGCCGAGCCGATCGACTGGGCGTTCAAAGTGGAATGCTGCGGGGCGGGGCTGTCGGTGTCCCGGCTGGAAACGGTCGCCGAACTGTCCGGACGCATCCTCGCCGACGCGGCCGAGCGCGGCGCCGAAGCGATCGTCGTGGCCTGTCCCATGTGTCACACGAATCTCGACCTGCGTCGCGACGCCATCCTCCGGCGGCGGGGAACCAACTGGCGTTTGCCGGTGTTGTACGTCAGTCAGGTCATCGGTCTGGCGCTGGGATTGAACGAACGGACTCTGGGACTGCATCGGCACCACGTACCCGTCCGATTCCCGGCGGCCGTGACGCGGCAGCCGATGGAAGTCGGCGCGGGTCGTTCGGCGAGCGACGGCAGCGGTGCCGCACAGAGGGAAAGCTGACCATGCCGCGGATCGGTGTGTTTGTCTGTCACTGTGGCGAGAACATCGCGGGCACGGTGGATACGGCGGCGGTGGCCCGGGCGGCGGCGGAGTTCCCGGGCGTCGTCCACAGCGTGGACTACAAGTACATGTGCTCTGACCCCGGACAGAATCTCATCAAGCAAGCCATCCGGGAGAAGAAGCTGACCGGCGTCGTGGTGGCCGCCTGTTCGCCACGGATGCACGAACCCACGTTCCGGCGGGCGTGCGCCGAGGCCGGGCTCAATCCGTTTTTGTGCGAGATGGCGAACCTGCGGGAGCACTGCTCGTGGGTGCACGAACGGACCGCGGCGACCACCGAGAAAGCGATCGATCTGGTCCGCATCCTGGTCGAGAAAGTCAAACGCAACCGCCCCCTGTATCCCATCAACGTACCCATCACGCGGACGGCGCTGGTGCTGGGGGGCGGCATCGCGGGCATTCAGGCCGCCCTGGACATCGCCAATGCGGGCCACAAGGTCATCCTGGTGGAGCGGCAAGCATCCATCGGCGGGCACATGGCGCAGTTGTCGGAGACCTTCCCGACGCTGGACTGTTCGCAGTGCATCCTGACCCCGCGGATGGTCGAGGTCGCGCAGCACCCGAACATCACGCTGTACACATACTCCGAACTCGAGCGCCTGGAAGGCTTCATCGGGAACTTCCGGGCGGTGATCCGCAAGAAGGCCCGCAGCATCGACGAGACCGCCTGCACCGGCTGCGGGGCGTGCATCCAGAAGTGCCCGACCAAGAAGATCCCCAGCGAATTCAACGCGCAGCTCGGAATGCGCACCGCCATCTACGTCCCCTTCCCGCAGGCCGTGCCGAACAAGCCTGTCATCGACCGGGAGCACTGCGTGTACTTCAAGACGGGGCGCTGCAAGTTGTGCGAACGCGTCTGTCCGGCCAAGGCGATCCGCTACGACCAGGAGGACATGCTCATCGAGGTCAACGTCGGCGCGGTCGTCGCCGCCACCGGATACGAGGTCAAAGGCCCCGACTTCTTCCCGGAATACGGCTATGGCCAGTACAAGGATGTCATCACCGGGCTGCAATTCGAGCGGCTGGCGTCGGCGTCGGGACCGACGCAGGGCGTGATTCGGCGTCCGTCGGACGGTGCGGTTCCGCAGACGGTCGTGTTCGTGGCCTGCGCGGGCTCGCGCGATCCGGCCAAGGGGCTGAACTACTGCTCCAAGATCTGCTGCATGTACACGGCCAAGCACGCGATGCTGTACCGCCACAAGGTCCATGAAGGCCGCGCGTACGTCTTCTACATGGATATCCGCGCCGGCGGCAAGATGTACGAGGAATTCGTCCGCCGGGCAATCGAGGAAGACCAGGTCAACTACATTCGCGGACGGGTTTCGCGGATCTATGAGCGGAACGGCAAGCTGATCGTCAAGGGCGTCGATACGCTGTTGAACTCGCGCCCGGTCGAAATCGAAGCGGACCTGGTCGTGCTGGCAACGGCCATGGTCCCGCAGCCGGACGCCGAGCAGCTCGCGCAGCGCATGAAGGTCAGCTACGACGAGTACGGATTCCTGGCGGAAGCCCACCCCAAGTTGCGGCCGGTGGAAATGAATACGGCCGGCATCTTCGTCGCCGGCGCGTGTCAAGCCCCCAAGGACATTCCGGAATCCGTCGCCCAGGCGTCTGGGGCGGCCAGCAAGGTCATCGCCCTGTTCTCCAAGGAGGAACTCTCGCGCGAACCGCTGGTCGCCGTCGTCAACCGCTGTGCGCCGCCAGAGTATTCCACATGCATCGGCTGCTTCCTGTGCGAGTCGGCCTGCCCGTATCAGGCGATCGAGCGGGAAGAGATTCGCACGCGGGACGGGAAACTGATCAAGACCGTAGCCAAAGTGAATCAGGGCGTCTGTCAGGGCTGTGGAACGTGCGTGGCCTTGTGCCGGTCGAAGTCGATCGACCTCCAGGGCTTCACGAATGAGCAGGTGTTCGCCGAACTGATCGCGGTCTGAGCGGCGGGCCGGCCGCCCGGAGCATCAGTCCGGCAGGAGACAGGATGCGTGGCCGCGTTTGAGCCGAAGATTGTTGCCTTCGTCTGCAACTGGTGCACCTATGCCGGCGCGGACCTGACCGGCACCAGCCGCATCAAGTACGCACCGAACGTACGGATGATCCGCCTGCCGTGCACGGGACGGATCGACTTCATGCTGATCCTGCAAGCTTTCGGGCAGGGGGCAGACGGCGTGATCGTTTCCGGTTGTCACCCGGGTGACTGCCACTATACCGCGGGCAACTATCACGCCCGCCGACGGTGGATCCTTTTCCGCCGGCTGCTGGACTTCCTGGGCGTCGACCTGCGGCGGATCCACTTCGCGTGGGTGTCGGCAGCCGAGGGGGCCAAATGGGCCGAGCTGGTCAACGAGGTCGCGGCCACCATCCGGGAGCTGGGGCCGTACGATACGTTTCCCAAGCGGCTGGCCTGCCGGCCGGAAGCAGTGGAGGTGGCCTGATGGAAGCCCTCCAGAACAAGGCCCGCGCCCTGCTCGAAGCGGGCACGGTGCAGGTGGTCATCGGCTACGCGGCGGGCTCCGATCCGGAGCGCGTGCGGGCCGTGTTCGTCCGTCGCCCGGAACAAGCGTCGCAGCTTATCTTCGACGCGCGCTGCCGACAGAATCTGGCCACCTATCTGCTCAAACCGGAAGTGCGGGCGCTGGGCAGGCCGACGCTCGTGTGCGTTCCCGGCACGCTGCGGGCGCTATTGCAGTACGGCGTGGAAAACCAGTTGACCGACGAGGCGGTCCTGGCGCTGGTGGTCACGGACGGGAGCGTGACCGAGCTGCCGCGCTTTGCCGCCATGGAGGAGTATCTGGCCGGGCTGCCGCGCGGCCTGACGCCCCAGCAGCAGGCCGAGCTGGATCGGATCGACGGCCTGACGCCCGCAGAGCGTTGGGCGTTCTGGTCCGCGGAACTCCAGCGCTGCGTGAAGTGCTACGCCTGTCGGGCAGCCTGCCCGCTGTGCTACTGCGCCCGGTGCATCACGGACGTGAACCAGCCGCAGTGGATTCCCGTGTCGTCGGATCCGCTGGGCAATCTGGAGTGGAACATCGTGCGGGCGATGCATCTGGCAGGGCGCTGCGTCGATTGCGGCTCGTGTGCGGACGCGTGCCCGGAGGGCATCCGCATCGATCTGCTGAACCGGGTGCTGGCCCGTGAGGCCCTCCAGCAGTTCGGAGCCGAACCGGGCTTCAGCCTGCGAAAAGAGTACGCCCTGGCAACCTTCAAGCCCGACGACAAGGAGGAGTTCATCCGGTGAGTCCCGGCAGCGAACTACGCATACTCCGCACAGAAGCGCTGGGCGAGCTGTTCTCCCGCCTGACCGCCAGCGGACACCGCCTGCTGGCGCCGGTCCGCCGCGATGGACGCGTCGAGTTCGCCGAAGTCGGCTCGCCGCAGGAAGTCGCCCTGGACTACATCCAGACGAACACGTCGGCAAAGACGGCGGTGTTCCCGCGCTACGAACCGCTGCTGCGCTTCCGGCTGCGCGGCAAGAACGCGGACGTGCAGGAATTGCCCCCGGACACACGGCCCACCGTCCTCTTCGGGGTGCACCCGTGCGACGCCGCCAGTCTGGCGACGCTCAAGGCCGTCTTCACCTGGGACAGCCCGGACCCGTACTTCGAGCGGCGGCTCGAACAGCTCACCGTGGTGGGCCTGAGCTGCACCCGGGGCGACGCGTACTGCTTCTGCACCTCCGTCGGCGGTGGGCCGGGGGACACGCGCGGCAGCGACGTGCTGCTGACGCCCCTCGACGGCGACCGCTTCCTGGTGGAGATCCTGACGGACAAGGGCCGGGCGCTGGCGGCCGCCGCCCCGCAGCTCTTTGCGTTGGCGAACGGGGAGCAGAAAGAGAACCGCCTGGCGAAGATCGCGCCGCGCTTCCGCCTCGAGCAGGTCGCGCCGCGTCTGCCGAAGCTGTTCGATCGTACCGAGGTCTGGGTAGAGCAATCGCTGCGCTGTCTGGGCTGCGGAGCCTGTGCGTTCGTCTGTCCGACGTGTTCGTGCTTCGACATTCAGGATGAGCGTCAGCGATACGACAGCGTGCGGCTGCGCTGCTGGGATTCGTGCGGGTTCAAGCTGTTCACGCTGCACGCGTCGGGGCACAACCCGCGCACCCGACAGAGCGAACGCTGGCGCCAGCGGATCATGCACAAGTTCTCGTACCAGCCGGAGCGGCTCCAGGTCCTGGGCTGCGTGGGCTGCGGCCGCTGCTCCCGGGCCTGTCCGGTAGACATGAACCTCGCCGAGCACATGCAGGCGCTGGCGGAGATGTCCCCATGACCGTCCCGAATCCGTACGCCCCTTACCCGATGCGCATCACGCGGGTGACGGAAGAAGCCCCGGGGGTGCGCACGCTGCGACTGGAGTTCGTCGATCCGCAGGTCGCGGAACGCTTCACCTTCAAGGCCGGCCAGTTCGGCGAATACTCGGTGTTCGGAGAAGGCGAATCGACGTTCTGCATCGCCTCCCCGCCGACCCGCAAGGGGTATATCGAGTGCACCTTCCGGCAAATGGGGCGGGTGACAACCGCCCTGGCGGACCGCGACGAGGGTGACATCATCGGGTTCCGCGGCCCCTACGGAAATATCTTCCCGATCGAGGAGTGGCACGGGAAGAACCTGCTCTTCATCGCCGGCGGCATCGCCCTGCCGCCCATGCGCTGCGTCATCTGGAACTGCCTCGACCTGCGCGACCGCTATGGGGACATCAGCATTCTGTACGGTGCCCGCACGGTCGCCGACCTCGTGTACAAGCACGAACTGGCCGAGTGGGCCAGTCGCAGCGACGTCAAGCTTACCACCACCGTCGACCCCGGCGGCCAGACGCCGGACTGGAAGGGGCAGGTCGGGTTCGTGCCGACGATCCTGGAGCAGCTCGCCCCCTCGTCGGCCAACACGATTGCCATCGTCTGCGGCCCGCCGATCATGATCAAACTGACCATGCCGGTGCTGGCCAAGCTGGGTTTCACGCCGGACGCGATCTACACCACGCTGGAAAACCGCATGAAGTGCGGCGTGGGCAAGTGTGGCCGGTGCAACGTGGGCAAGGTGTACGTCTGCAAGGACGGCCCGGTCTTCACGCTCGCCCAGCTCAACACCCTGCCGGCGGAATACTGAGAGGCACCAACAGAGCCCGCCACACCACGGGCAGGCCGCATGGCATGCGGGCGTGCGGATCCCCGTTGAAGGCCGGGCCGCCCTGTCGCCCGTCCGGGGGCAGGCGGGTGCCGCTGGCGGGCCGGCGGACCCGCCGGCCGTGGGGCACACGGCGGCCTGTGGGCGAAGTCACATACGGCTTGACAGTGACGCGGATTTCGCGTCGCATGAGCGCTGCTGAAGCCGGTGTGCGACGGTGGCATTACGCACCCCGGGACGACGCCGCGCTGGAGGTTGTCGGATGGCTACGGGAAACGCCGTCTGGGGCATCGACGTCGGGCAGTGTGCGCTAAAGGCGCTGAAGCTGCGCGCCACCGGTGACGGGCGTGTGGAGGCCGTCGACCTCGATGTCATCGAACACGCCAAAATCCTGTCGCAGCCGGACGCAGATCGCGATGCACTGATCGCGGCGGCTTTGGAGAAGTTCGCGTCGCGGCACCCCTTGCAGGGGGACCGGTTCGTGATCGGGGTGCCCGGGCAGCAGACCTTCGCGCGGTTCTGCAAGATGCCCCCGATCGACCTGAAGAAGGACGCCCGCAAGGTGCACGATCTGGTACGGTATGAGGCCAGCCAGCAGATCCCCTTCGACATGGACGATGTCGTGTGGGACTATCAGGTGTTCACGGCCGAGGGCGTGCCGGACATCGAGGTGGGCATCTTTGCGATCCGCAAGGACCTGATCCGCAAGCACCTGGGGTTCTTCGGAGCCGTGGGGATCGCGCCCCTGGCGGTGCAGGCAATCCCCGCCGCGCTGTACAACTTCTGCACCTTCGACGGGCAGGCGACGAGCGAACCCAACAAGGCTACGGTCATCATCGATGTCGGGTCGACCAACACCGATCTGATCATCGTCGAACCACACTCGGCCTGGACGCGCAACATTCCGTTGGGAGGCAACAGCTTCACGGAAGCTTTGGTCCGTGCGTTCAAGCTCTCGTTCTCCAAAGCGGAGACCTTGAAGCGGACGGCGGCGACCAGCAAGTACGCGCGGCAGATCTTCCAGGCCATGCGGCCGGTCTTCGCCGACCTGGTCGCCGAGATTCAACGTTCGCTCGGGTTCTTCAGTTCGACGCATCGCGATATCGAACTGCGGGAGGTTCTGGCGCTGGGCAACGCGTTCCAGCTCCCCGGCTTGCAGAAGTACCTGGAGAACAACCTGACGCTGCCGGGCGGCGTGCGCAAGCTGGAGAAATTCGCGCGGCTTGTCCCTGGCCCCGCCACGAATACGCCGCTGTTCGCGGAGAACATCCTCAGCCTCGGGGCGGCCTACGGCCTGGCTTTGCAGGGCCTGGGCCTGGCCCGCATTCATGCCAGCCTGCTGCCGCCAGAAATGGCCCGGGTCGCCGTCTGGCGCAAGAAGCGTCCGTTCTTCATCGCGACGGCGGCGGCACTGGCAGTGGCCGCCGCCATGCCTTGGGTCAGCAACGCGCTGGATAAACAGAAGCTTGAGAGCGAAAGCGCGCGTGCGCAGGAGGCCAACACGCGCGCCATTCTGAGCCAGGCGCTCAAGTATAAGGAGGAGTTCCAAAAAGCTTCGACCGACACGGGCGCCCGCGAGGGCGATATTCGGAATCTCCTTAAGCTTCAGGAGCAGAAAACGCTTCTGCCGCGGCTGTTCGCGCTGATCCACGAAGCCCTGCCCCCGCCAAACCCGCCCGACCTGGCCGAGATGAAGACCGGGGCGGAGCTGAAGGCCAAGATCGAGTCGGACCCGAACCGTTACAAGCGCACGGAACGCGGGCAACTGCTCATCGAGTCGCTGGTGATTGAATATACGCCGGACGTGGCCCAGGCGCTGACACCGGAGTCGTCCGGGGGAGCGGTTCCGCCGGGGGCGCCGGGCCACGAGCCTGCCCCCGAGGGCGCCACACAGGAAAAACAGGGCGGGTTCGTCGTCCGCGTGGAAGGGCGGCTCCTGTATGGCACAACCCGGTCGGGTGCCAGCCGGTGGCTGGAAGGACTTTATTTCGCCAATTTGCGGCGCGTGTTCACTCAGCCCGGGCTCGGTTTCTATCTGCCGGCGGACGATCCACGCGATCGAACGAAGAGGTCGATTGTGACGCAGCACATCCGGCCGTACGCAGAGACGGTAAGCGGAATGCCGGCACTGCCCGGGGGCCCGCCCGGGATGCCGGCCCCGGCACCGGGCGTACCGCTCGGCGCTGCGACCCCGGCCCGGCCGCGCGTGGTCGACCCGGTGACCGGCGAAGACGCCCAGTCGGACTGGCGCGTGAGTTTTGCCTTCAAGATAGCGCTGGGCGCGCCACCGGCGGCGGAACCGGCACCCCAGGCGCCATGAGGGTCGAACGGGCCGGATGACTGTAACGGGAGTGCTCCCAATGCGGTTCCTGAAAGACCACTGGGTGTCGCTGGTATGCGGGGTCGTTTCTCTGCTGGCGATCGTAGTCCTGGCGATCGGCATGACCCGCAAGACCGTTGTGGAGGCGATGAATCGGCGGCTGGCGGAAGCCTCCCAGATCGACTCGCTGCGCTCGAATCCGCAGAACGAGAAGACGATCGCTGCCGAGCGTGAGCGGGGCAAGAAGTTCGAGGAGCAGTACACCACGACGGTGGATATGGCCAAGCGGATCAACCGCCGGGAGCCACTGTTGACCGGCGTGTTTCCGGTACCCGGCTCGACCGAGGTAGCGTACCGCTTTGAGGAGCAGTACAAGGACCGCTTGTACGAGCTGCCGCGCGGGCTGCTGGCCGGCGGGGCACCCACGCCGGAAGAGATTCAGGACGAGGTAGAACGTCTGTTGGAGGCCGCCCAGCGCCGGGCCGAACAGGAAGGCGAGGAAGCCCCCGCGCCCGGAGCGCCGGGGACCCCCGCCGAGCCGCCGGGTGGCGGCCCACGTCCCGGGCTGCCGGCGGAGCCCGCGATGCCGGGGGCGGCGGCCGCGGGCACCGGCCGGAACACGGAAGCCGAGTTGATGGCCGCCATCCGCAAGGCGCGCAGCATCCGCATGTATGCGGAGCTGAGCCCGCAGCGCTGCTCGTTCCACATCAGTCCGATTGCGCAGTTGGAACGGGCCCCGACCGCCAGCGAGATGTGGGAAGCGCAGGTCGGCCTGTGGGTACAGCAGGACATCGTCAATGCGATCCGCAAGCTCAACGACGAAGCGGCCGAGCAGCTTCCGGAGAAGGACCGCCACGTCGAGTTCATGCCGGTCAAGCATCTGCTCGACATTCGCGTGTTCGGATACCTGAACACGGCGGGGCAACTTGTGCCGTTCGAGACCGGGGCGTTAGCCGGCGGCGGTGGAGGCGGCGGTCCGCCCCCGGCGGCCGGCAGCGGACTCAAGACCGGCGCACTGGAATACCGGCCCTCGTTCACCGGGCGCAAAACCGACGACAACTTCGACGTGATCGCGTTTGCTTTGCGGGCGATCGTGGATCAGCGCGAGATTCTGCGGCTGGTCGATCGCATCACGCGCGAAAACTTCTACCAGCTCACCGGCATCGGGTATGAGCTGCTGCCGCCCGGAGCGCAGGAAGGCACGTATTTCTACGGCGACGCGCCGGTTGTCGTCGTGCACCTGCAATTCGAGGGGTACCTGGCACGCAGCGTGTATAAACCCCTGATGCCGCCGGAGTTCGCCCGACGGCTGGTGGGAGAGGGGATGCAGCCATAGGTCGGCGGGCCACGGCCCGGCGCAGAGGATCGGAGACGTCAGCATGCCGGCGAAAGGTTCGCTCAGCTTCATCGAGCTTCACATTGAAAAGATCGTGCTCGGCGTCGCCGGGCTCATTACCCTGGCGGTGATCGTCTACTGCCTGATCGGCACGAACAAGGTGGAGTTCGCGGGCCAGAAGATCGGACCGGGGCAGGTGGACGACGTCATCGCGGCCCGCGCCGCCGAGCTGAAACGGGCTCTGGACCGGGCCGAGCCGAAAACAGCGGCGGTCCCTGACTACGCCCAGCAGCTTCGTCGCCAATTCGAGAGCGGAATCTTCGCGCCGGATCCCAACGGAGCGCCGCCGGTGCCCCGCACGCTGCGCGTCGCGACCCTGTTTGGCAGCCCGACGCCACCGCTGAAGGAAACAGAACGCCCGGAAGAGAAGGTCGAGCTGGTCAAGGTGCTCAGTCCGACGACGCCGGTGGCCCGCACGGGCATCAGCATGGTTCGCCCACGGGCGCCGGTCCTTGGCACCGCCGGGCGTGAGCCGGGCGAGCGGGAAGCGCCCGAAGAGCAGGCGGTAGAGCGCTCGTGGGTCTCGCTGGCCGCGTATTTCCCGCAGGAGGCGCAGAAACGGGAAATGACCGCGGCCGGCTACCCGGCGTGGCGAGCACGTGTCTTCGTCGTGGGGGTGGACGTGCAGCGGCAGGTGCTCCTGCCCAACGGTCAATTTTCGGAGTGGGAGGACGTCGAGCCGAGTCGCGCCATGCCCCGGCTGGAAATCCCCACGCCCGTCATCGACGAGCGGACCGGAGAACTGCTCAACGCGCGGGCATTGGAAGAGGCGCTGACCATCGTGCGGGCGAATCAGCCCCTGCTGATGCAACCACCGTTCTACCCCGTGGACGCGGGCGACGAGTGGAAGATTCCGCCTTTGCCCGGGCACGAAGAGGCAACGACCACCAGCGCCGAGCCGGAGAAGCCCGACCCCCGCGCGGAGATTCGCCGCAAGCTCCGGGAAGCCCAGGAGCGGGAGCGGCGCAAGGACTGGGACGGCGCCGAGAAGCTGGCTACCGAAGTTCGGGATGATCCACGGGCCACTTCGGCGGACAAGCAGGCGGCTGAACAGATTCTGGAGCGCATTAAGAAGAAGCGACCGTCCCCGGAACCGACTACGCCGCCACCGGGCCGGCCGCCGCGCCCGCCGCGGCCGGGGCCGACCCCCACGCCGGGACCGGTCGAACCACCGACGACGAAACCGGCTGAGCCGTCCGCGGGCGAGACCGACCTGGTTGTGGACCCGGCCAGTGCGGACCGCGATCCGGCGGTCTGGTTCCACGACGATACCGTGGAACCGGGCAAGACGTACCGGTACCGCATGCGTGTGAAGATCTGGAACCGCTATGTCGGGCGCCGGACGGCGCTGCGCAATCCGGAACACGCCTCCCAGACGGTGCTGGTGGGCGACTGGTCGCTGCCCAGCGATCCGATCGTCGTGGCGCCCAAGACTCACTTCTTCGTGCGCGATCAGAAGTCCGTCGATCCCCCGGTTGCGACGCTCGATGTCTTCACCTGGTTCGGCGGCCGCTGGCATCGCGAGAGCTTCGACGTGCGCGTCGGGGATACCATCGGCGAAGTGCGGGAAGTCCGGCTGTCCGAACCGGACGCCGATGGCAAGCCACGCCGCGTCCCGATCGACTTCAGCACCGGCGCTGTGGTTCTCGACCTCCAGACCGACGTGTCGCTGTTCACGCGCAAGCCCGTGGGCGACGCCGGCTTCACCTACAGCGAACAGAAGTCGGTCGCCCTGGTCTATCTGGATCCGGCGGACGGGCAGGTCAAGGAGCGCATCAACTGGATGGACCGCAGCAGTCCGCTGTACAAGCGACTCAAGAGCCTCGCCAGCGAGTGATTCGCTTCGTCCGTGTCCTTGCGACTGACCATTCTGGGATCCGGCACCTCGCACGGCATCCCCATGATCGCCTGCACGTGTCCGGTGTGTACCTCGGCCGACCCGCGCGACCGGCGGACACGCCCCAGCGCCCTGTTCAGCTACGACGGACGCCACGTGCTCGTGGACACCGCGCCCGAGCTCCGGCTCCAGTGTCTGGCCTGCAACGTCCGGCGGGTCGACGCCATCCTCCTGACCCACGCCCATGCCGACCACGTGGTCGGTCTGGATGACGTGCGGCGCTTCAACGACTTGCAGGGTACGCCGCTGGACGTGTACGCCGACGCCGCCACGCTCGCACGCGTGCAGACGATGTTCGCCTATGCGTTTCGGGATGACCCGGAATACCCGAGTGCCAAGCCGCGGCTGCGGCCCGTGCCCATCGCGGGGCCGTTCGAGCTGTTCGGTCGTCAGGTGATTCCGCTGCGGTACTTCCACGGGCCGACGCAGGTCGTGGGATTCCGCATTGGCGGCATCGCCTACTGCCCGGATTGCAGCGCGCTGCCGGACGAAACGCGGGCTCTGCTGACCGATCTGGACGTGCTCGTGCTGGACGCGTTGCGCAAGCGGCCGCACCCGACGCACTTCAATCTGGAGCAGGCCGTGGCCGAAGCTCTTCGGATTGGCGCGCGGCGAACGTGGTTCACGCACATTGCGCACGAGCTGTTGCATGCCGAAACGGACGCGCACCTCCCGCCCGGTATGGCGCTGGCGTACGACGGGCTCGTGTGCGAAGCGCCGTGAGACCGCGGTCGCGCCCCGGCGGTCTGCGCCGCTCAGAAAAGGAAATCCGTCGATAAGAAGTTCGAGTGTCGTCCGCGGACGATCTCGGAGATCAGCGCCTGATTCGCCTCGGTCGCCTTCGCGGCGACCAGGCTGCGGATGGAAAAGACACGCAAAGCGTCCGAGACCGAGAGTGTGCCCTCCGCGGAATCCTTGCGCCCCGTGAACGGGAACGTGTCCGGCCCGCGCTGGCACTGGCTGTTGAGATTCACCCGGCACACCTGGTTCACCAGCGGATCGATCAGGCGGCTGAGGCTGCGCGCATCGCTGCCGAACAGCGCGACCTGCTGGCCGACCGGACTCTGCACGACCCACTCGATGACCATCTGCTCATCATCGAACGGCACCACCGGCACCACCGGGCCGAACTGCTCGACGCGACAAATCTCCATGTCCGCCCGACAGGGATAGAGGACGGCCGGATAGTAGAGGGTGCCGTCGATCGTGCCGCCGCCCGCGTTCAGCACGCGGGCTCCGCCCGCGCAGGCGTCCGTTACGAGCTTCTGCAACCACTGCGGTTTGCCTTCCTCCGGCAGCGGGGTGATGTGCACGCCCGATTCCCAGGGCATGCCCACGGTGAGCTGTTCGACCGCCTCGGCCAGGCGCCGGCAGAATACGTCCGCCACGCTGCGGTGAACGAAGATGATCTTGATCGCGGTGCAGCGCTGCCCGTTGTATGACAGGGCGCCCAGGACGCACTCGCGTACGGCCAGTTCCAGATCCGCGTGCGGCAGGACGATGGCCGGGTTCTTGGCCTCTAAACCGAGCACGCACCGCAACCGGTTCGGTTGAGGGTGCTGGTGTTTCAGCAGCGCGGCGACGCGCGCCGAGCCAATGAAGGCGAGTACCTGGATGTTCCCGCTCTGCATCAGCGGTCCGACGACGACCGGACCCTCGCCGTAGACGGTATTGACGACGCCCGGCGGGAACGATTCGGCGAACGCGTCGAGCAGCGGACCGTGCAGCAGCACGCCGTGCTTGGGCGGCTTGAAGACCACCGTGTTGCCCATGATGAGGGCGGGAATCAGCGTGGTGAAGGTTTCGTTGAGCGGATAGTTGAAGGGCCCCATGCACAGCACGACCCCCAGCGGGCTGCGTCGGATCTGGGCGATGAAACCCTGCTCGACCGCGAAACGGGCGCTGGCCCGATCAAGGTCCTTCAGCGCCTGGATCGTGTCGCGGATGTAGTCCACGGTCCGGTCGAACTCCTTCTGCGCCTCCGGCAGGGTCTTGCCGATCTCCCACATCAACAGTCGCACGACCTCGTCGCGCACGGCCACCATGCGCGGGATGAAGTCCTGCACATGCCGAATGCGGTCGGCCACGGACATGGTCGGCCAGGTCCCCCGGCCGTGGTCGTACGCCCGCTCGGCCGCCGCCAACGCTTCCAGCGCCTCCTGCGATGTCATCAGCGGGTAATGCCCCAGGGCATAAGGACGACGTCGGTCCGGCGGCCCCACGAGAATCGGCGAAGATACCTCCTGACAGGGCCCGTTCCATCGGTGCACGCGTCCGTCGAGAAGATAGCGCGCCCCATGCTCGTAGTACGGGACGCGAACCTCCGGCGGCACCGCGTCCACCGAAGTGGGGAAAACCGCCGCCGGCGTACGAACCGGAGTGGGCACGGTATACACCTCCGCACGGTCCGCAGGGGCTAGACGACCGGATTGGGCGGCTCCCGGCCGGCCAGCACGGCCAGTACGTTCTCCGCCACCATTTGGGACATTCTATGGCGCGTGGCCGTCGTCGCGCTGCCCAGATGCGGCAGCAGTACTACGTTCGGCAACTCGGCCAGCCCGGGCGTCAGACGCGGCTCGTGCTCGTAGACGTCGAACCCGGCCCCCGCCAGCCGTCCGGAACGCAGGACCTCCACCAGCGCCGCCTCATCGACGACCGGCCCGCGCGCCGTGTTGATCAGAATCGCGGTCGGCTTCATCGCCGCCAACTCCCGCGGACCCATCAGATGGCGCGTCTGGGGCGTCAGGGGTACGTGCAGCGACAGGATGTCCACCACCGGCAACAATTCCCCCAGACTGACCCGCCGCGCGCCCACCTGCTCCTCCAGCGCCACGCTGGGATGATCATCCACGTACAGCACGTTCATTCGAAAGCCGACCGAGCGCAACCCGACCGCGGTGCCGATGCGTCCGGCGCCCACCAGCCCCAGCGTGGCGCCGGTGAGCTGCAAACCGAGCAGCTGGAGCGGCGCCCAGCCCCGCCACTGCCCCGAGCGGACCAGACGATCGCCTTCCACCACCCGCCGTGCGGTCGCCAGAATCAGGGCCCACGCCAGATCGGCGGTCGCATCGGTCAACACGCCTGGCGTGTTCGTTACCCGCACGCCGCGCCGCCGACAGGCCTCCAGGTCGATGTTGTCGTAGCCGACGGCGAAGTTGGCGACGACGCGCAATCCGGGCCCCGCGGCCTCGAGCAGCTCCGCATCCACTTTCTCGCTGAGCATCGTGATCAGCCCGACGACGCCCGGGACGCGGGCCAGCAGTTCCGCACGCGACGGCGGATCGTCCTGGTCCACCAAATCCACCACCAGACCCGCCGCACGCAGCGATTCAACCGCCGGCGGCGGCACACGGCGAGTAATCAGAATCCGCGCTGCCACAGTTTCTCCGTCCCTGCCTCACCACCAGGTCTCAAGTGCCTCACGGCCAGCCGGGCTTCCGGCCGCCCCGGGCGTCACTTGGTTTTGAAGAAAATCTGGGTCGTCTCACTCTTGTCGGCCGACACCGTGAAGACCAGCATGTACTCGACCCCCGGCTTGAACTGCACCTTCTCGACCTCCTTGTCATGCCGATCGAGAATCCGGAAGCCCGGTCCGAGGTTCGCCAGATCGTAGTCGACGCCGGGCTTCATATTCGCGTCCGGATTGTTCATGTCCCGCGGGTGGATGACGTAGTCCGGGATATCGGAGAAATCCGCCTCGAACTTCGGGTGGACCTGCATCGAAACATGCTTGATGAACCCGAATTTCTTCGGGTCGATGATCTCGTAGCGGAACATCGGCGAACAGGTGGTTTCCTCCTTCACCTTGAACGCCGAGTGCCCCATGATGCCCTTCTTGAGCTGGCTCTGCTTCGCCTCGTGTCCGTCGAGGTAAATCCGCAGGTTCGTATCTTTGCGGGCAAGATTCTTGATGACCGAGACCCCCATGTGGGCCTCGCCGGTCCCGGATCCCCCGCAGCCCGCCGCCAGAACCAGACCGGCCATCCACGCCCAGGTCGTCGCCCTACGAGTCATTGTCTTCTCCATGTTGCTGAGGAACGCAGACCGGCTGCCGGCCCCGGCCTCGAAAACGAATCGGTGCACCGCATCCGACCGCCTGACGCGCCGGCACGCACCCACGCGGCGCAGTGTAGCCCCTCACGCGGTGGCGACAAGCAACCCGGCACGGTTCGCACCGCGCGGCCCCAATCGGCCGGCTTCTGCGGATCACCGCCCGCTGGGCCGTACACCGTTCCCTGTCGCCAACCGACGGGTAGAATGCCCCCGCGTAGCTACCAGCGTGAACACCACCCGGAGCACACCATGATCGGCGGCATCCTGTTGATCGCACTGCTGGCCACCACCTCCGATACACCGGAGCTCACCGAAGCGCAGCGCACTGAACTGGCTGATTACTTCGGGTTCGCTCCGTTCCAGATCTATCGCATCAAGCCGGGCCTTTCGAACCTGCGCCTGGCCGATCTGGACGGCGATGGCCGCACCGACATTCTCCTATGGAACGGCTACCAGAGCCGGTTCGAACTCTTTCTCCAGCCCGATCCCAATGCCCCGGCCCCCGGCACCACGCCCGCGCTGGAGCGCAACGAGATTCCCAGTCGCGGCAACCTGCGCAACATCACCGTCCCGGTCACCAGTAAGGTGGCCATGGCGGATGTCGCCGATCTGACCGGCGACGGCCGACCGGACATTGTCTTCTTCGGCGAGCCGCGCGAACTGACGATCCTGCCCGGCCGGGCCGAGGGCGGCTTCGGACCGGCCGAAAGCATCCGCGCCCCCGATGGGAACCCGCGCTCCGGTTGTCTGGCGCTGGGGGACTTCAACCACGACACACGCATCGACGTCGCCCTGCTCGGTACGGAACTGCTGCAAATCTTCCACCAGAAGGAACGCGGCGGCCTCGGACCGCCGCTCCGCCTCGTCCACGGCATCAAGAACCCCGGACTCATGCTGCGCGCGGACCTCGACGGCGACGGGCGCGACGATCTGATCATCGGTGCGGAC
>Ga0209018_1001649_pt1 | contig 17546 bp, 17 predicted proteins | sample YNPBryBLVA2012_FD_185814 | JGI IMG/M metagenome (GOLD analysis project Ga0209018, IMG submission 185814) | Anoxygenic and chlorotrophic microbial mat microbial communities from Yellowstone National Park, USA - YNP Bryant BLVA 2012 (SPAdes)... ...
TCGACGACCTGCGCGACTGGCTCCGGCTCGACGACCTGCGCGACTGGCTCCGGCTCGACGACCTGCGCGACTGGCTCCGGTTCGACGACTTGCGCGACCGGCTCCGGCTCGGCGACTTGCGCGACCGGCTCCGGTTCGACGACTTGCGCGACCGGCTCCGGCTCGGCGACCTGCGCGACCGGCTCCGGTTCGACGACCTGCGCGACTGGCTCCGGCTCGGCGACCTGCGCGACCGGCTCCGGCTCGGCGACCTGCGCGACCGGCTCCGGCTCGACGACTTGCGCGACGGGCAATTCTGCCGGCGGTGTTGTGGTGGGCGCGACCAATTCGGATAGAGTGGTCTTGCGCTCGCGACGTTTTTCTTTCTTGGCTTTTTTCGCTTCCACCGTCAATTGCGTCGCGGCGATTTGTTCTTTGGCGCCGATGCGCTTCATAAATCGCTCGACTTGGCCGGCGGTGTCCACGATGCGTTGTTCGCCGGTGAAAAACGGATGACACTTGGAACAAACGTCGGTATGAATTTCTTTCTTGGTCGAGCCAGTGGTCCAGGTATTGCCACAACTGCACGTGACGACGGCATCAGGATACCACGTAGGATGAATTCCGGGTTTCACTTTACAAACCTCTCGATGTGACAGGTGGTATCACTTGTCACACGTTACTTGGGATATACGCTCACTTGCTTTTGCGATTGGCTAAAGGGTTCGAACTTGACGGCGCCGTCAATCAGCGCGTACAACGTATCGTCTTTTGCCAAGCCGACGTTCACACCGGGGCGAATCCGTGTGCCGCGTTGGCGAACGAGAATCGCGCCCGCGCGCACGATTTGACCATCGAAGCGTTTGACACCCAGACGTTGGGCGTTGCTATCGCGACCATTGCGCGACGAGCCGCCACCTTTTTTGTGTGCCATATCTCAACTCCATTTTGAAATTAGAGACGATGTGCATCTTCGGTCTCTAATTCCTAATCTCTACGATCTCCAGCCGCGTAAACATTTGGCGATGCCCAAGCGTTTTGCGGCGGCGATGTTTGTTACGATAATCGAAATGAACGACCTTGTCGCCCTTGCCTTCGTTGATGACGCGCGCAACGACCGTGGCACCGGCGACGGTGGGCTTGCCGACCAGCACTTGGTCGTCCTTTTCGATCATCAGCACATCGTTCAACAGGACTTGATCGCCGAGGGCATTCGGCAAACGTTCCACGTCAATTTTGTCGCCGACGGCGACGCGGTATTGTTTTCCGCCGGTTTTCAGAATGGCGAACATTGCTTCCTCCATCGGTTATGCCTTGGCGGTTTCCACCAATTGGGCGAACGCTTTTTCGTCGCGCACGGCGAGATCGGCGATCATTTTGCGATCCAGTTCGACGCCAGCGCGTTTCAAGCCGGCGATCAGTTTGCTGTACGTCATACCGAGCGGGCGCGCGGCAGCGTTGATGCGCGCGATCCACAGGCGGCGAAAGTCGTCCTTGCGTTTTTTGCGTCCGACGGTGGCATAGTATTTGGAATGGATCAACGCTTCATTGGCGCGGCGGAACAAGGTGCGCCGCGACATCACTTGACCTTTGGTCTGCTTCAATACTTTTTTATGTCGGCGATGCGAGGCAACGCCGCGTTTCACTCTAGGCACGAAAAACCTCCCTGGCGATTCCAGATTGCAGATGCGCTACCCTCTGTGAGGGAAATCTGCAATGGGCAATCCAAAATTCTACAGTGTTGGTGCAAGTTGTTTGACTTTCTTGGCGCGTTCGAAATTTTGGTATTCCTCACGGCGATCGAACACGCGCTTGATGCGTTTGGCTTTGCGGCGGCGGAGGTGCGATTTGCCGATGTGCGTCCGCATCACTTTACCGCGTGCGGTGAGTTTGAACCGCTTGGCGGTGGCTTTGTGAGTTTTGATTTTGGGCACGCGATCTACTCCCTATCTATTTCGGATTTTCGATTTTGGATTTTGGATTCCAGAGTGAATCACGGGGCGGGATTCTTGCTCTGCCATCCGTCATCCCAAATTGGCAATAAATAGTCGGGGCTGAACCCCGACTGCGAAGATGTCCACTTGGTTACGCTGGGCGAGGCGGCGCGTTTTCGGTGGGGGGCGGCACGACAATCTTGGTTCCGCGTACCAGTGTACGCGCGGCTTCGGGTCCACCTTTCATTGCGCCGGGAGCGAGGAGCATCACCAGACTCTTCCCATCCATCTGCGGCGGTTGTTCGATGGTTGCCGCATCCGCGAGTTCGACGGCAACTTTTTCGAGAATCTCGCGGCCAATGGCAAGGTGGGTAATCTCGCGCGCTCGAAAGAGCACCCGCACGCGAATTTTGTTGCCGTTTTGCAAGAATTCGCGCACGCGCTTGAGTTTGAACCCGGTGTGGTACCAGTTCGTCTTGGGTCGAATGCGCAGTTCTTTGACCTCGATGCTCTTTTGCGCTTTTTTGGCTTCGCGCTCTTTTTTGGTGCGCTCGTACATAAATTTGCCGAAATCGGTGATTCGGCAGACGGGCGGTTGGGCGTTCGGCGCGACTTCGACGAGATCGAGATTGCGATCCTGTGCCAAGCGTAGCGCTTCGAAGGTGGGCATTACGCCGACCTGCTTGCCGGTCTCGTCAATCACGCGAACTTCTTTGGCGCGAATGGCTTGATTGACTCGCAGATACTTGTCGCTGATTAGTGTTGCCCCTTTTCTAAGAAAATCAACCTCGTAAACGTGCCGTGAATATATCACAAGATACCCGCTTAGTCAAATCAAACGCGTGGCGGCGCGTCCCAAAATTGACACGCGCCGCAATTCGGTTATAATAGTTCCTGCAGCCGCAGGGTGCCCCGGTGGCGGAATTGGCATACGCGGCAGTTTGAGGGGCTGTGCCCGTTTGGGCGTGAGAGTTCAAGTCTCTCCCGGGGCATTTGAACACGAGTCGGGTCTCACAATGAGATCCGACTCGTTGTTTTTAGCGCGTCCAATCCATCATCCGTTCGTTCTCAAAATCGAAACGAAGCGAAATCAAATCGGTGATGTTCTTTAGCACCTGACGCGGATTCGATCCGTCCGCGTTGACGACGAAAAATTCCCACCGACCGTTGCGATCGGACAGGAACAAAATCTGCTGACTGTCCGGCGACCAAGTTGGCGCGACGTTGTTGACGATGACGCGGAAAAACGTATACAGAATCGGATTGGGACTTGTGATGCCGATTGCATTCGATCCGTCCGCATTGATTGTGTGCAGTTCCCAACGATCGTGCGCTTTTTCCGCATACACCAGGCGCGTGCCGTCCGGACTCCACAACGACGATTGAATCGGCGGCAGATGCAAAATCGGACGCGGCATATTCGCGCCCACATCAAAGTACGTGCCAGAGGGCGCGAGGATGAATGTCGCCGGACCGCTGATTACGCTCGTCGCCATAATGCCCTCGCCCGGATCGGTGTAGGCGAGTGTTTTGCCATCGGCGTTCCAACTGGGCGTCAAGCAAAGACGCGTACATTCCGGCTCGGTCAATCTGGCGGGAATGATGTTCGTTGTGCCGGGTTCGGTATGCGGCAATTCAACGACACCCAGTTTCCAGAGGGCCTGACCGCTCGTCGTGGTCTTTTGCTGCGTGAACGCAATGAATTTGCCATCGGGACTCCAGCGCGGCGAACGGACGCGCGGCGCGCCGTAAATCAATTGCTCGCCACTTCCATCGGCGTTGGCGATGTACACGCCGGGATACACCGAATCCCAGCGCGCAAACGCAATCTGTTTTCCGTCCGGCGACCACGCCGGATCGAGACCGGTGGAGACGACGCGGAGATTCGAGCCGTCGCCGTTCACGGTGTAGATGACGCCGCCAGTAGATTGTTGAAAGACGATTTTGCCGGCGATCGTTGCGGTTGGTACGCGCGTCACCGCGAACGGAATCGTCGGGGTGGGAGTTGCGGTCGGCGTGGGGTAGAGTGTAATCGTGTCGCCGCGCACAATCAGGCGAAATGGCAAAGCAACCGATGTATCGTTGGTGACGCGAATAAAGTAGCGTCCGCCTGTGTTGAACGCGCCCGACCAATACAAATCGTACACGATGTTGCCGGTCACTGTATCGCGATAGGTCGTGCCGCGACCGATCGGCGATGTGGTGGAATCGCGCAGCCAATCCTGCGCGAGGGCGGGAGTGTAGACAGCAAATTGAATTCCGTCCCAGTGATTCGTGTCTACGATGATGTCTACTTTGGCGCGGGTGGACGCGCCGGGTTGGGCGCGCGGCGCGGCGCCGCCCGTTTCGATCCAATAGTCAAAGTAAAACCACAGCGAGGAATTCGGCGCGATGGTTTGCCAATCCGTCGGCACCATCAGCGCGTCGAGTGGACTGCCGCCAGTGGGCGCGCCCGCCAGCGCAGTGGTCACGAGAAACGCGAGACCGATGGTTACGAAGAACAGAAACAGAAATCCAGCAAGCGTTTGTTTCATCTGACACCTTTGTTCCAGCAAACGACGCGGATCATTCGCTGGACACTGTAAAACATAACTCCAAATCATTGGAATGTCAAAACGCGCGATAGAGACGAGTCGGCGTGATTGACAGCCAGCCAAATCCGTGCATACTGCAAGTATGAACACTGGCACAGTTTTGATGATTCAAGGCACCATGTCATCGGTCGGTAAGAGTTTGCTCGTTGCCGCCTTGTGCCGCATTTTCAAACAAGATGGCTGGCGCGTCGCACCGTTCAAAGCGCAAAATATGGCGCTCAATTCCTTCGTCACGCGCGATGGATGCGAGATCGGACGCGCGCAAGCGATGCAGGCAGACGCGGCGGGCGTGGACGTGACCGTCGAAATGAATCCGATTCTCATCAAGCCCGAAGCCGACTCGTTCGCACAAATCGTCGTGATGGGCAAACCCTGGGCGCGCTTGCCAGCGGGCGAGTACATTCGTCGACGCGGCGAGTTGTGGAACATTGTCACGCGCGCGCTCGATGCGTTGCGCGCACAGTACGACATTGTCGTCATCGAAGGCGCGGGCAGTCCCGCCGAACTCAATCTCAAGCGCGGCGATCTGGTGAATATGGCGATTGCCGAGTACGCCGACGCGCCGGTGCTCCTCGTCGGCGATATTGATCGCGGTGGAATTTTCGCGCAACTCTTGGGAACGCACGCGCTCCTCGAAGGCGGCGAACGCGCGCGTATCAAAGGTTTCATCGTCAACAAATTTCGCGGCGATGCGCGCCTGTTCGACGAGGGTGTAAAAATTCTCGAAGAACGTAGCGGCGTCCCGGTGCTGGGCGTGATGCCGTTCATTCGCGATTTGCGGATCGCGGAGGAAGATTCGGTGGTGTTGGAGACGAAGGACGAACGACGAACGACGAAGGACATTCGTCTTTCGTCCTTCGTCGTTCGTCTTGATATTGCCGTGATTCGCCTGCCGCACATCAGCAACTTTGACGATTTCGATCCGTTGCGCGCGGAGGAAGACGTGACGGTGCGCTTTGTCGAGCGCGTCGAAGATTTGGGCAAACCCGATTTGATTATTTTGCCCGGCACCAAGACGACGGTTGCCGATTTGGAATTCTTGCGCGCACGTGGACTCGCCGCGCGCATCATCGAACTGGCGCACACGGGGACGCCGCTGCTGGGCATTTGCGGCGGCTATCAAATGCTCGGCGCGCAGATTCACGATCCACAGCGCGTCGAATCGGACGAGGCGCACATCGCCGGGCTGGGCTTGTTGCCGCACGTGACGACGTTTGCCGCGGAAAAGCAAACGGTGCGCGCGCGTGGCACCATCGCGGCGAACGAAGGGTTGTTCGCGAACGCGCGCGGCATCGAGATTATCGGTTACGAAATTCATATGGGACAGACGCGCGGCAAAGGCGCGCCGCTCGTGCGCATCACCACGCGCGGCGAAAGTGCGGTGAACGATGACGATGGCGCGGTGGACGCGCGCGGTTGGATTGCTGGCACGTACCTGCACGGCTTGTTCGACAACGACGCGCTGCGCGAGGCGATACTCGCGAATCTTGCCGCGCGCAAAGGTGTTACGCGGACGACGCGCGCACGCTTTGATCGCGACGCGGCGTACGAGCGACTGGCGCGCATCGCGCGCGAGCATTTGCGGATGGAGGCGATTTATCGGTTGACGAAAGACGAATGACGGATGACGAAGGTCTTTGGTCGTTCGTCATTCGTCCCTCGTCGTCAAGGAACGCAATGAACGATTTTCGGACCGCGCTTGCACTGTTGACGATTATTCCCGTACGCTATCGCGAGCCAATTTCTGCGCGCGCCTACGCGTACTTTCCACTCGTCGGTTTGCTCATTGGCGCGCTGTTGGTTGCCGCGCAGTTTTTGCTGCGCGCGCTCTTGCCGAACCTCGTTGCCGCCGCGCTGCTCCTGGCGCTGTGGGTGATGATGAGCGGCGCGCTACATCTCGACGGATTTGCGGACGCGTGCGATGCGTTGTTCGCCGCGACGACGCGCGAACGCCGCCTGGAAATTTTGCGCGATGTGCATCTGGGCACCTTTGGCGCGGTGGGTGTGCTGCTCTTGCTCATCGTCAAGTTTGCCGCGCTCGCAAGCGCGACATCGTTCGCGCCGATTTTGCTCGCGCCGCTGCTGGGACGCTGGGCGATGGTGTTCGCCGCCACGTTTCCGCTGGCGCGCCCAAGTGGAATGGCGGCGATGTTTCGCGCGGGGTTCACGCGCCGCATCGTTTTCTTTGCAACGCTGTTTGCCGCGTTCGTCTGCGCGTGGTTTAGCATCAGTGGTGTCGTCGCGTTCAGCAGCGCGTTTCTCGTCGCGCTCGTCCTTGCGCGCTTTGCGCTGAATCGTCTGGGCGGCTTGACCGGCGACATTTACGGAATGATTGGCGAGAGTGTGGAAGTGGTGGTGCTGGTGCTTACGTGATGCGTGAAACGTGATGCGTGATGCGTGAAACGTGATGCGTGATAATTTCACGTTTCACGTTTCGCGTCTCACGTTTCGCGTCTCGGAGGACAATGATCAAGCAACTCACTTTGATTCTTGGCGGTGTGCGGAGTGGCAAGAGCGATTTTGCGCAAACGCTGGCGCGTCAGCGCGGTGGCGACGCGGTGGCGTTCGTCGCGACAGCGGAAGCGCGCGACGACGAAATGCGCGCGCGGATTGCCGCGCATCGCGCGGCGCGACCTGCCGCGTGGCAAACACTCGAAGCGCCGCGCGCGGTGGCGCGCGCGCTCGCAGCGGTGACAGACGCGCGCGTGATTGTAGTGGATTGTGTGACGCTGTGGGCATCGAACGTGTTGCTCGCGGAAGAAGCAAACGCGTTGGCGGTGATGGCGCGCGAGATAGACGAACTCTTCGCGTGGTATCGCGCGCACGATGCAACGCTGATTCTCGTGTCGAACGAGGTAGGGATGGGGCTGGTGCCAGATAACGCGCTGGGACGCGCGTATCGCGATTTGCTTGGCGCGGTGAACAAAAAAATCGCGGCAGTAGCCGACGAGGTGTTTTTGCTCGTCGCGGGCTTGCCGATTGAAATCAAACGAGAGATGGCGAGGAAATGATTTAGAACGCGTCAACGAATGAGCAACGAATAAACGAATTCGGGCGCGGGCTGTTATGGGATTGCCTTGTGTTTCAATCTGTGTTAAGATAAAGACGCTCGTCTAGAAAGGACAAGGCGATGGCAAGTATTCCGGCAGAATTGAAATCGAAATTGGAAAGCGACCCCAAGGCAACGGTCAATTTGATTGTGCGCGTCAAAGATGCGCCCGACCGTCGCCTCGATGACGTGCGCGCCTTGGGCTTGACGGTTCGAAGAACTTTTTCGTTGATTCCGGCAATCGCGATTCAAGGTTCTGCAGCCGCATCGTTGAAACTCGCTCAAAAATCTTGGGTCGTATCGCTCGAAGAAGACAAACCGGTGCATACGATGGCGTGACGCAAATGTCTAGCGGCGGTCGGCGGTCGTATTTTCAGGAGGCCGCGCTCAGCGCCCGAAGATAAATCTTTGGGCTAATCAGACGGAGGACGCTTGAGCGTCCTTCCACTGCTCAGCCCTGTCGTTTACGACGGGCGATTTTCGAGGGAGGAAACTATGCCTGACCCAACCAAGATTCATCCTAATTTAGCCGAACGGATGCAAGCGCAGGCGCGCGCGCTGGCAGCGCCCGAACCGTTGCGTGTGATTGTGCAATATCACTTTCCCGTAGCCGGTGTCGCTGAGGCGATTCCCGGCGTTGTGGCGACGAGTCGAACGTACCGTCTGATCGCCGCGAGCGCGCACCGCGCGCTCCCCAGCGCGATCAACGCGCTCAGCGAACGCGACCAGGTCGCGATGATTTGGTACGACGAACCGGTGCACACGATGCTCGACGCGTCGGTGCCGCTCATCGGCACGCCGCAGGTGTGGCAAGCGAATGTTACGGGGCAAGGCATCAAGGTCGCCATCGTGGACACCGGCATTGATCCAAATCATCCGGATTTCGATGGACGCATCGCGCAGCGCAAAGATTTTACCGGCGAGGGGGACACAGACAAGAATGGACACGGTACGCACGTCGCCGGAATCGTGGGGGGCAGTGGCACAAAATATCGCGGCGTCGCGCCCGAGTGTGTGTTTTACATCGCCAAGGTGTTGCGCGGCAATGGTTCGGGTAGCACGAGCGATGTGATGGCAGGCGTCGAATGGGCGGTGCAGCAGGGCGCGCAGGTGATCAACTTGTCGCTCGGCAGCGATGGCGCGTGCGATGGCACCGACGCGCTTTCGGTGCTGTGCGATGTGGCGGTCGCGCAAGGGGTGGTGTTGTGCGTTGCCGCAGGAAACGCCGGACCCGGCGCGTCCACGGTTGGGTCGCCGGGTTGCGCGAAAACCGTCATCACGGTCGGCGCAACGACCAAATCGGATCAGGTCGCCAGTTTCTCTTCGCGCGGACCGACGAGCGATGGTCGCATCAAGCCCGATGTCTGTTTCCCCGGCGCGAACATTGTCGCGTGTCGCGCTTCGGGTACTTCGATGGGTACGCCGATTGATGCGTGGTACACGAGCGCGTCGGGCACTTCGATGGCGACGCCGCATGCGACGGGCGCGTGCGCGCTGCTGCTGCAAGCCAAGCCGGGTCTCTCGCCGCAACAAATCAAAGATACATTGATGAACACCGCCAAAGATTTGGGACTGGACGCGAACACGCAAGGCAAGGGGCGCGCGCAAGTGTTTGTCGCGTATCAAAGCGCGCTGGGACAAGAGCCACAGCCACAACCGCCCGCGCCGCCCACTCCGCCGGGCACGGGATGCCTGGCAACGCTGCAGCGATGGTTTGGAATGGGATGAGAAAAGAGGAGAGAGTGTGGGCGTGAGTATTGAACCGCACGATTCGCTGCGTCAGGCGGCGGAGAAACTTGCCGCGTCGGTTGCGGACTTGGCGCATCGCGCGCAATCGGAAGAGGATTTGCGGATCGGCGTCGAGAAATTGCTCGAGCCCTTGTTGGCGAGTATCGGCGTGCGCGCCGCGCCGCGCTATGAGCGAATGGGCGCGCAGACGATTTATCGCGGGCGTCCCGACGCGGTGCATGGTCAAGTCGTCATCGAGTACGAAGCGCCGCGCGCGTTCGCGTCCGAGCGCGCGGTGGAGCACGCGCACGCGCAACTCGTCGGCTATTTGATGGCAGAGGCGCAAACGCAAACGATCGATCCGCAGGTTGCGCTGCAGCGACTCGTCGGCATCGGTTTTGACGGCGCGGCGATTTTCTTCGTCCAGTATCGCGCGCGTGATCGAAAAATTCGAGCGGACGCGTTCACGCGCGCGGGTCCTTTTCCGTTCGATGCGGAAAGCGCGCGCACGTTTCTGACTTTTCTGCGCGCGTTGTCGCGCTTGCCGTTGACGGCAGAACATCTGGCGGAACGATTCGGACCGCAAAGCAAAATCGCGCCGCTGGCGGTCTCCGCGTTTGCCGACGCGTTGGAAAACTGGAGCAACGCGCGCGTTCAGGTCTTTTTTACCGAGTGGAAGCGTCTGTTCGGCATCGTCTATGGTGAGCAACTTGGCGCGCCGCGCGCGGAAGAAGCCAAGACGCTGAGCGCGCTGTATCGCGTGGAAAAAGAAACCGAATTTCAAGAGTTGCTTTTTTGCGTTCACACTTATTTTGCGTTCTTGATGAAGTTGATTGCGGCGGAACTGGTCACGTTGGGCGAAACGCCTTTCGGTTTGTCGTTCTCGTACCACCTGACGCACGCGGCAAAAGAAAATTTGCAAACGCAACTGGGGGAGATCGAAAATGGCGGCGTGTATGCGCGGCGCGGCATCGTCAATTTCCTCGAAGGCGATTTCTTTCGCTGGTATCTCGATGGTTTCTCGCCGCGTCTCGAAGAAGCCGTGCGCGAGATTGCGCGCGGTTTGACCGAATTCGAACCCGCGACAACGACGCTCCATCCCGAAGCGGGGCGCGACTTGCTCAAGAAATTGTACCAGTACCTTGTGCCGCAAGAGGTGCGCCACAAACTGGGCGAGTACTACACACCCGATTGGCTCGCCGAGTTGTTGCTCGACGAGGCGGGGTACGATGGCGATCCGTCCAAGCGTCTGCTCGATCCGTCGTGCGGGTCTGGTACGTTCATCGTGTTGGCGATTCAGCGCGCGAAAGATTTCAGGCGCGCGCGCAAAGAGCCGCCGCTCGAACGCGCGAAGAAAATCGTCGCGAACATCTGGGGATTCGATCTCAATCCGCTCGCGGTGATCGCGAGTCGCACGAATTATCTTTTCGCGCTCGGCGATCTTGCCGACCGACTCGCGTCGTTCGAGATTCCGATTTATCTTGCGGACGCGGTGCTGTGGCCCCAGCGCAACGGGCAACTCGCGCTCAAGCCGCGCGGCGAATCGGTCGAGGTGGCAACTTCGTTGCAGCCGTTCTTCGTGCCAACGATTTGGATCGAGGACAAGGGCTTTTTAATGGCGCGCGCCGCGCCGCTCGTCGAGCAGATGGTCAAGCAAAAATTTAGCGCGGCGGAAGCGTTGCGGCGATTGAAAGACGAGGGGCTTGCCTTTGCGCCGCACGAGGAAGTGATTCAAGATTTTTACAATCAGATGGTCGAGTTGGAGCGGCAGGGGAAGAATGGCATCTGGGCGCGCTTGCTCAAGAATATTTTCGCGCCGATGGTCGCGGGAAAATTCGATTTCGTCATCGGCAATCCGCCGTGGGTTCGCTTTCCGTATCTTTCGCAAGAGTATCGTCAGGCGACGGCGCCGCTGTGGCAGCAGTATGGCTTGTTCTCGCTCAAGGGACACGCGGCGCGGTTGGGCGGCGGCGAAAAAGATTTTTCGATGCTGTTCACCTACGCGGTCGCGGATTACTATCTGGCGAATGACGGCAGGTTGGGATTTCTCATCACGCAGGAAGTGTTCAAATCGAAAGGCGCGGGCGAGGGCTTTCGGCGATTTCGACTGGGCGAAGGCGCGCCGCTCAAAGTGCTTCAGGCGCACGATCTCGCGACGGTGCAGCCGTTCGAAGGCGCGGTGAACAAGACGGCGCTGATCGTGCTGCTCAAGGGCAAGCCCACGACGTATCCTGTGCGATACACGCTGTGGACGCGCAAAAAAGGCATTGGAAAAATTCCGACGAACTATCATCTGAAAGATGCGCTGCCGCTGTTGCAGAAAAAACGTCTGTCCGCGCGTCCCATCGGCGCGCCAACGAGCGCGTGGCAGACAGTTGCCGCGAGTCAAAAAGCATTGGACAAGCTCGAAGGGGAGAACGCGTATCAGGCGCGACGTGGCGCCAGTACCGAACCCTATGGAGTCTTTTGGCTAGAGATCGAGCAGGTACTCTTAGACAAGAATCTGCTTGTTGCTAACCAAAACAGGCGCGGCAAGTGGAAAATTCCCAAAGTGGAAGAAAAAATAGAGTCGGCGCTTGTGTTTCCTGCCGTGAGTGGCGCCGACATCGAACGTTGGGGTGTCGTCGTACGCAATTATGTGTTGATTGTTCAGGATCCAAAAACACGCGCGGGATATTCCGAAGGGGTGATGAAGGCACAATATCCCAGAACCTTTGGATATCTCACTCGATTCAAACAAGCGTTATTGGATCGCGCGGCGTATCGCAAATATCACGCCGAGGTGGGGAATCCGTTCTACAGCCAATACAACGTTGCGAGCTATACTTTTGCGCGATACAAAGTCGTCTGGAAACGAATGGCAAGCGATCTGGTCGCGGCGGTTGTCTCGCAATACAAAACCCCGTTCGGTTGGAAAACAATCGTGCCGACGGACACCACCTCGTTGTTCGCGCTCGATAATGAAACCGAAGCGCACTATCTTTGCGCGATTCTCAACTCGACGCCCGTGCGCGAGTTCGTCAAATCGTACTCGTCGGCAGGGCGCGGGTTTGGTGCGCCCTCCGTGATGGAGCATCTCGGTATTCCCAAGTTCGACGCGCGGAATAAGACGCACGCACAGCTCGCGCTATTGTCTCTGGAATTGCACGACGCGCGCGCGCAAGGCGCGGTGGACAAGATGCCGCGCTTGGAAAAACAAGTGGATGATACCGTCGCCAAATTGTTTGAGATAGACGCTTGATGCTGGAGAGAATTCCGCGATGAAAAAATCCAATCAATCGCCAATGGTAATGGGCGTCGCGATTTACCTGCCGCAGCAGTACGCGCGTTTGCTCGCGACGGCGGAAGACGCTGACCATTTGAATCCCACGTGGGACGAATGGCGCGCGGTGTGCGAAGAGACCAAGCGCAACTTGCGCGCGATTGGCATCGAGCCGATTGACGTTTTGGTGGATATGGACGATTTTGAAAGGTATTGCGCCGAGCGCGGCTTGAAAAACGTCGGCGGCACGCGCGCGGCTTATGTTGAAGAACGATTGCATCAGGCACGCTAAATTGCCGATTGCCGATTTTCGATTGATCGTTGGGCAATCGCAAATCGCAAATCGCAAATCGAAAATCGAAAATCGAAAATTGAATAACCTCCAATCTTGGAAACTGCTCACCTTCCTCTTCGCGCTCGCGAATTTTCTCGAGGTCGCGGTCGTCGCGCATTTCGTTTTGTTCACGCCCGCGTTTCTCCACACGATTGGTTTCAGCAAAAGCGAAATTGACGCGTGGACGGGTCCGATTTCCGCGCTGGCATTTCTGCTCGGCATCTGGTTCGTGCCGTTCTGGGGCGTCTTGGCGGATCGTTACGGGCGCAAGCCGCTGGTCTTGCGCAGCCACTATGTCGAAATGATTGCGATGGCGCTCGCGGCGGTCGCGCACAATGTATGGTTGTACATCATCGCGCGCGCGCTCACTGGATTCGCGCTGGGCAACACGGGGTTGATGTACGCGTCGCTCACCGAAGCCGCGCCGAAACATCGCGTCGCGCTCGCGCTGGGGCTGGTCAACGCGTCCGCGCCGCTCGGTTCGCTCATTGGCGGCGTGCTGGGCGGCTTGATTGTTTCCGCGTACGGCGTGCATACGCTTTTTGGAATAGATGCGGTGGTCTGCTTGCTCACAGCGCTCGTTCTCACCGCACTGTATCGCGAGACGTTCACGCCGCGACCGACGCCGCCGATTTTTACGATGCTCGGTGACGCGTTGCGCGCGGTGATTCACTCGCCCGTCGCGCGAACGATTTTCGGCGTCAGTTTCGTTTTTTCCTCCGCGCAATTTTTCTCGTATCCGTACTTGCCTGTCCGCATCGGTGAAATCGTGGGGGAGCGCGCCGCGCCGACGATGATTGGGTTGACGCAGGGCTTGGCTGGCATCACGACGCTTGTCGGCTCAGCGGTGTGGGGCGCGCTGGCGGATCGCGTGGGGCATCGGCGGTTGCTCGCGGGGCTGATGCTGTTCGCGCCGCTTTTGTGGCTGCCGATGTTTTGGGCGCAAGAGCTGCCCCTGTTGACACTGGGCTGGGTGTTGCTCGGCGCGGTCAGCCCCTCCATCAACAGTTTGATGTACACGATTATCAGTCTCAACGTGACGGCTGAAAAACGCGGCTCGGTGTTGAGTATGATTTATCTGCCGCTGAACCTTGCGTTCATCGTCGCACCGTTCAGCGCGTCGTTCGTTGCGCGCGCGTGGGAGGTGCGCGATGTGTTTCTCGTTTCGACGGCGTTGGCGCTGGGCGCGTTGGTGATGTTCGTGGGGAGTGCGAAGAGGATGAAATGATTTCAGATTTTAGATTGCAGGGGGGCAGAGTGAAAAGCAAAATCCGAAATTCAAACGACGAGTTGGCGAAACCAATCGGCGATTTCAGCGATGGTTTTGGTTTGAACGGATTCGCCCCGTGCTAGACGCGCGTTTTCTTCGGCGATGTCAATGCAGAAGCGAATTACTTCGTCTGTTGGCAAGATCTCTGGACGCGGGTGTCCGCACATTTCAAGAAAGTATAACGCCGAAGCGAAAGCGGTGCGTTTGGTTCCATCGTTAAAGGGATGGTTTTTGATGAGGGAATGAAATAGCGCGGCGGCTTGATCAAAATCGCTTGGATAGAGATCTTGATCGGCGAACGCGGCAAACGGACGCGCGACGGCAGAATGTAAAAGCGCGGCATCGCGCAACCCTGGTTGTCCGCCTGTCTCGCGGATGATGAGGTCGTGAATTTCGTAGACCCGAACGATCAAGTCGCCAATTTCTTGTTGCCGCGCTTCGGAAGAAGCCATTATAGTTTAGCCAGTCGCTCAAACAAGGTGCGGTTCTCGCGCACGAGTTTCTCGGCAAATGGAATTGCGCTCTCGGCAAATCGGGATGGTGTTTGGGACTCGTCTTTTTTGCCCCCCGCTTGTTCCCGCGCGCGCAGCCATGCTTCAACGGCTTCCACAACGAAGGCGCGGACTTGTTGCGCCGAGATGTGCTGCTGGTCGAGTTCTTGCGTTACCGATTCGGGCAGCTCGATTGTGATTCTATCCATCAGAATTTCCTCATCTTCAATCTGGCGCAATTATAACACATTGCGAAACGGGAGGCAATATGTTTCGACTCGACAACAAAATCGCGCTGGTGACTGGCGGTGGGCGCGGCTTGGGTCGCGCGATCGCGCTCGCCTTGGCGGAGCAAGGCGCGGATGTCGCGGTGACCAGTCGTACGCTGGAGCAGTTGAACGAGGTCGCGGAGCAAATTCGCGCGCACGGTCGCCGCGCGCTCGCGGTAGAGTGTGACGTGAGCGACAGCGCGTCGGTCGCGCAGATGATCGAGGCGACGCGCAAGGAATTTGGACGAATGGATGTGCTGGTGAATTGCGCGGGTGTTGGCTGGGCAGAGAAACTCGCGGAGATGAGCGATGGCACGTTCGATTGGATCGTCAAGACGAATTTGTACGGAACGTTCTACTGTTGCCGCGAAGCGCTGCGCGGAATGATCGAGCAGAAACGCGGAAGCATCATCAACATCGCGTCGGTCGCGGGCGTGAAAGGTGTACCGGGCTTGGGCGCGTACGGCGCGAGCAAAGCCGGTGTCATCACGCTAACCAAAGCGCTCGCGATGGAAAACGCGCGCTATAACATCCGTGTCAACGCCATCGCGCCGGGATATTTTCGGACGGATATGAACGCGGCAATTCTGGACGACCCCGAAGCGGGACCCAAAATCGTCAAGCGAATTCCGCTGCGCCGCGCCGGCGATCCAAAAGAAATCGGAGGGCTTGCCGTGTATCTCGCGAGCGATGAAGCATCGTTTGTGACCGGCGAGGTGTATTTCATCAGCGGTGGGGAGATGGCGCAGTAGAGAGTCGAGCTGCACGTTACAAAAAAAGACCTGCCAGCTGTCGAGTCACCTGACAGGTCTTTGTGTTTGGATGCGATTACAGTTGGACCATCGAGAGGTACGGGATGCCGATGATCAACAACGCGGCAAGGAAGATGATGCCGAAGATCAAGCCCAACCTCCAAAAGTCCATGCGCGAGACGTAACCACAACCGTAATAAATTGGCGATGGACCTGTGGCGTAGGGGGAGATGATTCCCATCAAACCGAGCGAGTACACGCACAAGAGCGAGAACGTCAAGAGGGGAATGCCGGGAATTGCTGCACCAACTGCCAACACGACAGGCAAGACAGCGGTTGTGTGCGCGGTCAAACTCGCAAAGAGATAGTGGATGAAGAAGAACAGCGCGACGAGCAGTGCCATTGCCAGGATCGGATCCAATCCCTTCAACGGTGCAGCCGCCAATTTGGCAAACCAACTCACAAACCCAACGCGATTCAATCCATCCGCTAAGGTGACCAGGGTGGCAAACCAGACGAGGATGTTCCACGCGGCGCGATTGTTCAAGATGTCTTCCCACGTGACGATGCGCGTCACAATCATCAGCACTACACCGACCAACGCGACGGTCGTTGCGTCAATGAACTGTGAGCCAAAGTACGGCAGCTTAATATCCTTGTTCGATCCAACGATCCACAGGAAGACGGCAATCACCACCAGCGCCGCCATGATCAATTCTTGCGTACTCACCTTGCCCATCTTGGCAAGTTCTTGACTTGCCCAGGTTGGAATTTCTTTGCTCGATTTGATTTCCGGCGGATAGAGCCAGTACACCAAGAGTGGCGTCAAGATGAGCAACACGATCGCGACCGGCAAAAAGCCGATGAACCACTGTGTCCACGAAACATCGAGCTTGGTGGCGGTCTTGACGAACTGGAGCGCTGCAGCGTTCGGGGCAAGCGATGTGATGAACATCGAACTGGTCACACACGTCGCCGCAAAGGCGGTCCACATAATGTACGAACCGATTTTGCGTGCCGTCTCTCCCGGCTCGGAACCGTACAGCGCGGGGATGTTGCGAATGACAGGATAGATTGTGCCACCGCTACGCGCGGTATTCGAGGGTGTGCCGGGCGCGAGAATGAGATCGGCTAGTGTGATGGCATACCCCAAGCCCAGAGTGTTGCTGCCCAACTTCTGGACTAACCACAACGCGATACGACGCCCCAGCCCGGTCTTGCCATAGCCAATCGAGAAAACGAATGCCGCAAAGATGAGCCAGACGACACTGTTGGAGAACCCGCTCAATCCCCACGAGAGGGATTGCGCGGCATTCGCGTTGACGTACCGCATCGCGACAGCAAACGTTACGCCCATCAAGCCCACCGCGGCAGCAGGAATTGGCTCCATAATCACGCCAATAATTACCGCCGCAAACATCGCAAAGTACCACCACGAGTGCTGCTGGAGCCCCGCAGGCACTGGAATCAGCACCAGCACCAGCCACACGAGGAGCGGAACGATGACTCGCCAATTGAGTTTCATACGACCTCCTTAAGGAAGAAAATATTTTTCGTGCTTGCGCACCGCAAGCCCACGGCAACCCCTCCTTCCTAAAAAAACACCTCTCCAACGTGATCGTTGCGAGAGGCGGTCGTCACACTCAAAAGCATTACATTAACGCGCCGCATCGCGCGCCAAGCATTGATATTATACTCCGAAATCGCTGACTGCGTCAAATGGAAAATGCAGCTGCCAGACAATTTAAGATAAGCAAACCATGCGATTTTCTACAGCGGCAAGACGCAAAATCGCCAGCTAATGCCCGACGATAAGATCGTCGGGCTGAGCAGTCGAAGCACGCTCAAGCGTGCTGATTCCAGCGTGCTTTAGCACGCTTTAGC
>Ga0209018_1001650_pt1 | contig 17542 bp, 14 predicted proteins | sample YNPBryBLVA2012_FD_185814 | JGI IMG/M metagenome (GOLD analysis project Ga0209018, IMG submission 185814) | Anoxygenic and chlorotrophic microbial mat microbial communities from Yellowstone National Park, USA - YNP Bryant BLVA 2012 (SPAdes)... ...
AGCCTCTCCAGCAGCCAGTGGTCGTTGTAGCGCCGGCGAAAGTCTTCGAGCGCCTCGGCCAGCTCCTCCAGCGTCGTGAAGTCTCGCACCCCGAGGAGCTGTTTGAAAGTGATCGCTCATGAATTGGGAGCCGTCATCATGCCGCAGCCTGACGCCGCAAGCGCCGCAGCTTGAGTGCCTCAGCGCCACCAGCCAGGAAGGCATCGCGCCGCTCGCTGAGAGTGGCGGCAGCGGCGCCATACTTGCGGCTTGTGGACTCCAGATCGGCGCCTCGAAGCAGCTCTAGAACGACGCTCGCTTTGCGCTTGGCGGACCAGCGGCCCTTGCCGCCGCGGCCGGTTTCCGGGCCCGCGCCGGTCGCCCTCCGGTCTCCCTCTGCGGGGCCGGAAACCGAAACATTGGCGTTGGACATATCTCACTCCTTCTATCGCAAATCAGTGTCCAACGAAATCGTGCTGCGGGAGAGTGTTGCGGCCCGCTGGTTTGCTCCCCGCTCTTTCAAGGGCTTTCGACACTCCGTTCGGCTCGGTCGGATCTCTTCTCCCCGCTGGAGTCTGCTACCGGGCGCTCCGGCGCCTACCCGGACGGGACTTTCACCCGCAAGAACAACGCGTCTTTCAGGACGCACCATTGGTTCATTGTAGCGGTCCCGGCGCCGGCCGGTCTTGCCGCGCCCTACCGCCCGCCCGAGCTGAGGCGAAGCACCCAGACATCGCCGGGCGCGAAGCGCTTCTGGAAAACCAGGCGCCCGCCCTCGATCCGCGGCTCCGCAGGCGCTTCCGAGACCGGATCCACCGCCTGCCGCCACCGGCTTTCGGCGGCGGGCAGGGCCAGCCTCACCGTCGCCGGCGCCGTTCCGTGGTGGATGGCGACCAGCAGGCGCTCGCCGCCGGCTTCCATCAGGCGGGCTTCCACCTCCCCACCGGCCGCCTCGATCGGCGGCTCGACGCCCGCCCAGTCCAGCAACGCCTGGAAGAACCGCCGCAGCGCAGGGTCGGCTTTGGCCTCGTAGGCCGCCGCCAGGTAGGAACCGAGCGCCAGGGTCTTGCCCCGGCCGTAGCGCGACTCGACCGCCGCGGGCTCGCCCGAAAGGTAGCGGGCCACGACCCGGGCCTGCTCCCCGACAGGCGCCAGGATTTCCCGGTACAGCCGCCCGCGGAGGCGCTCGCCCGGTTTGAGGCCCGGGAAGTCCTCCGCCACCCATTCCATTTCGGCCTCCAGCCCCGGGACGGTTTCCACCGCCGCCTCCCGGCAGCCCAGCACCCGATCCAAGCCCATGCCGGGAATCCTCTCGGAAGCCCGCCCGCTTTCGTTGTTCCAGCCTGCGCGCGCCTCCGCCGCCAGAGCGCCCCCCTGGCGCACGTAGGCTTCCAGCGCCTCCGCGGCCGCGGCCGGCAGCATCAAGGGATACTGGAGGTAAATCAGGCGATAGCGGCCGGCCTTCTCCCGCAGCTCGTTGACGTGGATAAAGTCCACCGGCACGTTGCCCGCGAACCAGGCGCGGTAGGCCCCCAGCATCGAGTTGCGTTCGATGCCGGCGACCTCGCTTTGCGGGCCGACCGTGATGACGCGCTGGCGGCCGCCCACCAAATAGGCCAGTGGATTGTAAACCAACGCCACCTGGGCGGGCAGGGGCCGGGCCTCCAGCATCAGGGCCTGATGGCGGTCCACCCACTGCGCGATCGCGCCGGCGGCGCGCGCTCGCTCGGTGATGGTTCCATCGAGCTGGATCAGGCCGTAGCCGCCCGATTCGTAGCCGGTGCTCATCGGATACCAGGCGTAGTAGTTGATGGCCTTGGCGCCGCGGGCCAGCGCGCTCCAGGTCCATACGCGCAGATCCTCCGGGCTGACCGTGGCGCTCACATTCAAGCCCACGGTCCCGAAGCCGGCTTGCAGCTCGCCGATCCAGAAGCCGCGCTCGCCCCCGCTGGAGCGGGCGAAATCCAGCAGCGCGCCGCGGAAGGCCGGGTCACGCCCCACCGGATAGGAATGCTTGGGGTAGAACGAGGCGCCGTAGTAATCCACCTGGCGGCTCATGATCCAGTCGTCCGGGCTGCCGTCGCCGGCCAGGGGCGAGGTGAACAGGTTGGGGGCGGCGGCGTGACTGGTGGCCACGCGGTCCGGGGCGATGCGCTTGACGGTCTGGTAGCGGTCGCGCAGGTCTTCGCCCAGTTTGTCGGCCACGAAGAGGCGCCAGTCAATGTAATCGGCGTAAGAGAGAATGGTGCTGAGCCGGCCCGGCTCGACCTGGTCCCAGCTTGCGAAGCGGCGGTACCAGGCTTGATTGAGGGCCTCCAGGGTCCGATACTTGCGCCGCAGCCAAGCGCGGAAGCGCGCGAGGGTGTGCGGGCAAAAGCAGAACTCCGCGTTCGGCATCCAGGGAGCGGAGGCCCAATTGATGATGTGGGGCTCGCTCCAGAGATCCCAGCCCAGGAAAGCGGGGCTGGCCCGGGCCCGCTCGGCCAGGGCAGCGTAGAAAGCCAGGGCCGCCTGGCGCACGCCGGGATGATCCAGGCAGTAGCCCGGCGCGGCCTCCGGGCGCAGCACGGCCCCGTTGATCGCGACGAAATGGGCGTCCGGGAACTTCCCTCCGATCCAGTCGGGCGCGGCATCCAAGTACACCTGAAGGATGACCTTGAGGCCCTCCTGTTCGGCCAGCGACAGCAGGACTTCGAGGGTCTCAAAGCGGTAGTCCCGCTCGGCGGGCTCGGCGCTGGCCCAGTCCATCCAGCAGCGGATGGCGTTGAAGCCCAGGCGGCGGATCTGGCGCAGGTCCTGCCGCCAGAGCTCCTGCTTGGAGCGCGGATCCGCTTCGAGCATCGGGGCGCGCGCTTTGCCTCCGCCGTACCAAACCGCCATGGGAAAGAACCTCTCGGGCCGCTGGGCGGCCGCAGGGGAGAAAAAAAGCAACAGCCAGGCGACAACCCTCATGCCGAGCCCAATGTAGGCCGCGAGGGCGGCCCGGGTCAAACCGAGGGTCGGCCGTCCTGCAAGGCAGGCGGCCGGCCGGCGAGCAGGCCGGCAAGCTCGTCCGCCGGGCAGCGCCGGCCCAAGTAAAACCGCCCGAACAGCGCGTAGTCGGCGCTGGCTTCATCGAAGCGCATTTCGTAAACCAGCTTCTTGAAGAAGACGGGATCGTCGGCGAACAGGTCCACGCCCCACTCCCAGTCGTCCAGGCCGGTCGCTGCGCTGATGATCTGCCGGACCTGCTCGGCGTAGCGGCGGCCTGAGAGGCCGTGCTCGCGCATCATGCGCAGGCGCTCGGGCATCGCCGTCCGGTAGAAATTTCTGTGCTCGCCCCGCCGCCGAGCCATGGGGTAGAAGCACAGGTAGCGGGCGGGCGGGATTTCCGGGTACAGCCGCGGTTGCATGGCTCGCCGTTGCCGCTCGAGCAGGGCTTCGACTTCAGCGTTCCACTGGGCGCTTTCCGGCGCGACCCCTCGCGCGGCCAGGGCCCTCCAGAGCTTCACGGTGGACTCGTAAAGACCCAACTCGACCACCGAAACCAACGAGCCGGCCGGGACCAGCCACCGCCAAAGCCGCAAACCGCCCAACTCCCGCTCGGTCCGGTGCAGCTCCTCAAAGTCGGGGCGGAAGTGCAGCCAGAGCAGGTCGCCCTTGTGGCCCAGCAGGGAGTAGAGCGCCGACTGGCGGCCCGCGCCGGCCGATTCCCGGGCCGCCAGCCACTCGGCGGCCTCGGCGGCGATCGCGGTCCGCTCGGCTTCCGAAAGGGCCTGCCAAGCCGGACGGCGGAGCCGCATGACGTGATGCAGGAGAGCGGCCCCCTCCAAGGTGAGGGGCGCGGGCGGCAGCTTTTCCCAGGGCGTCGGAGTCTCAGCGCCGGTCGAGCCCGGCTCTTCCGGCAGCCAGGCAGGGGGGCGGCTCATCGAATCCACCCTCCCCCCAGCACTACCTCGCCGTCGTAGAACACCGCCGCCTGGCCGGGGGTGACGGCCCGCTGCGGCTGGTCGAAGCGCACCTCGACGACGGAAGGATCCGCACCGGGATAGAGGGTGGCCGCCGCCGCTTCATGCTTGTGGCGGATCTTGACCTGCGCGCGCAGCGGACCGGCGGGCGCCTCCAGGGCGATCCAGTTGACCCGCTCCGCGGTCAGACGATCACGAAGCAGCTCATGGTCCCGGCCGACGACGACGCGGCCGCCGGCAGGGTCGGTGGCCAGCACGTAGAGGGGCGCTCCGGCCGCCACCCCCAGGCCGCGCCGCTGCCCGATCGTGAAACGGTGCACGCCGGAATGCTCGCCGAGCAGGCGGCCGTCGCTGGAGACGATGGCGCCGGGCACGGCCGGCGAGGGCAGGCCCTGCTCCCGGAAATAAGCCTCGATGAAGGCCGCGTAGTCGCCGCCCGGCACGAAGCAGATCTCCTGGCTGTCGGCCTTCTCCGCCACCGAGAGGCCCAGCCGGCGGGCGGCGGCGCGGACTTGCTCCTTGCTCAGCCCACCTAGCGGGAACAGCGCGTGCGCCAGTTGCTCCTGGCTCAAGCCGAACAGGAAATAGCTCTGATCGCGGGAGGCCTCGCCGGCGCGCAGCAGCAGGCGGCGCCCGGTGGCCGGATCCGGCCGGATGCGCGCATAGTGGCCGGTGGCGACCGCCTCGGCCCCGAGCGAGCGCGCCAGCTCGAGCAGGACATCGAATTTGAGGCTGCTATTGCAGAGGGTGCAAGGGATGGGCGTGCGCCCGGCCAGATACTCCTGAATGAAGGGGCGCACCACTTGCTGCTCGAACTGTTCCTCGAAGTTGACCACGTAGTAGGGAATGCCCAGGCGCTCGGCGACCCGGCGGGCGTCATAAACGTCCTCGAGCGAGCAGCAGCGCCCCGTGGCGCCCTGCGGGGACAGCTCCGGCAGGCGGCGCTGGTTCCACAACTGCATGGTGAGTCCAACGACCTCGAAGCCCTCTTCGACCAGCAGGGCGGCGGCCGTCGAGCTATCCACGCCGCCGCTCATGGCGACGGCCACTCGAACCCGCTCAGGCATGAGGGGAAGCGGCGACCCGGGCGCGCAGCCGCGCCACCGACTGCTCCAGGGCCTCGATCAAGCGCTCCACCTGCTCCGGCGTGTTCAGCCGGCCCAGCGAGAAACGCAGGCTGGCGCCGGCCTGCCGGCGGCTGAGGCCGATGGCGGTGAGCACATGGGAGGGCTCGGCGGCCCCGCTGGAGCAAGCCGCCCCGCCCGAGACCGCGAAGCCGGCCAGATCCAGCGCAATCAGCAGGGCCTCCCCGTCCACGCCCTCGAAGCACAGATTCGAGACGTGGGGAACGCGCGGCGCGCCCGCGCCGTTCACTTCGAGCGGGGCCAGGCGGGCGGCCGCCTCCCGCTCGAGCCGGTCGCGCAGGGCGGCCAGGCGCGCCGACTCGGCCGGCAGCTCGCGGCAGGCCAGCTCGAGGGCGGCCGCCAGGCCCACCGCCCCGGGCACGTTCTCGGTCCCGGCGCGGCGATCCCGCTCGTGATGGCCGCCGAACAGGATGCGGCCCAGGCGCACGCCCGAGCGCACGTACAAAGCGCCGGCGCCCTTGGGGCCGTACAGCTTGTGGGCGCTCAGCGAGTACAGATCCACGCCCAGCTCGGCCAGGCGGACCGCAATCTTGCCGGCGGCCTGCACCCCGTCGGAGTGAAACGGGACGCCGGCCTCGCGCGCCAGCCGCGCGATTTCAGCGATGGGCTGGACGGTTCCCAGCTCGTTGTTGACGTGCATGACCGTGATCAGCGCCGTCTCGGGGCGCAGGGCGCGGCGGACGGCCTCGGGGTCCACCACGCCCCGCGAATCCGGCGGCACCCGGCTGACCGCCACGCCTTCCCGCTCCAGTTGGGCGCAGCTCTCCAGCACGGCGGGATGCTCGATGGCGGTGGTGATGACGTGCTTGCGGGGTCGGGGATCCGAGCGCACCACGCCCAGGATCGCCAGATTGTCGGCTTCGGTGCCGCCGCTGGTGAAGACGATCTCGCCCGGAGCAGCCCCCAAAGCCTCGGCCACTTGCCGCCGGGCCTCCTCCAGGCGGCGGCGGGCGGCCTGGCCGAAGGCGTGTACGCTCGAGGGGTTGCCGAAGTCCTCCCGGAAGGCGGCCGTCATCGCAGCCAGCACCTCCGGCGCCACCGGCGTGGTGGCGCAGTGGTCAAAGTAAGCGCGCATCCCCTGCCCGGTCATGGCGGCATCCGACTTCTTCTATTCTATGCCTATGGCGCGTGGCCTGGTAACTTTGACCACTGATTTCGGACTGTCGGACCACTTTGTCGGGGTGATGAAAGGCGTGATTCTGGGGATCCATCCCGCAGCGCGCATCGTGGATATCAGCCATCAAGTAAGTCCCTTCGAGATCGCTGAGGCGGGCTTCCTGATCGCCCAGGCCTGGCGGTACTTCCCCAAGGGCACGGTGCACGTCGTGGTCGTGGATCCCGGGGTGGGCACGCTGCGGCGCCCCATCCTGGCCGAAGCGGGCGGGCATTACTTCCTGGCCCCGGACAACGGCGTGCTCTCGATGATCTACGCCGCCGGCCCGCACAAGGTGCGTGCCGTCACCGCCCAGAAGTACTTCCTGGCGCCGGTCAGCCGGACCTTCCACGGCCGGGATCTCTTCGCGCCCGTGGCCGCCCGGCTGAGCCGGGGCCTGCCGCCGGCCCGTTTGGGCAAACTCATCCGCGACTACGCCCGGCAGGAATTCTACCGGCCGGTGCGCACGGGCAAGAGGATCTGGTCGGGAACCATCCTTAAGATTGACCGCTTCGGCAACCTGATCACAAACTTTCGGCTGGAGGAATTCCCCAGCGTAGCCGCACGGCCCTTCCTGCTGCGCGTCGGGGCGGAGGCGGTGGCCCGCTTCGTGAAGACTTACGCCGAAGCTCCCAGCGGCGAGCTGGTCCTGCTGGAAGGCAGCTCGGGCTTCCTGGAAGTGGCCATGAACCAATCCTCCGCCGCCAAACGCCTGGGGTGCGCAGCGGGCGCCCCGGTCGAGCTGACGGTTTACTGATTACTGAATTGCCGCGCCCGGCGACGCTGCACTCGGCCCCGCCTGCTGCGCCAGGGCCTCGGCGATGCGGTCCCAAAGCTCGGGGGCCGGGGGCCGCGCGGCCAAAAGCCCCTTCCAGTCGCCCGGCAAACTGCCCCCGCGGCGGGCCAGCTCGAGGACCTCGTCGGCGATGCGCCGGGCGCGCTCGCTCAAGGCCGCTTGGGCGAGGAAACCGACGAGCCGGCGGACGTGCTTGCGGTACGGACCGCAGCGCTCGCTGTGGCCTTCGGCCAGGAACCAGAGCAAAGCCAGCAGGCTAGTCAGGGCGCGCTCCTCCTCGCCGGCGCCCGGCAGCCCGCCGTCGGGCAGGATTTCGCAAGCCAGCTCGAGCAACGGGTCGAACGCGTCACACAAGGCCATCGCGGGGAGAACGTCCGGGGCAACTATCGCTTCGGGTTCGTCTAATAGCCGAGCCGGTGCGACATATAGTCCCGGACGGACCCTCCTCGGCGGAGCCGCCACGCACTTTGCTGGGACTTCCTGCAAATCCAGGAAATAGCTGCCGAACGCGACGTCCTCGGGCATACCCACAGGCACGACCGTCGTGGCGGGCAGCACGCCCGGCTGATCCCCGGCGCGCTCGACGACCGCCACCAGCGCCATGGCCCGGCTGGCCAGTCCGTAGCTCTCGCTGAGCCTGCGCAGGCGGGCTTCGGCCCGCCGCTCCGCTCGCCGGCCCAGCGGCCCCTGCCGCTCAGCTTCGGGGCGGCTCTCCAGGTCGGTGATCAACCGAGCGCCGCGAAGCAGCCGCAGCGTCTCGCCCAAACCGCTCCGGGCGATCTCGAGCGGCAGCTCCAGGCGGCGCCGCTCGCCTTCGGCCTGCCAGCTCACCGCCAGCGACCCGCTCGCCGGACCGTCGCTCGCGCCGAATACCACCAGGGGCGTGCCCCCAAAAACCTGCTTGGACGGTTCCGGCTCGATTCGCCCTCCGGGGATGCCCTGAAGCTCGGCGGCTGTCTCGGTCGCCAAGGGCCGGCCGATCGAGGCGAACAACTCCAGGGCCTGCTGGTCTACCCGCTCGCGGGGCGTCAGAAACCGGCTGACCCCGCCGGTCTCCCGGGCCAGCAGGGCCAGGAAACGGTCCTGGCTGGCGCTGCCGATGCCCAGGCAATGAACGCGGATCCCCGCGGCCCGGGCTTCGCCGATCACCTCCTCACTGCCGAAGACCTCCCCGTCGGTAACGGCCAGGATGTCGCCTCCCTGGCGGCCCAGCAGGTCCGCCGCTGCGCGCAACCCGGCCGCCAGTTCAGTGCCCCCGCACGCGTCCACCGTGCTCAAGAAAGCGCGCGCCTGCTCGCGGCTCTCCCGGCTCGCCTCAACCAGCGCGGGGCGGAAGGCCTCGACCTTGTTATCGAATACCAGCAGCCCGAAGCGGTCCTCCGGCCCGAGGGCCGCCAGACAGGCCTCGCACGCTTTCAAAGCTTGAGCGATGGGCGGGCCGCTCATCGAGCCGGAACGGTCCAGCAGGAAGACGATGCGGCGGGGCGCCTCCCGACGGGCGCCGAAGCGCGCCGAGGGAATCACGGCCGCAAACTGTCCCTTGCCCTGCCGGCACAGGCCGCTCAACACGCCGCAGTATGCCTCCCGGGTCCGCACGTCGAGCACCAGGTCCCGGTTGGGCACGTCGCGCTCGGGCGCCAGCGTGACCCGGCTCCGCCCCTTCTCCACCGCCACCTGAATCGCGTGGGAGGGGGAGCCGACCGAGGCCGCCTCGACCGCCGTCTCCACCGCCAGGCGGAAGCCGACGGCGTGCAACCCTGCGGCGTCCGCCGCCCAGCGGGGAAGGATCACGTCGCCGAACTCCTCCTCGGGCAGCTCCATCTCGCCCAAGCCCGGCTCGGCTTGGACCGCCCGCGCCGCGGCGTGATAGCAGGGCGCCAGCGTGAAGGGGAAACGGAAACGCAGGCCGTCATCGTGCAGCTCGACGCCGCACAGCAGCTCCAAAAGCACCGTCACGGTCTCGCCCGGGCGCAAATTGCCCAGGGTCAGATTCACGATCCCGTCCCGGTAGCTGCGGGCCAGGGTGGCGAGATGTCCGGCCTCCAGGCCTTCCTCGTAGGCTCGCACGGCCTCCTGGACCGGCTTCAGCTCCGAACGCACCGAGAAACCTTCGCCCACCACGCGGAAACGGCGCAGGGCCGCGTCGCGCGGCAGGGCGAAAGCATAGATCACTTCGACCGGTTGGTCTTCCTGAGAGCGAAAGGCGTGGCGGACCAGCAGGCGGGCGCCGACCGGAAGAATCCGGCCCGTGAGCCACAGGCTCTGCATGGCCAGTCGGATCTCCTGCCCGGTCGCCGCCTGGCGAGGGGCGAAACCTACGACCTCCTCAATCGCTGGCATCAACGTCGTTGTCTTCCTCCTGTTGGATTGTCTTGAGCTGAGCCGCCAAGTCCAGAACCGCCCGGCGCACTTGCTTCAGCCGCCACGGGGCGGCGTCGGCGCGCACCCACAGGACCACGTCCCGCTCGATGGGGTAACACCACCAGGCCGACGGGACCGGCAAACCGTCCCGGCGCGTTTCGCCCCCCAACCGGCGGGCGATTTCGGCCAGCGTCAAGCCTCGGGCTTGCAGCCGTTTGATCCGCGCCAGGCCCTCCCGGTGCTCCGGACCGTAGCAGGCGCCCCGCCCGGCGCGGGCCGGAGGGGGCAGCAGGCCGCGCGCGATGTAAAAGCGGATCGTGCGCGCCGGAACCCCGGTTTGCCGAGCCAGTTCAGCCAGCGTGAGTTCCGTCATCGCTCGGCGCCTCAAACCCAACCACAAGCTTACCAGAAAAATTTTACAGTGTCAAGTACTGTCGAAATTTTTCCGCTCCCTCCCCCCTCAAGCGCTCCCGCGCTCAGGGTCTCAAGGCCGCCTCGGCGCGCCGGCGTTCCTCGGCCCGCGCCCCCCGGCCGGCGTATTTCAGGTACAGCCCGTAGAGCGGGCGAGCCTCCTGGCGCCGTCCCTGCCGCTCCAACCAGCGGGCGCGCAACCAGAGCATTCTGGGGAAAGTGAGGCAGCGGAAGGGGTCGGCCAGGCGCGCCTCCGGGATCGGCCAGAGCTGCAACCGGCGGCCGGGATCGCGCCCGCTCTCCAGCAGGGCCCAAGCCAGCAAGAGGCCGGCGGGTTGGCCCGGGGGCGGCGCTTCGCGCTCGATTTGCTCCAGCAGGGGGGCCGCCTGGGAGAAATGGCCCTCCAGCAGCAAGGCGAAAGCCAGCGCGCTGCGGCGCAGCGGCTCCTCGCCCGCTTGGGGAAACGTGCGGGCGGCGCGCGCGGCCCACTGCTGGGCGGAGGCCTCCGGCTGCGCGACGAACAGACACAGGCGGGCGAGGGTGCGGGCCGGAGCCGATACGGCGGCCGAGAGCGCGCGGCCGGCCAGCTCGCGGGCGGCGGTGCGCTCGCCGCCGTCCAAGCGCCACAGGGCGAGCGTGGCCAGCGCCAGGGCGCGCTGATCGGGCCGGCGGTCGGGCGCCGCCGCCCACTCGGAGAGGCGGCGGAGGGCCTGCTGGCTTCGCCCGGTCAGATAGTCCCATTCAGCCTGGCGAATCTCCAGGGCGGAATCGCCGGCTTGGCCGCGTTGCTGCAAGTATTGCCGGAACAAGGCGTCGGCGGCTTCCAGATCGCCCCGCATCAGCCGGGCGTGAGCGGCCTTGAACCAGGAGAGGCCGCCTGCAAAATCGGGCGACTTCTTCGCCGCTTGCAGATAGAAGTTTTCAGCCTCGGCGAAGCGGCCGAACAGGAAGTGCAGGTCGCCGAGGGAATCGGCCGGATTGGGGCCGGCCGGTTCCATCTGCCGGTAGCGCTGGAGAAAAGCCAGGCCGGCGGCGAAATCCCCGGCGTAGGCGCAGGCGTAGCCGGCCTGGTTCAGCAGCACGGGGTCGTCCGGGTCGCGTTCGAGCGCCTGCCGGTAATCGCGGGCGGCGGCGGGAAAATCGCCCCGGGCCATGCGCAAGGCGGCCAGGTTTCCGAAGACCTCGGCGTCGGCCGGGGCGGCGCGCGAGAGGGCCTCGAGCCGGCCGAGCCCGGCCTCGCGGTCGCCGGCCAGCGTAGCGGCCAGCAGCTCCAATCGGAGGCGGTCCGGCGGCCGGAGGCCTTGCCGCCCCAGGGCGCGCTCCAGGACGGTGCGGGCCGCAGGCCCATTTCCGCGGGCCAGCCACAGGCGGGCGAGGCTGAGGTAGGGCGCGGCGAAATCCGGGTCGGCGGCCAGGGAGCGCTCCAGAGCGGGAACCGGATCCGCCGCGGCGAAGGATTCGGCGTAGAGCCGCAGGGCCTCGGCGCTGCGGGTGGGGACCGGCCCGGCGCCGCGGCCGAGCGCGGCGGCAAGGCGCTCAGCCATGGCCGGCAGGCCGGCTTCCGGGTCGCCCTCGGCGGAGAGGCGAGCCACGATGCGCAAGGTCCGCAAGTCTTCCAGCACGGCGTCCGCGCGCAGGCGGGCGCCCGCCGGCCGGAAGGACCCGTGCAGAATGTGAGTGGCGCGGAGGGCGGCGGCGCCGGCGGCGTGATCCACCCTTAGAGGCTGCGAGCGGGGAGCGCCCGCGAGCGCGCCGGCCACCAGCTCCGCCAGCCCGAGGCTCATCCAGTCGCGGCGAGGATCGCCGGTCAGGTTCTCGAAGGGAGGCAGGGCGATCCGCTCGAAGGCGGGGGGAGGCGTGCGGCGGCAGCCGGCGGCCGCCAGCGCGGCCAGCAACAGGAAGGTTCTACAGGACACGGGGCTGCAACGCCATCAGCTCCTTGAACTCGGGCAGCTCCTGGAGGCCGGCGAATTCGGGCTCCTCGAGGAACTTCTGGCGTTCCTTGAAGCCCTCCTCCAGGGCCCGGCGGATGTAGATCAGGGCCCGCTCGTTCATGCCCGCCTGGGCATACACCTTCGCCAGATAGTAGTGGAACTTGGCCCGCTCCTCGACGTTGCGCTCCTGGAGCAGCACGCCGTAGCTGCTGCGGTGCTCGAAGACGTCCGGGTCCAGTTCGAGCGCCTTGGCGTAAGCCAGGGAGGCCTCCTTGTAATTCTTGCGGGCGAAGTAAGCGGTGCCCAAGTTACTATAAATGGAAGCCGAGTTAGGACTGAGTTTGAGGGCCTTCTTGTATTGTCCCACCGCCTTGCGGTAGCTCTTCTGGGCGTAAAAGACCGTGCCGATATTGTTGATGGCTTCCGAATACTTGGGATTGAGTTTGACGGAGCGCTCGTAATAACCCTTGGCGGTCTCCAGCTCCATCAACTGATGATAAGCGATGCCGATCTTGTTGAGGATGACGGCCAGGCGGTTGGCGGTCTTCTGGTAGGTTCCGTCGTCGTCACGGGGCTTGCGCCGGGGAAGGCGCGGGGAGAGTTCCCGTTCCTCCTGCCGGTAAGCTTCAATGGCCTCCCGGTACATCTTCCGGGCCATGTAGATGTCGCCGCGCTTTTCGGGGCTGAGCGGTTCGGCCGGCGCCTGGGACGCGGCCGCGGGGGGTTCCGGTTTCCGGTCCTGGGCGGGGCCGGGGGCCTGCGCCGCCAGCGGCAGAGCCAGCAGCGGGACCGACAACAGGCGCGAGCACCTGACGGGCATGCTCACCTCACCTTGCAGCGGGACCGCGGGCGGCGCCGCAGCCACCGCGCCCCGGCCCGGCTGCTCTCATTTAAACACACTGAGTAAGCGGCGGAAGAAACCTTTTTTCTCGGGCTTGGGTTCCTCAGCCTGCGCCGCGGGCGCGGCCGGCGGAGCGGCCGGGCGGGCGGGCCTGGCCGCCTGGGCCACCCGAGACCCGGCAGGCGCCCGCTGGGAAGAGGCCTGCTCGGCGGCCGGGGAGGGCGCCGCCTCCCAGGAAGCCACCCGCATGGCGCCGCCTCCATGCAAGCGGCAGGTCTCGACCGGCTGGCTGCCGGAAACGAACACCTCGCTGTAACTGAGAGGACAGGCCGAGGTGGCCAGTTGGCCGGTGAGCGGATCAATCTCCACGCTCACCACGCCGTCGGGCGGCTCGAATTCCTTCACGTTGCGATACTCGCGGAACTGGGCGGCCCGTTTCATGAACGCGGTCCAGATGGGCAGCGCCGAGTGGGCCCCTTCCAGATTCAGTTCCCGGTTGTCGTCGAAGCCCACCCAGACCACGCACAGCAGGCGGCTGGTGAAGCCGGCGAACCAGCCGTCATGCGAGGTCCCGGTCTTGCCCGCGGCGGGCAGCAGGAAGCCCCGCGAGCGCACGCCGGCGCCCGTGCCGCTGCGCAGCACCTCTTCCATCAGGTTCACCATGAGGTAGCTGACGCGCGGATCCAGCACGGGCCGCCGCACCGGCTGGTGGGTATAGAGGACCTCGCCCCGGCGATCGCGAACCAAAGCGATCCAGTACGGCTTGGCGTACACGCCCTGGTTGGCGAAGACCGTATAAGCGCCCGCGATCTCCAGCGGGGTGACCTCATAGGCGCCCAGGGCGATGGCGGGCGTGGCCCGGATGTTCAGGTTCATCCCGGCGCGTTGGACCAGCTCCTCGACCGCGTCGTAGCCCACCATCTGGGCCACCTTGACGGTGGCCACGTTCATGGACTTGGCCAGGGCCTGCCGCAAGGTGACTTCGCCGTGGAACTCCTGTTTGAAGTTGGAGGGCGTGTAGGGCCGGTTGTCGAACCAGAAAGTCGTGGGCTCGTCGTTGACCAGAGTGGCGGGCGTCAGGACCGGATAGCGCCCCACGACCGCGGTCTCCAGAGCCGCGGCGTAGACGAAGGGTTTGAAGGCCGAGCCCGGCTGGCGGCGGGCCAGCACGCGGTTCAACTGGCTGACCCCGTAATTGCGCCCGCCGATCAGGGCCTTGACCGCCCCGGTCTCCGGATCCAGGGCCACCAGGGCCACCTGGGGATCGGGCAGATCGGGCTCGCGCCGCCGGCGCCGCCGGATGCGTTCATCCACTTCCTGGAGGCCGGCGCGCACCGCCTCGGCCGCCGCCCGTTGCAAGTTCAAATCCAGGGTGGTGTAAATGCGGTAGGCCTCGGCCTGAAAGTCATGTTCCTGGAACTGGCTGCTCAGCTCGTCGTTGACCAGATCCACGAAGTACGGCGCGTCGGTGGACTCCATGCCGGCCGGGGCCAGTTGCAAAGGCGCCTGGAGCGCGGCGCGATATTGCTGCTCGCTGATGTAGCCGTTCTCGCGCATCAGGCCCAGCACCACGTTGCGGCGCGCCCGGGCGCGCTCCGGGTGGCGGTAGGGATTGTAGAAGCTGGGGCCGCGGACCAGGCCGGCCAGCAAGGCCGCCTCGGGCAGCGTCAGCTCGCGGACATCCTTGCCCAGATAGGCCTGGGCCGCTTCGCCGAAGCCGTGGATGTTGAAGCTGCCCCGGCGGCCGAGCGGAATCTGATTGGCGTAATACTCGAAGATCTGCTCTTTGGAAAGCTTCTGTTCCAGGTGCAGGGTGATGAGGACCTCGGCCGCCTTACGCCGCCAGGTGCGGCGGTAGTCCAGGAAGAAGCTGCGCGCCAACTGCATGCTGAGGGTCGAAGCGCCCTCCTGGATGCGCCGCTCTTTCAAATCCACGTAGGCCGCCTTGATCACGCGCAGGGGGTCGAAACCGGCGTGCTGGAAGAAGCGTTTGTCCTCGGCCGAGACGATGGCGTCCACCAGCACTTTGGGGAGGTCGGCGAAGCGCACCAGGCGGCGCTTCTCCCGGTTGCGGTCGAACAGATTGGTGATCAGCTCGGGCTCCAGCAGGTACTGGGTGCGCTCGCTGTTGTCGCGCAGCGAGATGATCTGCGCCACGCGGCCCTCGCTGAACTTGATCACCCCGGGCTCCTGGTCGAAGTAGGAGTCCGGCCCGGGGAAGATTTCGACGGCGTCCGGGCGGAGGTGATACCAGCCCATCCGGTTGCCGCGGGCCTCGCTGTAGCCGCTGCGCCGGAGCTGCTCGATGATCTCCTCGGGGCCGAGGGGATCGCCCAGCGTCACCGCCTGGGGGGCGGCGAAGATCATCGAGGTGCTTTGAAAGGGGCCGGCGCGGAGCTTGCGCTCGATCAGCCGGGAATATTTGACGTAGTAGTAAGTGAAAACGCCCAGCCCGATCAGGCCCAGGGCCAGCCCGGCCAGCACCAGCAGGGATCCGAGCGGGTGAAGCAGCGCCCGGGCCAGCCGGGAACGCCGGGAGAGCTGAATGCGCAGCGCCACAACCTTCGGCCCGTTTCCTCCCTTATTGTCTCACGAAGCGGAACATGCCGCAGCGAAGATGCTCAGGGCAAGCCGGCGCGAGGCCGGAAGTGCAAATCCACACTGTAGAAAGAAAAGGTGACCGAGGCGGTGTAAGGCGCCTCCAGCGCCAGCCTCCCCGCCTCCCGGCGGAGCCGGACTTGCCCGCTGCGCACCGGCAGCCCCAACTCGGCAGCCCGGCTGACCACCCGCGCCCGCACCCACTCGTCCGGGCGGCGCGCCAGCTCCGGGTCGGCGGCCAGCTCGGCCAGGCAGCGCTGGAAACGCCAGGCGCTCCAATACACCGGCAAAAGACGCAGGCAGATCAGCGAGGCGCCCCCCAGCACGACCAGCGCCGCCAGAACCCGGAGCTTCCGCCTCATCGGGTGGTCTGCTCCAGCGACTCCAGCTCGTGCCAGAGGTCCTGGTTCTGTTTCCAATCCGGATGCTCCGGCCCGGCCAGTTGCACTTCGGGCACCTTCAGCGTTCCATGCCCGTAAGGGCAGATGTATTCGATGCGGGGCCGCCCGAACTGCAACATCGAACTCCAGGAGCCGGTTTCCACCGGCATGCGCAGCCGCCTCAGACAGACCCGGCAGCGGTAGCGCTGATCGAGCCAGGCCGCGTACAGCAGGCCGCAACCCACCAGGAAACAAAGGCCTGCCGCCAGCGTCCAGACCAGATCCCGGCCGAAAGGCTGGCCGATGTAAAGAAACGGCCGCGGGGGCGGCAGGAGGGACTTCACCCCCAGCCACAAGCCGCGCACGGCCCACACCACGCCGACCAGCTTGAGCACCAGCACCGCCCAGTATTTCATCGGTCAACAGGAAGACGCTCGCCAGGGGGGTTTGGTTCCCACCCCGGGCGCCCTTCTGCTTTGCCGTGCAAAGCCAAGCAGTTGGCGGGCGGTCCGGGACCCGCACGGCCGGCCTGCCCCCTGCCGGCCGGCGGCAGGCCCGGCGCCGGGCCCGCACTCAGCCGCGCAACAGGTTCCTGAGCAGCAACAGCAGGTGGGCCGGGTGCTCGGCCAGCCGCCGCATGAAGTAGGGATACCAGGCGTCGCCGTAGGGCACGTAGAGCCGCAGCCGGCAGCCGTCTTGCAGGAAGCGCCGCTCCAGATCCCGCCGGATGCCGTAAAGCATCTGGAACTCGTAGCGGTCCGAAGGGATGCCCTGCTCGCGCGCGTAGCGCCGGATGGCGGCGAGCAGCACTTCATCGTGCGTGGCGAAGCCGGGATAGACGCCCCGGTCCATCAGGACTTGCATGAGCCGCAGGAAGTTCTCACGCACCTGGCGGCGGCTCGTGTAAGCCACCGCCGCCGGCGCGCTATAGGCGCCCTTGCAGAGGCGGACGGGGACGCCCCGCTCGCAGAGCATTTCCAGATCGGCCAGGCTGCGCCGCAGGTAGGCCTGGATGACGCCCCGCAGGTTGCCGTATTTCTCGTGCAGCCGCACCACCAGGGCCAGCGTCCGATCCACGTATTCCCGGGACTCCATGTCCACTTCGACGCCCGATCCCAGCCGCGCCGCCTCGCGCACCACCGCCTCGACGTGCTCTGCGCAGATCGTCTCGGAAACGTCCAGACCGAACTGGCTGAGCTTGATCGAGAGGGTCGAGTTCAGCCCCAACTCCCGGATCCGCTCGAGCGCCTCCAGGCAGGCCTCGCGCGAGGCCCGAATCTCGGGCGGCGAGGTGATGTTCTCCCCCAGGTGGTCGAGGGTGACCAGCAAGCCCATGCGGTTCAGGCGCCGGCAGACCTCCAGCGCCTCCTCCAAGCGCTCACCGGCAATGAAGCGGCGCGTCAAGCGCCGGGCCGCCCGCGAGGTCTCCACCCAGCGGCGCAGCCGGCGGCGGCGCGAGAGAAACAGCAGGCTCCGGCGCAGGATCATACCCGCCACACTCCTCTCCCACCCTACATCATCGGCTGAGGCCCCAGGTCGGATGCGGAGGACCTCCACGATGGGCTAAACTGAAGCCGTCATCTTCCCATGGAGCCGATTCGAGCGATGAGACTTCACGCCAGCGCACTTTCTCTGTGCTTCGGGGCGGTTTTGGCTCTGGCCGCGGCCGCCCAGGACAAACCCGATTTCTCCGGCGCCTGGAAGGCCGACATCGCCAAGAGCAACTTCGGCGCGCTGCCGGCCCCGCAAAGCGCCACCTTGAAAGTGGAGCACAAGGAGCCGAACTTCAAGCTCATCTCGACCACCGTGGGGGACGCCGGTGAGCGCACCTACGAGCTGAGTTTCACCACCGACGGCAAGGAGTGCACCAACTTCGTGGGCAACACCGAGATCAAGAACGTCCTCAAGTGGGAGGGCGCGGTCTTGGTGATGGAGCACAAAGCGGCCGGCGGCGAAGTGACGGTCAAAGACCGCTGGACGCTCTCCGAGGACGGCAA
>Ga0209018_1001652_pt1 | contig 17519 bp, 14 predicted proteins | sample YNPBryBLVA2012_FD_185814 | JGI IMG/M metagenome (GOLD analysis project Ga0209018, IMG submission 185814) | Anoxygenic and chlorotrophic microbial mat microbial communities from Yellowstone National Park, USA - YNP Bryant BLVA 2012 (SPAdes)... ...
AGCCTGGACCCCGTGATCCCGACAGCGATTCCCACGATCACCCTCACGCCGACCGGGCAGCCTTCTGCAACGGCAGCGGCCCTGGCATCTCCCTCCAACCCCAAGCCCACCCTGCCGCGTCCCACCGCGACGGGCGGCCCCAGCCCAACCTCCATCGTTGGGCCGACGCGCACCCCGCTACCTGCCACACTATCGGCCACGCCGCGCCCCAATCCCAACGCGCCGCGCATCGAGTATTTCACCGCCGACCTGGCCTACATCTACCCCGGCGACTCGGTGACGCTGTTCTGGTCGGTGCGCGGGGCAGACCGGGCCGCGATTTACCGCCTGGACGACCTGGGCCAGCGCAATCAGCTCTGGAACGTCGCGTCCAGTGGGTCGCTGGTGGTGCCGACCCGGCGTGATGACCGGGGGAGGGCCGAGTTCCTGTTGACGGTGGACAACGGCCAGTTTTACGTCGAGCAGGTGTTGGCGATCCCGCTGCTGTGCGCCGATGCGTGGTTTTTTGAGCCGGCGCCCGTGTCCTGCGCGGCCGGCCCGGCTACCGGCACGCGCCAGATCGAGCAACTTTTCGAGGGCGGGCGGATGATCTACGTCGAGGCGCAGGACCTGGTGTATGTCCTGTTCGCCGACGGCCTGTCTCCGGCGTGGACGGCCTTCGAGAACCGCTACGTGGGCGGGCAGACGCCCGACGAGGACCCGAACTTCGTCCCGCCGCCGGACCGCTACGAGCCGGAGCGCATCCTGGGCGTGATCTGGCGCTCCAGCGATCCGGTCCGCAACCGCCTGCGGCTGGGCCTGGCCCCGGAGGTCGTCTACGAGGGCTTCCTTCAATCAGACGCCGAGCCGACCGGCGCGACCACCTACCTCAGCAGCGCCGACGGCGGCGTGCTCCAGCTTTCCCCGGAGGGTGCAAGCTGGACCGTCCTGGCCCCGCCGTAACGTTTTGAAAAACGGCGGCGGCTGTTGCCCGCCGCCGGGCACCGTTATTGCGCTGAGGGGGTGGCGTGTTCCGCCGCCCCCTCGGCGCGTGGCGGACGCTGCCGCAGGATGATTGTGACGGACCTATCGAACGAGACGTAATTTTACCCGTCTATTTTACGCGCCGGCGCCATTTACACCTGCCAGCGCCGCGCGGGAAATGTTCACCAGCGCGTCATGGATCAGGCCGTTGCTCGCCAACAGGCCTCCCTGTCGCAGCGACCACGCCCCGCCGTCCGGCAGCGTGACCGTCCCGCCGGCCTCGCGGATCAGCAGCACGCCTGCCGCGCAGTCCCAGGGACTGAGCGTCAGGTGGAAGTAGCCGTCTACCCAGCCTGCCGCCACATAAGCCAGGGCCAGCGCCGCCGATCCCAGCGAGCGCACCGTGCGACAGTCGGTCGCCAGGGCCTGGTAAAGGGCCAGCGAATACCTGCGCTGTTCCCGCCCGCGCGCCAACCCACTGTCCAGGATCGCGTCGGCAGGATCGGTCTGCGGCGAGACGCGCACCGGCGCGCCGTTGAAGGTCGCGCCCTGACTGTGTGCGGCAGCGAACAGGTGATCGCGCACCGGGTCGTAGATCGCCCCGGCGATGATCGTTTCGCCTTGCAGCGCTGCAACCGACACGCAGTAGTGCGGTATCTTGTGGCTGAAGTTGCTCGTCCCGTCCAGGGGGTCCACCACCCACCACAGGCCCGCCGGGGGAGTCCAGGCGCTCAGGTCGCCGGCCTGTTCCTCGCTGACGATGGGCCAGTCGGGATGATGGCCGCGCAGGGTGGCGAAGATGGCTTCCTGGGCGGCGTAATCCGCGTCGGTCACATCGTCACGGAAGCCTTTGTGCGTGATCGCGCGTGGGCGGTCGGCGACGGCGCGAATGGCCTCGCCGCCGCGCCGGGCGGCCTCGGCGGCAAGCCGGGCAATCGGGTCGATCATCTTCGAGGCCTACCCCTTGAGGCCGGTCGTGGCGATACCCTGCACGAACTGCTTCTGCGCGAAGAAATAGACGATCAGCACCGGGATCAGCGTGATCACCGCCCCGGCCATCAGCAGGTTGAACTCGACGTTAACTTCTTGCTGGAAGCTGTACAGGCCGTAGGAGATGGGGCGCCACGTCTTATCCTGCGTGATCAACAGCGGCCATTCCAGCGAGTTCCATGTGCCGATGAACGTGAACAGCACCACCGTCACAATCGCCGCCCGCGAGATCGGCACACACACCTGGAACAGGAAGCGCATGTGTCCCGCCCCGTCAATGCGCGCTGCGTCGTACAGTTCGTCGGGAATCTGGCGGAAGAACTGGCGCAGTAAAAAGATGCCGAACGTGCTTGCCAGGAATGGCACAGTGAGGCCGAACCAGCCGTTGATCCAGCGCAGGCCCAGCGACCGGGCGAGGTCCGTCAGCCCGATCTGGGCGTAGAAGGCGTCGAAGATGTTGTTCAGGTTGGAGACGGTCAGGTAATTGGGGATCAGCGTGATCGTCGCCGGGATGAACAACCGTGCCAGGAACAGGGCGAACAGCAGGTCGCGTCCGGGGAACTGTATCCGGGCAAAGGCATACGCGGCCAGGATCGAGAACAACGTCTGCCCGACTACCGTCAGGAATGTCATGATCACGCTGTTAAAGAAATAGCGCCCGAAGTTGGCGCGATCCCAGGCGCGCAGGTAATTGACCAGCCCGCCGCGCAGCACGGTGTTCCCGACGATCCAGTAGTCGTCATGGGTATCGGCATATTCGCGCGCCGTCTGTTCGAGTTCGTTGCGGTCGAGCGCGTCGGTTGCTTTGACATAGCTGGGGACGGTCACATTGAGCGGGGTGTTCAGTTCCGCGTCGGTATAGGTGAAGGCCTCCAGCAGGCTCTGGCCGGTGATCATCCGCCCGGCCTGTGACTCGCCGCCGGACAGCAAGGACACGCTAATCATCCAGAGGAAAGGGATGATGAAGACGAATGCGCCGACGGTCATCAGCACGTATGCTAGGGCGCGCGGAACATCGAGGTAGATGCGCGGCCCGGCGGCCTGGGTTTGCGCCTCGGCACGAGCCTGAGAAGAGACGAGGGAAGGCGTCTGTACTATCTCAGCCATAGAACACACGCTCCTTCGAGACCTCATTCTGCACCAGCGTCATGAGCAGGATGACCCCGAACAGGACAAAAGCCATCGCCGAGGCATAGCCCCACTGGTTGTAGGTCCAGAACTGGATGAAGATGTGCACCGTCGCGGTGTCGGCGGTGCCCTGCGCCTCGGCCTTGCGCAGCACGTAAATATGATTGAACGCCTGGAATGTGCCGATGGTTCCCAGGATAATCAAGAAAAAGGTGGTCGGCGAGAGCAACGGCAGCGTGATTTTGCGGAACGCCTGCCAGCGCCCGGCGCCATCTACTTTGGCTGCCTCGTACAGTTCGGCGGGGATCGACCCCAGCCCGGCCAGGAAGATCACGGCGTTGTAACCGCTGAAGACCCACGTGCCGTACAGGATGACCGAGAGCAGCGCCAGGCTCGGCCCGACCAGGAAGGAGGGCAGGTCTGTCCGCGTCCCGGCAATGGCGTTGGCGATCAACTGGAATATCCCTTTGGATTCGGACAGCCATGCCTGGGGAGGAACGTTCAGCAAGCCTATTACTTGGTTTGCCAGGCTGGTGTCGCGCCGCGAGAAGATGATCACGAACACAGTGGCGGTGGCCACGGTCGGCGCGACGTAGGGCATGAAGTAAATCATGCGGTATAGCGATCTGCCGATGCGAATCTCGTAAAACAGAATGTAGGCGATCAGCAGCCCCAGCCCGATCTGAACCGGCACCGTGCCGGTGGCATAGGCCACCGTGACGATCAGCGACTCGTAATAGTCGGCGTCGCCGACGGCCATCGCCTGTGGCAGTTCTCCGATCAACAGCCAGCCGCCGATGGCCGCCAGCACGGTCAGCAGCAGAAAAGCGGTGATCCTCATGCCACCTTCGCTGCGGGCCGCACCCTGCCAGACGCGATAAGCGCCGTATAGCAGCAGCAGCCCGGCCAGGATCAAGACGACCTGCGGCCAGGCAACCAGCGCAGCAGCCACCCCATCGCCGTTGATTGAGCCATAGCTGGCGCGGAACGCCTGCCGTTCCAGCCCGGTGACGGCCATCCCGGCGGCCTCGACTTCGCTCCGTTCCAGACCGCGCACAGCCTGTGCGGCGGCGTGGTCGTAGGTGATCGCGGCGGCGAAGTAGAAGAACAGGATCACCAGGACCATTCCCAGTGTGATGATGATGGCTTGCAGCAGCCCGGCCAGGCGCTCGTGATCTGTTTCGGCAGCCCGTAGCCGTCGCCGTCCCCATACTGCCGCAGCGATGCCCAGCAGCGCCAGCGCCGCGCCTCCCCCGGCGGCCATCTGCTGCACGAGCGGCGGCACATACAGATTCGGAAACTGGTAGGCAATGATGTCGAAAAACAGGCGGACGTTGGCCTCAAATTCGATCAGGGTGAAGAGGAACAGCCCCAACGCCAGCAGCCACAGAGTACTCATCTGCACGGCCAGCGCGGCGAAGTGTCCCCACCTGGTGATATTCTGTCGTCGCACCGTCCAGGCCAGCAAGACGATGCCCGCCAGCACTACGCCCACGCTGAACAACGCCAGCGGCGGCGCTTCGGCCAGCAGGCCGCCCGCCAGCAGCACCAGCCCCAAAGCCAGTACGACGCCCGGCAGCACAAAGGGATAAAAGTTGCCGTGTCCGGCCTGCATGTCGGCGCGGGCGCTCTGGAGGGCGCGGTAGCCGCCGTAGAGGAACAAGCCGCACAGGAGCAGAGCCAGCACATAGGCCGTGTTGCCTAACGCGCGGACGTAGTTATCCAGGCCGAGAAAGGTATGGGTGCTGGGTCGCCACTGGTGCAGGCTGACGAAAAAGCCGAAGATCACCGGCCAGAGGCCAAAGACAAACGTCACAAGTGCCGCCGGGAGCACGAACAGCAGGCCCAACAACGCCTCCTGGCGGTGGCGTCGCCGCTTGCCTGCAATCAGTTCCCGCTGCACATGGTTTGCCGGAGCGGTCGTGGTTGTCATACGTTTCTGTCCTGGTGGAGGTTCGTCACCTTCCTCATTGTAAACGGGATACGCCGACTCGCCAAACAAATCCCGACCCGAAGTTAAGAACAGATTAAACGCCCGGCACAGCCAAAAGACGGGCACGGATTTGCGAATCCGCCCCGGCCGGTGTACGCTCCCCGACATGGCTGCAAAAGAGACACACGCAACAATCGAACGTGTTCGTCGGATTTCTGCCCGTTTTCAGCGCCTGGAACTGGGTGTAGACGAAAGCCTGGCTCGCCTCAAGCCGGGGCAGGCGGTGTTGGCCCGGCTCTCCGATGAGACGTGGGATCCCTATCTGCCGGAACTCTGGACGCCCGTCGCGGTCGATGGCGGCACGGTCACGGTCGAGCGCCCGGCCAGCACCCTGTATGTGCCGGGGCAGGCTGTGACGCTGTTAGGGCCGGTGGGCGCGCCGTTCCCCATGCGCCCCGTGCTGCGCAACCTGCTGTTGATCGCGCTGGATACACCTCCGACGCCGCTGGTTTTCCTGGCTACGATGGCGATTCGCTCTAAAATTGCCGTGACGATGGTCCTGGGCGGTGTTGCGGTGGAGTATCCCCTGGACGTGCTGCCGCCGGAAGTTGAGGTGTTGGAAGGCGACCTGGAACGCGGCTGGCCCAACCAGGTGACGACGGTCGGTTGGGCCGACCAGGTGATCGCGGCGGCGAACCCGGCCTACCGCGAGGCGGTCTATCTCCGGCTGATGAAGCGGGTGCGTGAACTGCGCGCTGACGTGCCGGCGCGCTATCTGCTGGGCATCTTCGACGTGCCTATGCTGTGTGGGGTAGGGGCCTGCCAGGGCTGCCGTGTCTCTTGCAAGGGCGAGGATCGGCTCACCTGCCAGGATGGCCCGGCTATTGATCTGGATCAGGTGGTGTTCTGATGCGCCTTCAGAATGTGTTGGGCCTGTTCGCCCATCCTGACGACGAGACGATCTTCTGCGGTGGCACGCTGGCGATGCTCCATGCGCAGGGGGTGCAGACTCATCTGGCCTGCGCCACACGCGGCGAGGGCGGGGAGGCCGGCGAGCCGCCCGTTGTAGCCGACCGTAGCGGCCTGGGGGCCGTGCGAGAAGCCGAATTGCGCTGCGCGGCGGCGGCGCTCGGCGTGACATCGCTGGTTTTTCTGGGTTACCTCGATCCTGAAGTCGGGCCAGATAACACCCTCAGTGCTTTTACCGACGATTTCGAGACCCTCGCGGCGCAGTTCGCCCGCCTGATCGCCACAACACACGCCGATGTCGTCCTGACACACGGGCCGGATGGCGAATACGGCCATCCGGCGCACCGGCTGATTCACCGGGCGGCACTGGCGGCGATCCGGCGGCGCGCGCCGGCGACGCTGTGCTATTCCCTGGCGGCGACGGTGCCCGGCGTCGAGGATCACATCTGGAACAGCAGCCGTTTGGCACACCTGATGCTGGACATCACGCCCTGGGCCGAAGCGAAGATCGCAGCGATGGAGTGTCATGTCTCGCAACACGCGCTGTTCAAGCGGCGGCGGCAGTTGCAAACGGTGCGCGAGGCTTTGCGGGTGATCGAATCGTTTTACCGCGAATGGCCCGCTGCTGGCCCTGGCCTGCCCGACGATGCTTTTGCTGCTCTGCTCAGCGCGGTAGGGGCGCAGGGAATCCCGCGCGCCTGATCGACCAGTCTGTGTCGATTCCAGTCAGGGGATGCGACGAGCGATGGGAACCATTCAGGGAAGCAGCGCCGACATTTCACGCCCGCGCCGCCCATATGGCCTGACCAATCAGGAACTCGCCATCCTGGTGGCGATGTATTTTACGGGCCTGTTGAACCATCGCATCGGCGATTTGGTAGATAAGGACCGCGACGCCGCGCAGACTCTCGCCGCCCTGGGGATGCTTCAGCAGCGCGGATTGGTGTGGATGGATCGGCTCAACGTCTATCATCTGACCGAGGCGGGGACGCGCAAAATCCTGGAACTGCCGGACAATGAACTGGAAGACTTGCTGGGCGCGACGACCGTCACGTTCGATGCATCCGGCGAGTCTGGGGTGTCCAGGCCGATTCGGGTGCGGGGCTGCGCGATGGCGCTGCTGCTGTTCTTCCTGTGGTTCAGTGCGACCTGGGGCGTGTCGGCCTTGCTGGATCGGCTGGCGAGTGCGTTGGTTGGCCCGCCGACCGATGCGTTGCGCATCGGGTTTATCATCGCCGGCGCGGTGCTCAATATCGTGCTGTTGGCCGTTCTGATCGTCGCTGCCTCCTCCGGCGACCAGGGCGGAAGCCGTTCGGGGGAGGTGCCACCACAAGGACATTCTGCCAACGTATGACCGACAAACTCAGCCAGATTCGTCGCCAGATGCCGGTGCTGGAGCAGTTTGCGTTTCTCAATACCGGGTCATGTGGCCCGCTCCCCGAACCCGCCGCTCAGGCCGTCGCCCGCGTGACGGAACAGGAATATCTCCGAGGCCGCGCCGACGTGGCCCGCTTCCGGGATGTGCTGATAGACCGGGAGGCTGTGCGCGTTCGGCTGGGCCGGCTGTTCAACGCGCCGCCGGAATCCTTTGCCCTGACCCATCACACGACCGATGGCATGAACATCGTGACTCTGGGGTTCAACTGGCAACCCGGTGACGAGGCCGCCACGACGACCATCGAGCATGAGGCCGGGCTGTATCCGCTATACCTTGTCCAGACGCGCTATGGGGTGAAGATCAATTTTGCGGACGTGGGTCTGGGGGAGGACCCGCTGCCTGCTATCGAAGCCGCGCTGACCCCGCGCACGCGCCTGCTGTCGATCAGCCATGTCTCCTACAGCAGCGGGGCGCGCTTTCCCCTGGAAGATGTCATTGCGCTGGCGCATCGCCGGGGCGTCCCCGTATTGGTGGACGCGGCGCAGTCGGCAGGGGTATTTCCTATCGACCTGACGGCGCTGGAGGTGGATTACTTCGCCCTGCCGGCGCAGAAGTGGCTGTGCGGGCCGGACGGCGTCGGCGCGTTATACGTGCGCCCAGATCGTGTGGACGATCTATGGCCTACCTTCGTCAGTTACGGCTCGTTTGCCAGCCAGGACTGGCGCGGCGGCTACACCCTGTCGCCCGGCGCGGCGCGCTACGAAACGGGCATGTTGTACCCGGCGACGGTGTCGGGCTGGCTGGCCAGCCTGGACTGGCTGCTGGACACGGTCGGGCCGGACTGGGCCTACGCGCGCATTGCCGATCTCAGCGCCTACACCCGCCGCAAGCTCGAAACCCTGGACGGCGTGCGCGTGCTGACCCCGCCGAACCGACAGGCGTCGCTGGTGAACTTCCTGCCCGTCGGCTGGTCCCCGGCACGGATGGCCGGATTGGTCAAGCTGTTGGGGGATGCGGGCTACGTCATCCGCAGCATTCCGCACGCGCCGTATTGCGTGCGCGTTTCGTGCGGCTTCTACAACACCGAAGCCGAGATCGACGGCCTGTGCGCCTGCCTGGCGGACCTGCTCAAGCGCGATCCGCGCACGGTCGAGATTCCGCAGTGGGCCATCGACTACGCGCTGCCGGATGAGCCGGTGCTGTAAACAGAGAGGGGCGTTCCGTATGGGCACCCCTGCGACTGGTTGAATACGTGACTGCCGACATCCACACTGAAATCGAACGCCTCGAAGTCGAGCGCACCCGGCTGGAAACGCTTCTGGCCGACCTGGAAGCCGAGGTACTGGACCTGCGGCGCGAACTGCTGGAGTTCAAGCAACTCTACGACCGTGTGGTGCAGCCCGTCGCCACCCGGCTTGACGCCGTCCGGGCGGCGATTGCCGACCTGGAGCAGCGCCGCGCCGCCGAGGCGTTGGGCGACTATAACCCGTTGCCATCCACCTGGACGCCGCCGCCCGGTTACGTGCCGGTCGAGGAACAGTTCCGCCGGGCGTGGCGCGTCACGCCGGACGAAGCCGAAGCACCGACCATCGTCGCCCGCGCGCGCCAGACGACGGCCAGCCTGGACGACCGTGAAATCCGACTCAAGCGGCTGTATCGCCAGCTTGCCCGCCGCTATCACCCCGACCTGGCGACCGATCCCGCCGAACGGGAGCGCCGCACGCCGATCATGGCGCGCATCAACGAGGCGTATGCGGCCCGCAACCTCGACGCGCTGCAAACACTGGCCGATCAGCCGGAACAGGCCGCCATCGCAGCGCCGCTGGCCGCGCTGCGCCTGCACGACCTGCGGCAGATCAACGCGCAGTTGGCCCGGCGGCTGGCGCAACTGGAACGCGAGCGGGCAGACTTGCTGAACAGCGACCTGATGGCGCTGAAGATCGACGACCGACTGGCCCGTCGCCAGGGACGCGATATTTTGCGCGAGATGGCTGCGCGCATGGAGCAGGAATACGCCGCCTGCCTGCTGCGGCTGGATCAACTCCGCCGCCGCTGAGGAGAACAATCCTTGCCCTTACCGCACGCCCCACATGACCGGGTCATACGTCCCGTAGGCCGGATAGATGCCGTCGCTGATTTCGGTGAAGGTGCCGCTCTGCGTATCCAGCGCCAGCAGCAGCGCGCCCTTGCCGTCGCCGGGCGTATCGGCCCCGAAGGCTACATAGCGCCCGTCCGGCGACCAGACCAGAGCGGGCGGGTTGGGCGTCACCTGGGTTGTGCCGTAGCCGCAGTAGGCGGTCGTCTGGCCTGTCGTCGCGTCCAACACATGCAGCACCGCCTGACCGACGTTCGCGCCCATATCCGGCCCGATGATCTCCATCACCCAAAAGGCCAGGCGGGTTCCGTCCGGCGACCAGCTTACGGCGCGTTCCTCCTGCATCCCGGCGATGCGCGCCGCGCCGTAGGCGGCGGTCAGGTCGGTGAGGCGGAGCGCCGTCGGCTCGCCGGGCCGGATGAGGAACAGTTCCGCGCCGGATAATCCCAGCGCCTGGTCGCGCTCTCCCTGGCCGAGGTAGACCAGCCGCGAGCCGTCCGGCGACCAGTATGCCCCGCCGAAATAGGGTCGCCAGTCTGCCAGCGCCACCGCGTTGCCCGTCTGAGTATCGACCAGTTCCAACACCGGCCAGGGATCGCCCGAACGCAGACGCAGGCCGTAATACCCGCCCGGCTGCACGGAGAACACGTCGTAATCGCCCAATGGCGTGCGCTCGCCCGAACCGATGGCCTGCAAATAGGGCGGCGCGACGGCGGGCCAGATCAACCAGTGGGCGGCGTCCCACCACTCGACGGCGGTCACGTAATAGGGCGTCACCTGCTCCCGCTGGACGCCGTCCAGACTCATCAGCCAGTAGGTGTACGTCTCCGGCGACACGTAAAGCAGGCGGCGGCGGTCTGGGGAAGGCAGGCAGTTCGGCCCACATGGGCGCGTATCGGGCAGCGGGTAGCGCGCGCCGCGACCCAAGTCCACCACCCATAACGCATCGCGTGAGAATGTGGTGACGATGAAGCCCGTCCCGGCGAAGTCCGGCCCGCGCGGCTGGACGCCTTGCCCGCACATCTGTACGATCTCGCCGTACTGTGGCAGGTCGGCCTGCGGCGGCAGGGTGGGGGGCGGGGCCGGCGGTGGCGTCGCCTGGCCCTGTGCGCCTGCGCCTTTGGGAAAAGGCCGCAGCGCCAGCAGCAGTCCCGTGCAGAGCAGCGCAGCCAGAAATATCCGGTGTTGGTGATGTCTTGGTGGTTCGATTCTCATGCTGATGTCGGGCACTCCTCGCGGTAGATTTCGACGACGTGATCCTGCACCTCGAAACGCTGACATACCCGGAACGCGCGCCTTTCCAGGTAGCTTTGCAGGCCGGGATCGAAATGCATGTGGTTTTGCACATTGACGATGACGGTCGGCTGCACCCGCTCCCACACTTCGACCGGCTCCTGAAGTCCCCAACGCTCTAGGGCGGTGAGTTCTGCACCGAAGTGGATCAGGTGGCGGTGATTGGGAAAGGTCCAGAGGAGTTGCACCGTGCTGACGATCACGTCATCGTCGCGGATGTGAGGCGCAAGGATGGGCTGTAGTTCCTCATACAGGGTAGACGGCAGGCGGCCCGTTCTGAGCCACCCGGCAGTGGCAGCCCAGTTGATGAACACGCCTGCCGACTGACCGACCAACAGGCCGATCAGACCGGCTGCTGCCAGAACGGTTTGCCGGTTGGCGCCCGGCGCGATCCCCCGACGGGCAAAGCCGCCCACCAGCAGCGCGCCGACGGGCACAGCGTAGGCTGCGCTGAACGTGCTCTGGTAGCCGGGCCGGTCGAACAGAACGATCCCGATCAGAATGCAGGCCAGCATTGCCAGGAAGAGGCGGTCCGGGGCGCTGCGCCGCCACACCAGGTAGGCCAGCCCGCCCCAGACGGGCACGCTCTCGAACAACAACAGCGTCCGGTCATATTGAATGTAATTCCACTTCAAAAAGGGGAACGCCTCGAACGTCAGCCCGCGTGTGCGGCTCAAGAAATCCAGGTAAGGGCCGACCCCGCCGACGGGCAGGATGTTGAAGACGTAATAGAGGCTCGTCCCCAACCCCGCGCCCAATCCGAACCACAGCAGCGGCTTCCAGTCCGGTAGACGGTGCAGGCGGTAGGCGCTCAGGGTGAACTCTGCCAGGTAAAACAGCGCCAGTCCGAAAGCGAAGACGATCCCGGCGGCGTGAAGCTCTAAGGAGAGAGTTGCCATTAGCCCGGCCAACAAGTGCCATCCTGTGCGTATGGCGGGCCGTTTGCTGTAACGCGCCTGGATGGCGGCAAATAGAATCGCCATACCGGCGGCGGGCAGTTGGTGATCGGGACGGTAGTCCAGAATCGGGATGAAAGCCCGGCTGAGGGCGGCAAAAGCCACGCTGATGATCGCTGCCTGCCGTCCGTACAGCCGGGCCGTTACAGCGCCGATCCCGACGAACGCCAGCAGGTAGCCGCCGAAGTTCCACAGGCGCCCTATGCGCATATCGAAGGCGACATTTTGCAACAACCAGCCGTAGGCAGCCGAACTCCAACCGAGGCCGGGCGAAACGACGACCGGCGCTTGCAGCCAGGTGCGCGCATAGACGCCACCGGCCACGTAAGGCGAAGTGGCGATGTCTGCCCACATGGCTTCATCGGGGCTGAACGGGAAGCCCGTCAGCACGGTGATCAGGATGGGCAGCGTCAGCAGGGCCAGCAGCCCGATCAGCCCCCAGGCCCATCGGCGCGGGTTGGTCGGCCCATCCGGGCCGGTGCGAATGAGGAGCAGCCCTGCCAGCAGCCAGTGGATCGCCAGGGCTTCGCGCAGAATGAGTTCCATCGGCAGGAACCACGCTCCAAACACAGCCAGGCCGGAGACGGCAAGCAGGCCATCACGCAGGGACATGGGCAGACCGATCAGCCACCGGATCGCGCGGCTGCGGGTCAGGAACAGCATCAGCCAGCCGATCAGCAGGATCATTTCCAGGCCCAGCGCCGCCGCGTAGCGCGTGCTGTAGCGCCCCAGGATGCTGCCGCCGTCGCTGGTATGGCTCCACAGCGCCGGGAGGATTAATGCCTGGACGATCAGGCCGATACCGATCAGGTGTTCAGGCTGAAGTGCCGAATTTTGAGTTTTGAGGTGGGTGTCTTGGAGCGGTGTCTGCATCGGACCTCGTTTTGTGTTGCAGAACAGTAGCTCAAAGCACAGTGCTCAAGTCTTGGTGTTTCCGGTAGCCCAGTCGCGGGCGTAAAAGCGCAGGTAATCTGCTACACGCTCCATCCAGTACGCGCCGTCGTGCTCGCCCGGCGACAGGTGATAGTCGTGTGCGATGCCCCGCTCGAATAGCACACGGTGCAGGTCTTCCACCGCGTCACGCAGCGAGTCCTGCCAGCCGCAGTCGATCCAGATGCGCGGCTGGTTCTGCGGTGTCAGGCGGGCGGCAAGCTGGATCGGGTCGCGCGCGGCGAAGGCTGCCGGGTCGTTCAGGCCGAAAATCCAGGGGATGCCGACTTCCGATGGGCGGAACACGGCTGGCGAGTGCAGGCCGATGGCGCAGAACAGCGACGGGTCGGTGAAGACGTGCACCGCCGCGCCCGCCGCGCCCTGGCTCAGCCCGCCGATGGCCCGGCCCGCCCGGTCCGTGCGGACGGGGTAAGCGCGCTCGACGAAGGGGATCGCCTCGTTGAGCAGGTAATCACCGTAATTGCCGTAGCCTTGCAGCGCGCGGCGGTAGAATTCCGTTTCGTTCCAGTACGGGGTCTGCGTCCAATCGATGCCGGGCGGGTCGGCGGCGTTGAGGTAGAAGCTCTTGTCGCCCTCCGGCATGGCGAGGATCAGCGGCGGCAGCGTCCCGGCGGCGATGCCTTCTTCCAGCCGCAGGTGAACCGCCAGCCGGTCGGTCCAGTAGCGCTCGTTACGGCCCCACAGGTGCAGCAGGTAGATCACCGGGTACGGCTGCGGTGGGACCGGGTCGTAATCCGGCGGCGTGACCACGCGGATGCGCATCCGCTTGCCGATAGCCTTGCTCATGATGGAACGGTCGTGCAGGGTGGACTCGGACATGAAGTTCGCAGCACTCAGTTTTCAGGTTTCAGTCTATAGGGTTCAATAACGCACAACTAGGCACTAATTTTGAACGCTGTATCTGATCCTGGGCAACGGTTGACCGCTAAACATTCACCTGCAACCGGTCGAACGCGAACGAGACGTTGCCCAGCTCCCTGCGCTCGGTCATCAGCTTGCGCTGCACCTTGATCAGGTCGTCGTAGCTGGCCCCGTCCGCTTCCTCGATGTGCGTCAGGATGGTGCGCGGCGCGCCCAACTGCCGCACGATCTCCAGCGTCTGCTCAAACGTCGCCTCGGACTTCAGCACGGGATGTTCCACCGGGATGATGCGCTCCCCGGTCAAGGGATCGAACTCGAACAGGCCTGCCGGGAGGATCGCCAGGTCCAGCGGCCCCAGGTCCGGCGGCGTCCACCCGACCAGCTCATCCGGCGCGATCAGCACGCGCGCCGCGCCGTCGTCGAGGATGAAGGCGTAGACGTGGGCCTGGCTGGCGTCCAGCGCATTGGGCAGGAGGACCGGTTGGACGGCGGTGTCGCCCACCACAAAGGACTCGCCTTCCGGCACGATCACCTGTTTTACCACGCGCAGGCGCTTTTCCAGATAATCCAGTTTTTCGGCGAGGCCCTGCCAGTGGTCGAAGTCTTCCTTGACTTTCTGCGGCAGGTAGATCGTCGTGACGAGGTTCTTGGGCGGCCAGTCCCACAGCCGCAGGTTGAGCGATTCCCACACGCGGATGCCCGCCGTGTGGTCGGGATGCCAGTGGCTGTACGTGGCTGCCTTCACCTGCCGGATGTTGGCCCGGTTGAGCGCGTGGACGATGTCTTCCGGCGTGTCGATCAACAGGTCCGGCCCGTGCACGAAGATCGACGGTCCCATCCGGCTGTACGGCACGCCGCGCGCCCGCGCCTGCGCGCACACCCGGCAGTCGCAGCCGGGGCGCGGGGTGGGGATCGCGCCGCCGCTGCCCAGGAATTCGATTCGCATTGGGGAAGCGCCTCCTTTTGTTGTCGGCTGGTGGCATTATAGCCCGGTTGCGCCGCCGGATACCACCGCGCATCCCGGTGTGTGACGGGATCGGCAAGGGGGCTTCTGCACAGGGAAAGGTAGAGAGAAAACCATGCGTCTCAAACTGCTGGCTATGTTGTGCGCGCGCCTCGTGCTGCCGGGCGTGCTGCTGACGGCGCCGTTGCGCCGGGAAAGCGGCCCTGACGCCCTGCTGCCCGGCCTGAACTACGGCTTGCTGCCTTGCGGTAGCGCCCGATGTGATTTACCATCTGGCGCTATTGACGCCATCCTTTTCTATGTGCTGACCTAATGTGTGGGTTTCAACAACGGCCATGTCCGACCCGGTTGCCGGGGGGCAACCCGCCGGCTAAATCGGCCAAGTTCGCTGAAGCGGACTGCAATGCGGCGCGAGACCGAGGCCGGCAGTCCACTTCAGTGGACTTTACGCCCGTAGCCGGGGACTTCAGGCGCTGAAAACCTGCACATTGGGTGTGCTGACAGGAAAACCCGCATGACCCGCCTCTATTGCACCCTGACCGATCCCCGGATCACGCGGATTGCTGCTGTTACTGCTGTGGTGTTGTTGGTGCTTCTGTGGGCGCTGGCGGGGGCATCGGGCGGCGGGATGTCGGTGATCGGCTTGCAACTGGCTTTCACGCCGGAGAACTTCCTGGCGGTGGTGGAAGGGTGGGGCGCGGCGGGCGTGGCGCAGTTCCAGCAGACGATCTGGCTGGACTACCTGTTCCCCGTCGCCTACGCCGTCTTGCTGGCGAGCCTGCTCGCGCGGCTGACTGCCCGGCCCGACCGTCCGCCGGATCGCGCACGCCTGCTCCTGTTCGCCCTGCCGTTTGTTGCCGCGCTGTGTGATTACCTCGAAAACGCCCTGCACCTGATCCTGCTGGCTGACCCACCGGTTTTTCCGGCGGGGACGGTGTTGTTGGCCTCGATAGTGGCGGCGATCAAGTGGGTGCTGATCGGGTTTTCCGCTGCCGTCATTGTGCTGCTGCTCCTCCGTCGTCGAAGAACGTTGTCTGTTTACGGTTGAATTGCTGTCCACAACCATTTGCATAGCAGAGAAGCGGTGGTATACTTATTTTAGGATAACCTAAAAAATTATATAGGGTTGCCGATAACAGCCGGACCGAAGTGCTGTTGTTGCAGAGCAAGACGGAGATTACAATAGAAAGTAAAGAGTCACCGGACTTTAGAATCAATTTCTTTTGCCGTTCACTTTCACGCTTTTTTAGTGACGGTTGTCACTTGGAAGCGGAGGTATTTCTGGCGCATAGTCTGTGTAGTTGCGAGTGATTCGCAATTACGGAGTCGCTACAGGGGGAACGATGTCGCGGATGTGTACGCTCGATCAGTTGGAAGCCGGCCAGCGGGCCACCGTTCGGCATATTCGTGCCCATGGACCCTTCCGCCGACGGGTCATGGATATGGGGCTGGTTATCGGGGTGGAGATCGAGATGGTCAAGGCCGCGCCGCTTGGTGACCCGGTGGAATACAAATTACTCGGCTACCATCTATCGCTGCGCCGCGCCGATGCGCGCGCTATCGAGGTCGAATATGATGATTCTCACCTCTGCCGGCACGAGCACCAGCGTCGCCACCGTCACGGTCGCGCTCGCCGGTAATCCTAACGCGGGCAAAAGCACCGTCTTCAATGCGCTCACCGGAGCGCGCCAGCACGTTGGCAACTGGCCGGGCAAAACCGTCGATAAAAAAGAAGGGCGTGTGCGCCTGGGCGGGCAGGAGATTGTCGTGGTGGACCTGCCCGGCGCGTACAGCCTCACCGCCTATTCGGTCGAGGAGATCATCACACGCGACTTTCTGCTGGACGAACATCCCGACGCGGTGATCGCCGTGCTGGACGCCGCCAACTTGGAGCGCAACCTGTATTTGGTCGTGCAGCTCATTGAACTGGGGGCGCCGCTGATCGTGGTGTTGAACATGATGGACGTGGCCGAGGGCCTCGCCATGCGCATCGACCGGGGGGCGCTTTCGGCGGCGCTAGGCGGTACGCCGGTCGTCGCCACCATTGCCCGCACGGGTGTCGGGCTGGAGGCGCTCAAAGCGGCGCTGGTGCAGGTGCTGGCTCGGCACGACGGAGAGCGTCTGCGCCCTTACCGGTTGGACTATGGGGAGGCATTGGAGCACGAGATCGCCGCGCTAGAAAGCCGCATTGCGCAGACTGCCCTGGCGCAGATATATCCTGCACGCTGGCTGGCGGTGAAACTGCTGGAGGGCGAGGCGGACATTGTCGAGCGCGTCCACGACCCGGCCCTGGTGGAGGCGGCGCGGCAGGCTGCCACGCGGATCGCCGAAGGGAGCGGCGAGGACGCCGAGACATTGATCGTGGATCGGCGCTACGCCTTCATCGCGGACGTGGCGCGTCGCTCTGTGGCGCGCCCGACGGAGGACATCCTTACGCTTTCCGACCGAATCGACGCCGTGCTGACCCATCGGTGGTTGGGCCTGCCGATCTTTTTGGTATTGATGTGGGCAGTGTTCCAACTGGTCGCCAACGTCAGTGCACCGCTGGTGGACTGGGTAGATGCCACGATCAATGGCCCGATAGCCGGATGGCTGGCAGCGGGGTTGGGGGCATTGGGGTTGCACGGTAGCTGGGTCGAGGCACTGCTTGTAGAGGGCGTGCTGGTTGGGGTCGGGGGCGTGCTGGTCTTTCTCCCGGTGCTGTTTTTGCTCTATACCGCCATCGGCTTGCTAGAGGATACCGGCTACATGGCGCGGGCGGCCTTTGTGATGGACCGCTTTATGCACGCGCTGGGGCTGCACGGCAAAAGTTTTCTGCCACTGCTGATCGGCTTCGGCTGCACCGTCCCGGCGATTTACGCCACGCGCGCGCTGGATAGCATCGAGGACCGCAAGCTGACTGCCTTTCTGACGACCTTCATGAGCTGTGGGGCGCGTCTGCCGGTCTACGTGATCTTCGGCTCGGCCTTCTTCGGCGCGGCGGCAGGCAACCTGATCTTTGTCCTGTACCTGGCCGGCATCGGGGTGGCGGTGCTGAC
>Ga0209018_1001653_pt1 | contig 17518 bp, 15 predicted proteins | sample YNPBryBLVA2012_FD_185814 | JGI IMG/M metagenome (GOLD analysis project Ga0209018, IMG submission 185814) | Anoxygenic and chlorotrophic microbial mat microbial communities from Yellowstone National Park, USA - YNP Bryant BLVA 2012 (SPAdes)... ...
AAAAGAAGTCTACTCTAACGATAAAAACGCGGAAGAATTGGCCGCCAAAGCCAAAATATGCGGTCTGCCGATCAATTCCATCGGCGTCCCATTCCTATGGGACGGATCCAAATGCCGTGTGGGTGATCAGGACATCATTGAGTTCTTCAAAGAGCGCATGAATAGGGAATGAATATGAAAAAAATTTCACTAATCTTGTTTGGGGTTTTAGGCCTCAATATCCTGTTCACCAAGCAAGCGTTAGCGGTTTGCCCGATTTGCACGGTTGCCGTGGGAGCGGGTGTCGGGCTGTCGCGCTGGCTCGGCATTGACGATTCGATTACGGGTCTTTGGATCGGCGGTTTGACCGTCTCCATGATCACATGGACCGAAGGTTGGCTCGATAAAAAGAATTTGCATTTCAAAGGACGGGCCGTCGTTACCACCATGGGGTATTATCTTATTGTCATCATGCCGCTGTATTTCATGGGCATGATCGCGAATCCGGCCAACGCCATCTACTCTACGTGGCTCGACAAGCTCCTTTTGGGGATCATTGTCGGCAGCTGCGGATTTTGGTTGGGTGCGGAGTGGTATTACGAGCTAAAGGCGAAAAACGGCGGACATGCGTATTTCCCTTTTCAAAAAGTCCTGATGCCAATAAGTCCGCTTATCATCATGAGCATCGTATTTTATCTTCTAACCTCATAACAACTAATATGGGACAAGGCAATCCGATTAAAAACCTGAATGAATTCATCGAGAAAGTCGATCAGATGAAAAAACAGGACAAGATGGATCTATCCTCGGATCAGGATCTGACCATCGCCATCATGAATCTCGTCAGTATCGAGGAGCATTTCTTCTTCTCGGGGGCCAAGACCGGGAAAACCGAGTATTACGACATGCTTAAGGACGTGCGCGAGATGAGGAAAGAGTTATTGAAAAAAATCATCAAAGAATACGAGGGGGAAGTATGGTGCATATCCAAACATTTGTTGGCCGCAAGCTATCGTTTGATGGAAGTCGGCACCAAGCAGCTCGGCATGGGTAAAAAGGATGAAGCCTATGACCTGTTCGGCAAAGCATACAGTCTGTATTCGCTCTTTTGGGGCTTAAACCTGAAACTGCTGAACGTCGGGGACGTCAAAAAAATCGACGAAGACGCCTTGAACAAGCAAGATGAGGAAAAGAAAGGATTTATGGGGAAATTGGGTGCGCTCGTCAGAAAAGCGATCGATTGCTGTATCGAATAACCACAGATAGTCTGAAATCCAATATTTTTGAAAATCCATGTTATACATCTTGGTATTTGATGCAGTTTAGCTTCTATCCAGGCGATGATCCGGTGGCTGTGATTCCAGGTAGTGCATCTTGATTAAAGGCTAATCATTTGGTAATACCTAGACGGTCCTTTTAAAGTCTGATGTGCAAACTTTTGAAGTCGCCGTGGCTGGGAAATTTCGTCAGCTGGTTGCGCGGCCTCTCTGGGTCGCGGCTTGGTTTTTGGGGTTCATGGCCGTCGTCGCGACCCCTTGGGCGGATGACTTCATCCGTAGGTCGGATATCTGGCAATTCAAAATCTTGGTCTGCCTGCTCGGCAGCCTGGCGTTAAGTGTCGCCTGGTTGACCATATCCAAGGACGTCTTAGCGCATATCGAAGCCAACCTGATTACGGTCGGCCGCTTCGCCTTGTTTTGGGTCGGCGTTCATGCTCTTTCCCATTGGGGGATATATGCCACCCATCTACTCATCGTGTCGTCGGCCATCTGGGACGTGCTGGACGGCAAGGCCGAGACCGCGCGGAAGGAGCGCGGATATTTCCGCTCCAAGCTGATGCGCTGGATCGGCAAATGGCTGGATCCGCTGGTGGACAAGCTGACGGTCCTGCCTCTCATCACCATCTTCGCCGCCCACGGAACCATCACCTTCTGGGCGGTCGGGCCGATCATTGCATTCGATGCCATCGGCACCTGCCTGCGCGAACCGGTCACCACATTCTTCAGGCTCTTCGGCCATCCATCGGTCCTGACCTGGCGCGCCCGGTTGGACACGGAGATTGAACTGAGCCTGAAGAAGGATGAAGAAGCCGTCGTCTGCGAGAAGGGCCAGAAGAGCGATTCCAAGGCCAATGCCATCGGCAAGGTAAAGGCCTTGGTTCAGTGCCTCGGCCTCGAGGTTTGCCTGCCTTTCTATCTCGGTTGGATCTCTGTTTCGCGCCTGCCAAGCTACATCTATTTCGGAGCGGCGGTCTTGGGCGCTTTGAGCGTAGTCTCGCGCCGTCTCCCACCCAACCGCTTCCTCGCCATGGCCAACTCGTACTTTAGGCACCAGGACGTGCTCTGACTTAAAGCCTGCCGTTCTTCCGGCGGGCTGTTTTTATATGCCTGTTTCCGCGTCCCTGTTCAACGCCGGCATGCCGACGCCCCCCTACATCAATGAACTGTCGCATCACGGTTTTGATCTTACACGTAGTCGTCGGTGTAGCCGAAGCGCAGCGGTTTGCCGATACGGATCGTCACCGGCAGCCGGCGACACGAATTGAGCTGCTCTGGCTTGACCAGCTTCTCGACGCCGTGGTTCGGGCCGAAAGCGCGGACGGACATCTTTGGATATCTTTATGTTTTGAGATGCTGACCACGGCGAAGGCGTATGCGCCATCATGGGGAATCGAGACCGTGGCACCAGCCGTGCCGACGTTCGGGAACTCGACGCATGACCACAGTTTATCTCTGCGCCAGTTACGCCGATGGCTTTCAGGTTATAATGCTGATGTATGAAGAATCCTTTTGATGCCATCATGGTTTCTCCGGTCGACAGAGGTGATCCGCCACGCCGCGTGCCAGACGCCGAAATCACCATCGAATTCGTGCGCTCATCCGGTCCGGGCGGCCAGAAAGTTAATAAAACCTCGAGCAAGGCCGTGCTGCGCTGGAACGTCGACACCTCATCCGCCTTTACCGACGAGGAAAAAGCGGTCATTAAAGAAAGATTGGCCAACCGCATCAATCGCGAAGGGGAATTGTATCTGGATTCCGACCGTTTGCGTTCCCAGCATCAAAATCGCGCTGACGTTGTCGATTTGCTCAACCGTCTCGTTACTGAAGTCCTGACTCCGCGAGCCGAACGCATCCCGACTCAGCCGTCGCGTGGCGCCAAGGAGCGCCGTCTTGAGGACAAAAAGCGCCTGGCGCGCAAAAAGCAGTCACGTCGCGAGGAGTGGTGAACAGAAGGGCCGACCGACATGGTTGGCCTCTTGCGTCGGTCGCTTAAGTCGCGCGGTTATTCGAGACGTGGGCGTTGGGTTAGTCGGCCTTGGGTGGGGATTATGGTTCTAATCCCAAAGCCTTGGCGATACCAACTCGGCTGTGGTATTGCTGTGGTAACTTCGGAGGTCGACGGTGAACTATCAGATGATTCAGGCGACGCAGAAACTCAGTGACCTCGCGGCTGGCGATTTTTGTTGAAGATGGCTTGATATGTCCATCCGGTCCCGTCCGTTCATGGAGTAGGCTGTAGATGTCGTTTAAGGCCTTGAAAGCCATCCCTTCGCGAACGTATCGTGGCAATTTGTTAGCCGCGGTCGGTTCCAATTTGTTTTCGGCGAACAATAAATAGTTCTTGATTTCGTCGAACAGGTTTTTTAGGTTGTTGACCGCCTCGTCATCCAGGAACCAGTCGTCGTGTTGTTCGGTGATTTCCATGGGAGCTGATAAGTAGGGATCTAGTGGAACGTTAATAAGTTGGTTTCGGCCGTCCGGACCAGGCACATCCACCATGTGGGAATAGCCGTTCGAGTAGCCGTTGTCGATCCCTTTGAAGGTGTGGGTGGCTGGATCATAGAGGAAGTTATTCATATGTCGGTCTGTGGAATTGAGCAAGTAGTCCATGCAGGCCAAGCGCATCAGCGACTTGGCCCCCGAGTGGCGTGGCCCCTGCTTGACGAATTCCACGGTTTGGTCATATGTCAGCGGGGCGCCTGCCGCACTTTCCTGGACAGTAGCCAGGGTTCCTTTGTCTTCGCGTAAGGCCGTGTTAGGAATGACGTCGAAGCCGGTTAGCCTGTCGATGGCGCTCGCCACGTATTCGGCCCGGGCACCATGGCCGGCATCGATTACGCGTAGGCCAATCTCGGCCTGATTTAGCGGAGATTCTTCGTAGGCTATCCCATAATGGGCCGCCAGCTCCATGACTGTGAGCTGATCGTCTGCCGCCCGCCGTTCAAGATAATTTAACAACTCGTTAGCTTTTCTGCCGGTGAATGGTCTGTATTCGGTTCGCATGACGCCGTCTGCGCCGATTACCTGGAGCGCGCGGTAGGCGCGATTTTTCCCGCTGAACTGGTCGGGTCGGAGCGTGATCCGCAGTTCGCCATTCTGCGGCTTGATGAAGACCCGGACAGATTCGCCTATCTTGGTTTCGATTGTTCCGGTTTCGGTGGTGTTGACGCCTGGTTCGCCAACCTCTTGGCGGTTAGCTATGGGACAGTCGCGTAATGCCTCCATCCGGCGACCTTTTTCCATGCCCTCACTGGTGATGTTTTCGATGTTCCGCAGAATGGCGCGTTGGCCAAGCGTTTCATCTATGCCTGATGCCAGATTCCACAGGCGCGCCTCTTCATGACGGCGCGCCGCTTCTTCGGGCGCAAGTATGACGTCCGTTTCTGGTCGTTTCTTTTTCTTCTCAGGTCTTTTCACCTCCTTGGATTCGGCTTGGCTGAGCCGTTCGCCAAATGCTTGAGGCACAGTCTGTTCCATAGCTTATCAACTCTTTTTATCGGGCGTACTCCTGAAGCGCCAGCTCGGATTATCAGTCGCCAGTAGGCATTCCAAAAAATATGAGCCGTCTTTGAATGTGACCTGCCCCGAATGGGTGAAATTGCGTACGCCGAATGTCCGTAGATGATCGCCTACCTTGGGCGGCAGTTGCGACAGGTCGGCTGAGCCGTCGGGCGCGAGCCCGATTTCGACCGGATTTGATTCATGGCCTGCACTGTCGATTTGAAAAAAATAAATTTTCTGGAGTCCTTCCATATGCGGCCAGTGTAGGTTTTTGTGGATTGTTAGTCAAAAAAACCGACGCGAGGCGTCGGCGGATAGGTGGCTACCGCTTGCGCGGCTTGCCCAAGGCGCGGAGGGATTCTCCTGCCAGCAGGCGGTGGATGGCGCTGGCGAGCAGGGCTCCGATGGGAATGACCTTGACCTTACCGCAGGCCAGCGTTTCGGGTTTCTGGGCCACGGACGAGGTTACGAATATTTTTTCCAAGCCGCATTTTCCGATCCGTTCGAGGGCGTTGCCGTTGAACAGGCCATGAACCGCGCAGACCACGATGCGGCGCGCGCCTTCTTCACGCAGTTTGTTTACGGCTTCACAAAGCGTGCCGGCCGTGTCAATCATGTCGTCTACGAGCACGGCGTCCAGGTCCTTGACCTCGCCGATCAGCTGGAGTGCCCTGGCTTCGCCTGGTCCTGTGCGACGTTTGTCCACCCAGGCTATGGCATGCGGCGTGCCCAACATAGTGGCCAGGGCCGAGGCGCGTTCGAAGCCACCGCGATCAGGCGAGACGACTACGATCTTGTCCGGATCGTCGAAGATGCTCAGTATCGGTTCGACGAAGGTGTGGATGACCGGAATGCGTTCGAACGGGCGTTTGAAGAAGCCTTGAATGCGGTCGTCGTGCGGTTCCACGAAACAGCCGCGTCTGTAGGGAGCCACCGTGTCGATCAGGTGGGCGAAAAGCGCGGCCGTAATGGCGGTCCTGTCAGTTTCCTTGCCGCGCCGTCTGTCTTGTCGGGCATACGGCAGGTAGGGGAGTAGGAGTATCTCGATCTTGGCGTCAGCCCGTTTGATCGCGTCCAGGAGTACGAACAACTCCATGGCATGGTCATTGACCGAGCCGTTCTCGTCGCTCGAGATGTTGCCGATCACCACGCACTTGCGCCGCTGGCCGCGACGGATGTTGTCGTGGATCTCGACATACGGTTCTTTGTCCGGATGGAACTTCAGCGCCATTTTGGCCAGCCGGCTTTTGCTGAAAGTGGGAATTTCCTTCAGTTCGTCCAGCAGGTCGTCGACCAAAGGCATGTTTGATGAGGTTGCAAAGAGCAGTAAATCCATTCCGACCTCCCATTAACACAACGGGAATGCCCACAGCTAACACCTATCTGCAAGATATGGCAAGCTTGGTCGAAAAGGCCAATGGCGATATACTCTAAACATGAAAAATTCACGACCTTGCGGACTTGCGCGGTTGGCGCTTGGAGCCTGCATCTTTTTGGCGCTGTCAGCCGCTGGTTGTGCCAAAAAACAGCTGTTGCTCCACTGAAATCGAATCAGACCGTCAGTGCCTGCGACGCCTTAGGCCAAACCGACGCCACCGCGGTCTTGGGCGGGAACGTGACCGTCATTCCGGGGCCGAACGCGACCCAGCCTGACAATAGCTTTTTTATCTCGAACTGTTCGTTCGCCTCCGATGAGGCGCGGACCGCGAACATTCTCATCCGCCAGGCAGCTGACGCCTCGGTTATCCGTTCTCAATTCAACGCGGCGCGCTCAGTTACCGAAAGCCTGTATGGTGTGAAGCCGCAAGAACTCACCGGCATAGGTGAGGCGGCTTTTTGGGTCGGAAATTCGGTCAACCAGCTTAATATCTTAAAGGGTGGACGTTGGATCACGATCATGGTCTTCGGCATGTCTGACGACAATCGCTTCAGTCTCTCGAAGAGCATCGCGGCTAGGATGCTCCATCGCCTGTAAAGTGAGCTGAAAGAAACCTTCGTTGATTGTCTGAAAGCATTTTTGACCGGTAAGGAGGGAAGATGTTCTTAGGCAAGACGTTCCTTCCCGCTAAGAAGAGAAAACATATCGTCAGACCTTACCGTTAAAAATAAGTTCCAGGCTTGCGTCGTGGTTTTAGGCGGCGGCACTGGCACGTTCACCGTGCTCACCGGCCTCAAGCGCCATCCGGTTGAGCTCTCAACCGTGGCGCCGATCGCCGACCGTAATGGTTTGACCGGCGTTCTGCCATCAGACGACATCCGCCAGTGCCTGATCGCGCTTTCGTCAGGTGACAAGGTTATGCGCCGTGTCTTCGCCACCGCTTCTCGCGCGGTTCGCTCCAGGGCTATACTCTGGGCAATCTGTTTTTGTCAGCGCTCGAAAAGTTGTGCGGCAATTCGCTCGAGGTTGTGGAGTAGGCCCAGCAGATCCTGCGCGTCCGCGGCTAAATCGGTCATCGAAGTCGAGAACGTCTGGAACGCGGTTTCGCAGCTGGCCCAGACCACCAGGCGCAACATCGGAATATTTGCTCGACGGACTACTCTTCGAGCGCGACCAGGCCTCGGCCCGTATCCAAGGAGCTCATCACGACGCACACCGTGAGCTGGGGCGTGGAGGTTCTGGGCGTGGAGTTGCTTGATTAGCGCCGCATCGCGGCTTGAGGGTTCGCTGCGCCTAAGATGGCGCTGGCCGCCATGACCGTGCGGATGTCTTTCATTTTCTTGCCGAATTTTTTTCCGAGGTCGGCTTGATTGTTGGTTAGGATGAGCGTCCTAACTTCGGCTGCCTCATCGCCTGTCAGTATGTTTTTTGTCGCCAGCTCCGCCAGCAGTCTGTCCAGCTTGCCCGGGTCGTATTCGGTTGGTCGACACTCTTTTTCGAGCCGTGCCAGCTCTGCCGCCGCGTTGATGGGCTGGCCGGCCTTCTTGAGCGCCAGAAGCGCACTTTCGACTTTCTTCTTGTCCAGCTTGGGGTTCTGACTGAGGTTTTCGGCCAAGTCTTTCAGCACTTCGGCGTTGGAGCGCGAGACGGCCAGCGCCAAGAAGTTCGAGATCTCAGCTGATCCGTCTAGGCGGAGCGAAGACATGGTGTCCACGAAGCTCGCTACCATGACCAGGTTGCGCTCCTCTTCACTCAAGCTGCCGAAAAATTTTTCATAAGTATCGACGTTAGGCGCTGTGAACTGGTAGGCCACCTCGTGGTTGGCGATGGCGGTGAGCGTCAGCTCGTCCACTCCGGTTTCGCCCAGGCCTTGGATTTTTTCCTTGCCCATTTCGCCATGTTTGCGGCCTTCGGCGACCTTTACGCCCGATGGGGTCTTGTCGCCGGTCTGATGGAAATACGAGATGCCCACGATTTTCCGCGCCTGGCTCCGGCCTTGCATAAATTCAAGCAGCTTGGATGGATCGCGGCGCACATCTTCGGGCACCAGAGCCTGCCATTCAGCCCAGGTGTAGGCCAAATCTTCGGCCTTGGATCCCTCCGAGGTCTGCTCGCTGACGCTAACACGCAACGTGTCATTTTTGGCTATGTCGTGCAGGAAGGCATAGCGCTCCAAGGCTTGGCGGTTGTTCTTGATCGTGTCTTGGATGAGTTCGCGCGTCTTTTTCGGCAATTCAGTCGGCCATTCGTACGAACCGTCGGCGACGGCGTCGATGATCTCGAGGATCTTGTCCAGATGCGTATCCATCAACAGGCCCTCGTTGTGGTAGTCCCCGACCTGGGGCACGTCGAAGGACGCCTCGATGGCCTCGCGCAATTTCATCTGCTCCGGTTTCGGGAAGAGTTCGGTGACCTTGGCCCGCAATTTCTCCAAGCGCTCGCCGCGCGTTTCCGCTTCACGTTCCGCCAACCGCATCTTTTTAGCTAAATCCTCGGGGCTCAACGGCCCTTTCTCTTTCTTCTTCGGCTTCTCTTGTCCGCCTTTCAGCATGTCTTGTTTGTCCATTTATATTACGGCCAGTTAAGGGAAAAATCCCCCAATATCGTAGACCAGGGCTGGGTTGCTGGCAATCGGTCATCATTCTCAGGAGAGCGGCCGCGAAGCATGGGCGCGGGCCTTCGAAGTCCCCGAGAATAATGGTCAGAATCGGCAAGATGCCCGGGCCGACGATGGCCACGATGCCCACCAGGAAGATGAAGGAGAACGGGATCGTGCGATCTTGTAGCTCTTTGCCGACAGGCTATACTTGGGTAGAACCGCTATGTCGCCGCTCGTGACCTATGTAACGAATCTTAAGGAGTTCGTACTGGTCGTCTGCATCCTGTATTTCTACGGACTGGCTTTCGCCATGCAGTTCGGCAAGTCGCTCTTCCACCTCGACCATCCGGCGGTTTTCCTGACGATGTGCACGCTTTATCTCTTGGCCGTCGGCTATGAGATAGTTTTCAATTGGTGGAAAGCCCGATTGTTCATTATCTGGTTTCTGCTTTGGGTTGTGTCCTACGGCATCATCGGCCTATACCTGGCGCCGTCCATCTTCGGCCGCTGGATCCTGGTATACGTCTTCATCGAGCCGCTCATCATCGTCTTCATTGGAGGTTTTGCCTTCTCGGTCGGCCGCGTGCTGGCCCTGCACTTCACGCAGCGCGGCACGCTCACGCCGGGCGAGCTCGAGCGGGCGCTGCGCAAATTGCCGGGCTGGAATACCGACGGGCAAAGCCTGATCAAGACGTTCGAAAACAGGGATTTCGAGGATGCCCTGAATTTCGTCAACCAAGTCGGGCGCATCGCCGTGAGCATGCGCCATTATCCGCGGCTCAAGATCTCGGGGCCGTGCGTGACCGTCCGTTTGAGTTCCTGGCACATCGGCGGCCTGACGCGCACCGACGTCAACCAGGCGTTGCGCATCGATTCAATCTAAAAGCCCCCGGGCGGCCGCTTGCGTCCTGGCTTGTGTCGGGACATTGGAAAAGTCGGTGACCGAGGGCTTGTTAAATATAGCATATTACCGGCCGGGTCATCGAGGCATTTCTCGGAACGCGCCGATGGCCTGGCGCAAACATCGAAGGATGTTCGACGTTTGCGCAAGGATGTGGGTCTTGGGTTCACTCCGTCTTCTCCGCTAGGCCGCTCTTTCGAGCGCGGCCGTGATCATGTACCGCCGATACACTCGGCCCGCCAATTTCAGTCTGGTAGAGACTGTCTCGGCGGTAGTCGTGGCGCTTGCGATGCGCCATCCTTCTCTCAGCTCTGCGACCTGCGCGTACAGGTCGTCGATCGGCGGTTTGTCTGTCCCTACCACGACAATGATCCTCTGATTTCCTTTGGTCTGCATGGCTAGCCTCCTTTCGGTTAGCAGTCTGGTGGTTTTGGTTTTCCTTAGGACAACGGCGGCGGACGAATTTCCGCTTCCGGACTCCGGAGGATGCGGCGGCGGGTTGTGCTCTACGCCCGTGACGTAACGTCGGCGACGTACCGATTGGCTCGGCAAGCTTGTTTGACCCAAGATTCTTTTAAATGTGCGTTCGCTCGGCGGTTCACCTCATTTCGCCGGTCGATACCTACAGTAAACACCCCGGCCGGGGCCGGGGCAAGGGAAGCGGCGCAGCCCTATTCAAGTTGATTTTCCGCGTTGTATACTGCCGTCATCAGCCTTCTATCTAACCGTTTTAATACATGCAAGACGAAACTCGCGAACGGGCCTTAGAACAGGATTTCGCCCTGTTCCAGCGCCTCAAGCAGGATCCGGCTGTGGTTGGCGAACTGTACGACCGCTTCGCCGGCAAGCTCTACAGCTTCCTGCTCAAGCGTTGCGGACATAAGGAGACAGCCGAGGATTTAGTGTCGCACACTTTCATGCGACTGCTCGAATCTCTGCCGACGCTCGAATGGAAGAACGCGCCGCTCTCGGCCTGGCTCTACCAGGTCGCGTCGAACGCGCTCATCGACCACTACCGTAAGGCCTCGACCAGGCGCGACACCGACCTGGACACCGATGAATGGGATCCGCCGGGGGAGGACGACCCGGCCTGGAATGTGGAACTCAATATAGAGAGCGAAAGCCTGCGCCTGGCGTTACAGAGGCTGTCACCGCGTGACCAGCAAGTTCTCGATTTGCGCTTTTTCGCTGGCCTCGAGACGTCTGAGGTCGCCGACCAGCTTGGCATCACTGCCAACCATGCTGCCGTGCTGGTCTATCGCGCTCTTGGCCGATTACGCCAGATTTTGGAGCTTAACGAAAAGATATGAGCATGAAACACGAACAAGAAGCTATGAGGCTCGACCAAGTCCTTGGTCGCGAACCGAAGGATTGTCATGATCCGGCGCTTTTGCCGTTTCTGCAGACGGCAGAAATCTTAAAGCGCGAAGCCGCTGGCGACGGGCATCTGGATGCGGATGTTGCGGCGCGACAGCGAGCACAACTCATATCTATGACTGAGACACTTAAGGCCGGGCAGAACAAGCAGGTCGATTCCGGAGCGTCGGGAGCGCCGCGTCGGAAATTCAATTTTTCAGATTTCAAACGTTGGCTCTATTTGACTGGCGGACTGGCGACCGTCGCGGCCGTGATTGCGCTCGCCGTTTTTCTGAACCGCGGACCGGCCGCGACTCAGTTTGCTAAGTCCACCGGCCAAGCCTTGCCGGCAGTCAGTCGCCTCATCATTCCCGAGGCTCATGCCGCCGACGCGTTCACCATGGCCGTCGAATCGCAGGATAGGGCCGGGGCCGATCCCGCGACTGCCTTCATCGTGTCATCTAACCTGGCAGTCTCGGCCGACGAGCTGCGAGCTCACCTCAAGATCGTCCCGCCGCCCGAGGACGCGACGGTCTCCGTCCCGCCGCCCGTCACCGTCGAGGATCTCGGCGCCGGACGGTTCCGCGTCAAGCCGGCGGAAGACCTGGCGCCCGGCAAGGTCTATAGCCTGAAGCTCGCCACCGCCGTCAAGAAATCCGACGGTTCGCTCGTCGCCCGCGAGTTTTCCTGGGCCGTGCAGACCAAGCCGGTGTTCCGCGTCATCTCGTCGGTCCCGGCCGACCGCGCCACGTATGTCCCGGACACCACGGGCATTGAGTTCACCCTGTCCTCCGAAGGCTGGCAGGATCCGTCTCCGTTTTTCTCCATCGACCCGAAAGTCAGCGGCCGCTTCGAGGCGCGCGGTCGGTCCCTGATCTTCATCCCGGACAAGCCTTTGCAGCCAGGCCGCATCTACACGGTCAAACTCGCCAAAGGCCTCAAGCTTGAAGGTAGCGACCGCGCGCTTGAGGAGGATCGTGTTATCCGTTTCGAGGTCGCCCCATCTAGGCCCGCAGGCGAAGCGGCCAAGCCGTCGCTCATGCCGATGAACGATCTGAACGAAGCCGCACCCGGAAAAGATATCTATTTGCCGGTCTATTGGCAGAGCGGCTCCGGTTTAGGCGACGTTAACGTGACCGGCTATAGCCTTAGCCAGGCTCAAGCCGAGCAATTCCTTGCCGATTATTCCAAGATACCCGAGTTCGCGATCGAGACGCGAAAACGCGGCGACGTCCTCAAGGGATATGCCAAACAGAAGGCGTTCGAGGCCAAGGGCAAGCTTGAGGAGCAGGAGTATTCGATGTTCCTGCACCTGCCAGACGGGGTTGCTCGCGGCTGGTACATCCTCAAGCTCCAGCCCGCCGGCGGCGAAGCGACCTATACCTTCCTTGAATCAACGAATGTCGCCACTTATGCCATCTCCGACAAGCAGACGACCGTCATTTGGGCGATGAACATCGGCACCAGCCGGCCGCTCAGTAATCTGCGTGTGCGCTATTCTAACGTCGATGTCCGCACCGACCAGGACGGTCTGGCCAGGTTCCAGACGCCGGACGAGATCTTGGCTACAACCACCGACGCCTCGGTCATTGTGACCGTCGGCGAAGGGGATCTTGTGTCGCTCCTGCGGCTCGCTTCCCAAAACGCCGATCCCTGGCGTTACGGCTGGTACAACGGCGGTCTGACTAACGATAAGACGGTTTCCTACCTGTATCCCGACCGGCCGCTGTACCGCACCACGGACAAACTCTTCGCTTACGGCCTGGTCCAGGATCGCGCCACTAAACAGGCGCAGGGCAAGATTACACTCGAACTCACCCGAGGCGGGTTGTATGACTGGTGGACCGGCGACGCCAAGGTTTACAAGCGTGTCGATGTGCAGACCGACGACCGCGGCTTTTTCAAGGCAGCCTTGGACTGGACCCAGCTTGCGCCGGCGTATTATACCCTGAACCTGAAGCGCGACGGCGAGTTGGTTGCGACGCGTACTTTCGAGATCCGCGACTTCATCAAACCGGCCTATACGGTTGACGTCAGCCTGCGTCGTAACACCGTTTACGCCGGTGAGGATATCGAAGGCGAGGTGCTGGTCAAATTCTTCGATGGTACGCCCGTGGCCGGACTGAAGGTCAATCTCGATCCGCAGGGTTACGGAGCCATTGACGGCCTGGGCGCCGCGCAGTCCCTGGTGACGGACACCGACGGCCGCGCCTCGTTCAAGATACCGACCAAGGCCTGGGACTGTCGTTACCAGGATTGCCAGAAAAGCACCGGCATCACCGTCAACGCCAGCCCGAGCGAGGGCGAAGAGGCACAGATTCGCGGCTCGGCCTGGGTTACGGTATGGCGTTCACATATCGCCTTGGAAGCTCAACCGCAGATGAAAGGCGATATCGCCACTTTGAAGTTCCGGGTGCGCCGCGTCCAGCTCGAACGCGCCGTGAATTCTCTCGACGGCGATGTCCTGGGCGACCCGGTGCCGAACACGAAAGTCACGGGCAAGATCGTCGAACGCCGCTGGGTCAAAACCGAGACCGGGACCCACTATGATTTCATCGAGAAGATAGTCGTGCCGACTTATACCTACGAACTCAAGGAAACCGATGTGGCGGTCGTCGATTTGACGACCGGCGCCGATGGCTGGGCCCAAACCGACTTCAAGATGTCGGACGCGGTGAGTTATCGCGTGAAGGTCTCGGCCAAGGATGAACGCGGTGTCGAGGATTTTGCGACCTCGTATTTCGCCAAAGGCTGGTGGAGTTCCTGGGCCGAAAGCGCGCCGAGCGACGACGGAACGATAACTTTAGAGCCGACCGTGCCCCTGCAAAATCGCGCCGGCTACCGCCTCGGCGAGACGGTCGACCTGTCGTTCAAGCGCGGTAACCAGCCGCTGCGCGACTCGGACAACCCGAACTACCTCTACATCCAGAGCCACCTGGGCCTGCGCGCCATGCAAGTGACGAACAAATCCAAATACAGCTTCACCTTCGACGAGGGGCTGGTGCCGAACCTGACCGTCCGCGGCGTCGTGTTCATCGGCGGCGGATTCCTGGAACGTCAGACAACCGTTGACTTCGACAGCGAACAACGCCGCCTAAAGGTCGTAATCACGCCAAATCAGACGTCGTACGCCCCCGGTGCCAAGGCTAAATTCCATGTCACGGCCAAGGACAAAGACGGCAAAGGCGCGGCTGGAGCGCGGCTGGCCTTGGGCTTGGTGGATGAGGCGCTCTACGCCGCGGCCAACGACCAGTCATTGGAGGATCCGCTTCCGGCTATCTATTCCTGGGTTAGTGATGGTGTCGTCTTCACCCAGACTTCGCATTTTGCGAACAAGCTCGAAGCTGCCCGGATGATGGGCGGTGCCGAAAGCGGCGGCGGAGGCGGCGATGTCATACGCCGGAATTTCAAGGACACGGCCGCTTTCGAGACGCTGACCTTGGACGCCAACGGCGAGGGCGACATCGAAGTTGCTCTACCGGACAACCTGACGAGCTGGCGCGCCACTGCCGTGGTCGTGACGCCCGATTGGTACGCCGGTTCCGAGCGTATCTCGGTTCCGGTTACTAAACCTGTGTTTGTCGACGTGGTCGTGCCGCAATTCCTGCTGGACAAAGATAAACCAGTGTTCAAGCTCCGCGCCTTCGGTGTGGGATTGCGTGCCGGCGACGATATCGAATATACCATCGACGCACCGACCCTGGGATTGAATGGCGAGAAGGTCAAAGGCAAAGCCGGCGAGGCGACCTATGTCCAACCAACCGTTCTGCCGGCCGGTGACCACGCACTCATCATCCGTGTCAGCGCCAAGGGCGGCCAGGATGCGCTCGAGAAGCGCCTGACCGTGGTTGCGACTCGTTTCACTCGCTCGGAACTAACCCAGACCGAACTTGGCCCGGGTGTTGGCCTGCCCGACCCCGGCCAGTCGCGTGAGATCGAAGTCAGCTTTCTGCCCAAGACTCGTGCCCAATACCTGTGGCGGACCAGTAACTTGGCCAATCCTTGGTCGCAGCGCCTGGAGGCGCGCTTCGCCGGACGTTTGGCCCAGGACCTGTTGCGCACGCAATTCAACAAAAAGGTAGAGATGCCGGTTGAGAGCCTGACACGCTACCAAAAGCCCGACGGCGGCTTGAGCCTTCTGCCATACTCGTCCTCTGACGTCGAGCTGACCTCCAAGGTCGCATTGACTGACGCCTCGCCTTTCGACCGCACAGCCATGGTCGGCTACTTCGTCGACCTCCTGTCCCGTCAGGGCATCTCGCGCGAGGAACAGGTCCGCGCCGTCGCCGGCCTGGCCGCTTTGGGCCAGCCGGTCCTAAACCAGCTACGCGATTTGTCTGCGTTGAAGGATCTTAACTGGCATGAACGACTTTCCGTCATCCGCGGCTTGGATGCGGCCGGCGATCGCGAAGCCGCCCGCGTCCTGCTTAACGAGTTCCTAAAGAAGGCCCAGGAACAGGACGGTCAAATGCAGATTCGTGTGGCCGACGACAAACGCTCGATTATCGAGGCGACGGCTGAGACCGCAGTCATCGCCGCCTCACTGGCGGATCCGGCCGCGACCAAGCTTGACGCCTGGCTCGACCGGAACTGGGATGAGGACGCCATGACTGACCTGGACCGCATAGCATACCTTCTGCGTGCCGTCCCGGCCGCCATCGGTGGCGACGTCGCCGTCAGTTACACTTTCGGCGACAAGGAAGAGACTATCAAACTCACGGATGGCAATCCGCAGTACCTGACCCTGACCGCCGATGAAATCAGGAAATTCCGCGTCACCAAGGTCGACGGTCCGGCCGTCGCCTTGTTCTCGCGTTTGGTCCAGGCCAAGCCGGCGCAGAGTCAGGACGTGGTCTTGGACCGCCTCTACTTCAAGAACGATCATCAGGCGATGGTCGATCTCAAGGAGACCGACACGGTCACAGTCAACCTCGAACCTCGTTGGCAAAAGACGGCGCCTGACGGTTGCTACACGTTGCGCGACTTCTTACCGGCCGGTTTGGCGCCGGTCGTCGGTATGTCTTCCGATGCCTGGTATGATAAGCCCTGGTATCCGGCCGCCATCGACGGCAATACCGTGTCGTTCGTGGTTTGCAAGCCGTCTGACATGTCGAAGCCGATACAGCCCATCACCTACAAGGCCCGGGTCGTCGCCCGCGGCACCTACGAAGCCGAGTCCGCGGTCATGCAGAGCATGGATGCGCCTTCGGTCGCCGCCCTGACCGAGATGCAGACGGTCACCATTAGATGAAATACAGGCTTATCTTCCGGATATTGATCGCGGTGGCCCTAGCGGCCGCCGCTTTCGGAGTCTGGAAATATTCGGCGCGAGGGGATGCCGAATCTCCTGTCCTCAAACAAATAACTATCCGCCATTCCGGCGAAAGCTGGAATCCAGGGGTTTCGGTCCGTCAGAAACCTATCGACAGCCTGCCGTTCATAGACCTGAAGCAATTCGGACGTTCCTGGTCCGCGGCTGAATCAGTGAAAGCCATCAGCGGCCAGCCAGTCGCCGGCGTCGTCAACCACCACTTCCTGGCCGCTGACTTGATGGCGCGTTTTTTCCGCGCGCTTCGCCTCTCGCGCCCCGGCCTCAAGCGCTTCATCATCATCTCGCCCGACCACTTCCGTGTCGGAGGCGGCGCCATCTCCCTGACGGACCGCGCCTATTTAACGCCTCTTGGCGCCGTCGCCGTCGCCTCGAGTTCGGTCCAGGCGCTTGTCGAGCACGGCTCTGCGACGCTTGAGGACGGCCAGATGTTCGAGCACGAACACGGCGTCGGCGCGCTTGTCCCGTTTATCAAACACGAATTCCCGGACGCCGAACTCCTGCCGATCGCCGTGCGCGGAGATTTGGACCGGACAACGGCAAAGGATTTCGGCCAGGTTCTGGCCGGAATCGCGGATGATTCGACTTTCATTCTTGTGTCGTCCGACATGAGCCATTACCTGAGCGAGGCGCAGGCGCTCGAGAACGATAAGGAAACGCTAGCCCGGCTTGCGACCTTTGATGAAAGATTCTTCGCCTCGGCCAAAGACGACCATGTAGACAACGGCGTCGGCCTGATCATCCTCGCCGGTTATCTCGAAGCCAAAGGTATCAAGCCGTCATTCCGTCTGTTAGATCATAAAATCTCATCCGACTACGGTGCGGATAGGCTTTCGACCACAAGCTACATCAACGGTTTTTGGATAGAATAAAAAAACCTCGATCATTGCCGATGGCGTATCCTCCGTGTAACTCCCCATTTTTTGTCCGCTTGCTTTCGGGCGTCGCGATTTTTTGACAGACGAGCTATTATTAGATTCAATAGTCACCTTTGATCCAGCCTTCCCATGCGCGGGTGACGACAAGGAACTTCCTAAAATTTGTTAAGAAAAATGAAATTTAAGCTTTGGTAATTATGAAAAATCAAAATAATCCCCAAAATATTTTGGGAGATAATATAAAGCAAATCCGAAATACACAAGGCATAACACAAGATGAATTGGCAAGAAAATTTGTAATTTCCTATACAACGTTT
>Ga0209018_1001654_pt1 | contig 17517 bp, 13 predicted proteins | sample YNPBryBLVA2012_FD_185814 | JGI IMG/M metagenome (GOLD analysis project Ga0209018, IMG submission 185814) | Anoxygenic and chlorotrophic microbial mat microbial communities from Yellowstone National Park, USA - YNP Bryant BLVA 2012 (SPAdes)... ...
GATCACGCCGGTAGCGCTCGAGGAGCAGATGCGGTTCGCCATCCGCGAAGGTGGACGCACCGTCGGCGCCGGCATCGTCACCAAGGTCATCGAGTAAGGACGTGTCGGATCGGATTGACATCGTGCTGGTATGCACGGTCTGTCAGGCGAGGAATTACAAGACGACCCGGTCGAGCAAGCCTGGGGTCAAGGCGTTGGAGAAGAAGAAGTACTGCCCCACGTGCGACAAGCACACGGTGCACAAGGAATCGAAGTAGTGCCCCGGCGACAAGGCCGGGGATTCAGGGGTGTAGCTCAACTGGTAGAGCAGCGGATTCCAAATCCGCAGGTTTCGGGTTCGAGTCCCGCCGCCCCTGCCGCAACCGCCCCGGCATTCGCCACACCCGGCAGGGTTGAAGCGTTCCGGGGAAACGTTGCGCCACCCGCAGCATCGATTCAGGTTCGAGGCCCATGGCCAGCGAAGACCGCCCCACCAAGCAAGACGACGAGCCCGTGGACGCTTCGTTCGATGAGGGTCCGGAGCGAGACGCGTCGGGACGCCAGGTCGTGCGCGTCGGTGAAGACATCGAAGCGGGCGGCGCAGCGGCGCAACTGGGCACGGCGCGCTACGTCATCGCGGGCTATCTTGCCGGTGCTGTCGGCTTGGCCTATGTGCTGGGCAAGATCCTGACGGCGTCGTGGAACAAGCTTGCGGAGCAGCAGGCGGTGGTGGACCGTGCTCCGTGGATCACCCAGGTAGCGGAGGACGGGCGGGCGACGTGGGCCACGTTGGTGGGTGGGATCATCGCCATCGGCGTGGCCGTGCATCTGTACCGCCGTGTGGACATCCGGAGCTGGCTGAACGAGGCGGCGTCGGAACTGGCGAAGGTAACGTGGCCCACCAAGCAGGAGGTCACAAACGGCACGATCGTGGTGGTCGTGGCAACGGTCATCGCTACGGTATACGTAGCGTTGTTGGATCGGTTCTGGGGATTTGTGACTGACCTTGTCTACCGCGTGTAGCGGTCCGGTGGATGTCCGATGGCGAAGAAGTGGTACGTGGTCCAGACCTACTCCGGCTACGAGGCCAAGGTGAAGGCTGCGCTGCAGGAGCGGATCAAGCAGTACCAGATGGAGGATCAGATCGGAGAGATTCTGATCCCGACCGAAACGGTGCAGGAGAACCGGACGGGTGGGAAGACCCGTGTTCGCCAGAAGACGAGTTTGCCGGGCTACGTGTTCATCGAGATGGAGATGAACGAGAAGACGTGGCACTTGGTGAAGGAGACGACGCGGGTGACGGGGTTCATTGGGAACCAGAATCCGACGCCGGTCAAGCCGCCGGAGATCGAGGGGCTACGCAAGGGGATGGTGGAGGGGGCGATGAAGCCGAAGCCTCGCGTGACCTTCGAGGAAGGCGACGAGGTGAGGGTGATCGACGGCGCGTTCGCCAACTTCATGGGAACGGTCGAAGAGGTCAAGCCGGAGAAGCAGAAGCTGCGCGTGAAGGTGTCGATCTTCGGGCGTGCGACTCCGGTGGAGCTCGACTTCAGCCAGGTCGAGAAACGATAGGTGGTGTCAGCGCCGGGGGCGATGGCCCCCATGCTGGCCGGGGGCGCTGCCCCCCCAGGAGCACGTCAGAGCAATGAAGAAGGTAACCGGTGTCATCAAGCTGCAGCTGCCTGCGGGCAAGGCCAACCCCTCGCCGCCGGTCGGACCTGCGCTGGGCCAGCACGGCGTGAACATCATGCAGTTCTGCAAGGACTTCAACGCCAGGACAGCGGGCCAGGGCGACATGATCATCCCGGTGGTGATCACGGTGTATGCCGACCGCTCGTTCTCGTTCGTGATGAAGACCCCGCCGGCGTCGGTTCTGCTGAAGAAGGCGGCGGGGCTATCGACGGCGAAGAAGCCCGGGTCAGGATCCAAGGAGCCGAACAAGGTTCGTGTGGGCAGCATCACGGAGGCCAAGCTCCGGGAGATTGCGGAGCTCAAGCTGAAGGATCTGAACACGACGAATGTTGAAGCCGCGATGCGGTCCATCGCGGGCACGGCCCGGTCGATGGGGATCAAGATCGAGGGCTGAGCTGGACGTGAAGAACGCCACGGGTTTGGGGAAAGGGCCCTGACCCGACGGAACCCCGCACCACGGTGTCTGGCGAGCCGTGGGAGGCGATCGCCGAAGAGAAGGAGGTTCAATGAGGAAAATCGCCAAGAAGCACCGCGCGGCGCTACAGCAGGTAGACCGTGCGAAGAAGCACACGCTCGAGGAAGCGGTCGTGCTCGTGAAGAAAACTGCGCACGCCAAGTTCGACGAAACGGTCGAAATGGCGGTCCGTCTGGGCGTCAATCCGAAGTATGCCGACCAGATGGTGCGGGGAGCGATCGTGCTTCCGCACGGGACGGGCCAGAAGGTGCGTGTGCTGGTCTTCGCGAAGGGCGACAAGGAGCGCGAGGCCCGGGATGCGGGCGCGGACTTTGCTGGAGCCGATGAGCTCATCCAGAAGGTCCAGGAAGGCTTTCTCGATTTCGACCGGGTGATCGCGACACCCGACATGATGAGCTCGGTGGGAAAGCTCGGAAGGATCCTCGGAACGCGGGGCCTGATGCCGAACCCGAAGGTGGGCACGGTGACGTTCGACGTGACCAAGGCTGTGCAGGAAGCCAAGGCAGGCAAGGTGCAGTACCGTGTCGAGAAGGCGGGCATCGTCCACTGCCGCATTGGGAAGGTTTCCTTCTCGGAGCAGCAGCTTCTCGAGAACGCGCAGGCGCTGATCCAGGCCCTCGTTCGCGCGAAGCCCTCGACCGCGAAGGGCACCTACCTCAAGTCCATCGCCATGAGTTCCACGATGGGTCCAGGCATCCGCATCGATCCGCTGGCCGCTGCCGGAACCAAGGAAGCAGAGGCCTGAGAGGTGTACGATGAACCGCGCTGAACGACAGTCCGCGATTGATGAGATTCGGACTCGTTTCGACCGCATGGTCTCTGCCGTCTTCGTCGATTTCAACGGCATGACGGTCGAGGAGGTCAGCAAGCTCCGTGACGAGCTTCGCAAGAGCGGCGTCGAGTACCGTGTCGTCAAGAACACGCTGGTCAAGCACGCGATCAAGGATCGTCCCTATGCCGCCCAGGTCACTGAGATCCTGCACGGGATGACGGGAATCGCGTGGAGCTACGAGGAGCCTGGTGCTGCGGCGAAGGTTCTCAAGAACCTCGTCAAGGAGAACCAGAAGCTCAAGATCAAGGCCGGCCTTGTGGAAACCACGGTGCTTCCGCCTTCGCAGGTGGAGGACACGCTCGCCACGATGCCTGGCAAGGACGAGTTGCGTGCGATGTTGCTGGCGACGCTGATGGCGCCTGCCCAGAACTTCGTAGCGCTGCTCAACGCGCCTGCGCAGAACTTCGCCTACCTGCTCGACGCGCAGCGTCGGAAGCTGGCGGGGGAAAGCTGACGGCGTCTGGTTGTGAGAGAGAACATCGGAATGCCGCGACGCTCATCGCGGCCTTTGTAAGGAGTGAATGATTATGGCCGAGATCACCACCGAACAGCTCATCGACCATCTGAGCAACATGTCCGTCATGGACATGGCCACCCTGGTCAAGACCCTGGAGGAGAAGTGGGGCGTGAAGGCTGCGCCGGTCGCCGTTGCTGGCCCGGCTGCTGCCGCTGCCGGCCCTGCGGCCGAAGCTGCTCCGGAGCAGACGGAATTCAACGTGAACCTGGTCGACGCCGGCCCGAACCGCATCAACGTTATCAAGGCGGTTCGTGAGATCACTGGGCTGGGCCTCAAGGAAGCCAAGGAGTTGGTCGAAGGGGCGCCCAAGACGGTGAAGGAGTCGCTGCCCAAGGCAGAGGCCGAAGAGATCAAGAAGAAGCTCGAGGAGGCCGGCGCGAAGGTCGAGCTCAAGTAGTGGTTGCGCATTGCAAAGGTCGTTAGACCGCATCAAGGGTCGGCGTCGGGGCAGGGATCTGCCCTGACGCTGTGCCTTTTCTATTTGTTGCTCCGCGTCTAGCTGCTCGACGCTTCTGGAGGCGAAATCGATGGCTTCGGTCGTTCAGACGAACTTCAGGCTCCGCAAGAACCTCGGCCGCGTAAGGCGAATCATCGAGGTCCCCAATCTCATCGACATCCAGAAGACCTCCTACGACAAGTTCCTGCAGGCCAACGTCCCGCCCAATGAGCGGGCCGAGGTCGGGTTGCAGGCTGTCTTTCGTAGTGTCTTCCCGATCAAGGACTTCAACGGGACCAGCGAGCTGGTCTTCGTCTCCTACAACCTCGAGAAGCCCAAGTACGACGTCGACGAATGCCGGCAGCGCGGCATGACGTTCGCCGCCCCGATCAAGGTGACCACCCAGCTCATGATCTACGATAGCCGCGAGGGTGGCGAGCGCATCGTGCGCGACATCAAGGAGCAGGAGGTCTACTTTGGCGAGATCCCGCTGATGACCGACACCGGCACCTTCATCATCAACGGTACCGAGCGCGTCGTTGTCAGCCAGCTCCACCGCAGCCCCGGTGTGTTCTTCGACCACGACAAGGGCAAGACGCATTCGTCGGGCAAGCTGCTGCATTCGGCTCGCGTCATTCCCTATCGCGGCTCGTGGCTCGACTTCGAGTTCGACCCCAAGGACATCATCTACGTCCGCATCGACCGCCGTCGCAAGATGCACGCCACGGTGCTCCTGCGCGCGCTGGGCTACTCCACGCAGGAGCTGCTCAACTACTTCTACTCGACTGAGTCGGTCTACGTGGACAAGGGCGGCAAGTTCACCAAGAGCATCGACTACGACCTGCTGCCGGGCCAGCGAGCGACCCGCGACATCCGCGTCGCTGGGGAAGTCATTGTCAAGAAGAACTCCAAGTTCAACAAGTCGGCGATCAAGAAGCTCAAGGACGCGGGCATGGACCGGCTCCCCATCGAGCCGGACGAGCTGCTGGAGAAGGTCGCGGCGCACGACATCATCGACATGGAGACCGGTGAGGTCATCCTCGAGTGCAACGACACAGTGGGCAACGCCCTGGTGCCGAGCCCTGCGGACCCGCAGAAGACCGTGACCCTCCGCGAATTGGTCGAGCGCGGCACGGGCAAGAAGGGCCAGTCCGACGATCCGGCCAGGGACGCCATGGCCTGGTTCTCCAAGTATCTTCTGTCCGTAGGTGTGACCGACTTCAAGATCCTCTTCATCGATGGACTGAACGTCGGGTCGTACCTGCGCGACACGCTCATCGCGGACAAGGTCAAGACAACCGAAGACGCGATCATGGAGATCTACCGTCGGCTGCGCCCTGGCGATCCGCCGACGCTCGAGACGGCGAAGACGCTGTTCAACAATCTTTTCTTCAATCCGGAGCGCTACGACCTGTCGAAGGTGGGCCGCCTGAAGCTCAACTACAAGTTCTATGCGAATCTGCCTGAAGACCAGCGTCCCAGCCTCGACCAGTGCGTGCTGACACCGCAAGACATCCTCGAGACGGTGCGTCACCTCATCGAGATCAAGAACGGCCGGGGCAGCGTCGACGACATCGACCATCTCGGCAACCGTCGTGTGCGCGCTGTTGGCGAGCTGATGGAGAACCAGTATCGCATCGGCCTGGTGCGCATGGAGCGCGCGATCAAGGAACGCATGAGCATGTCGCAGGAGATCGACACGCTGATGCCGCACGACTTGATCAACGCCAAGCCCGTGAGCGCGGTCGTCAAGGAGTACTTCGGATCGTCGCAGCTATCGCAGTTCATGGACCAGACCAACCCGCTGAGCGAGGTCACGCACAAGCGGCGTCTGTCGGCCCTCGGCCCCGGCGGCCTGACACGCGAACGCGCCGGCTTCGAAGTGCGCGACGTCCACGCGACGCACTACGGCCGCATCTGTCCCATCGAGACCCCGGAAGGTCCGAACATCGGTCTGATCGCGTCGCTGTCGACCTTTGCGCGCGTCAACGAGTACGGGTTTGTCGAGACGCCCTACCGGCGCGTGGACGACTGTCGGGTGACCGACGAGATCATGTGGCTCAGCGCGCTGGAGGAAGAGGGCAAGTACATCGCGCAGGCGACTGCGAACCTCGACGAGCACCGGAAGTTCAAGGACCACCTGGTGTCGGCGCGCTTCAACGGCGACTTCCGCATGGTACCAGCGGAGAACATCCAGATCATGGACGTGTCGCCGAACCAGATGGTTTCGGTGGCGGCCGCGCTGGTTCCGTTCCTCGAACACGACGACGCCAACCGCGCGTTGATGGGCGCGAACATGCAGCGTCAGGCGGTTCCCCTGATCAGGACCGAGGCGCCGCTGGTCGGCACGGGCATCGAGCTGCGCGTGGCGCTCGACTCGGGCGTGTGCGCCGTGGCCCGCCGCGACGGCATCGTGGAGAGCGTGGATGCGTCGCGCGTGGTGGTCCGTGCGCTGGGCGAGGACGGCGACTACCCGGACATTTACCACCTGATGAAGTACCAGCGGTCGAACCAGTCGACCTGCTACAACCAGAAGCCCGCGGTACGCACGGGCGACCGTGTCAAGAAGGGCGAGGTGCTGGCCGACGGTCCCGCGGTGGACACGGGCGAGCTGGCCATGGGGCGCAACGTGCTCGTCGCGTTCATGCCGTGGCAGGGCTACAACTTCGAGGACTCGATCCTGGTTTCTGAGCGCATCGTGAAGGAAGACGTGTTCACGTCGGTGCACATCGAGGAGTTCGAGTGCGTGGCGCGCGACACGAAGCTGGGCAAGGAGGAGATCACGCGCGACATCCCGAACGTAGGTGATGAGGCGCTGAAGGATCTCGACGATTCCGGCATTGTGCGAATCGGAGCCGAGGTCAAGCCGGGCGACATCTTGGTGGGCAAGATCACGCCGAAGGGCGAGACGCAGCTTTCGCCGGAGGAGAAGCTGCTGCGAGCGATCTTTGGTGAGAAGGCTGGCGACGTGCGCGACAGCTCGCTGCGTGTGCCACCCGGGGTGGCGGGCATTGTGATCAACGCGCGAGTGTTTTCCCGACGCGGCACGGAGAAGGACGAACGCTCGATGGAGATCGAGGATCAGGAGCGCGCGCGGATGGAGAAGACGCGCGACGAGGAGATCCAGATCTTGCGGGATTCGGCGTACCGCCGGTTGCGCAAGCTTCTGACCGGCAAGGTCACGACGGGCAAGCTGGTCGACGACAAGGGCACGGTGCTGCTGGCGAAGGGCGCGACGCTGACGGAGGAGGATCTGACGGCCATCCCGCGCAAGTACTGGGGCTCGATCCCGGTCGACGGCGGCGAGGTGATCCAAAACAAGTTGATGGAGCTCGAGGAGCTCGTCCGCAACCGGGAGGAGCACTTCAAGGAGCGCATCGAGCGTCTTTCGAAGGGCGACGAGCTTCCGCCTGGCGTGATCAAGATGGTGAAGGTCTACATCGCGATCAAGCGCAAGCTCCAGGTGGGTGACAAGATGGCAGGGCGCCACGGCAACAAGGGCGTTGTCAGCCGGATTTTGCCGGAGGAGGACATGCCGTTCCTGCAGGACGGTTCGCCTGTGGACATCGTGCTGAACCCGCTGGGCGTGCCAAGCCGGATGAACGTGGGGCAGATCTTGGAGACGCACCTGGGATGGGGCGCCCGCGAGCTCGGGCACCAGCTTCAGCGCATGGTGGAGGAGCGATTCCCGATGGAGAAGATCCGGGAGAAGGTTCGCTCGATCTATGCGTCGGACGAAGAGGCCATGGCGATCGTCGACAAGATGGACGACGACGACTTGGTGAAGCTGGCGCGCAAGCTCAAGTCGGGAGTGTTCTTTGCAACGCCGGTGTTCGACGGGGCGACGGAGCAGGACATCAAGAGCACGTTGGAGCTGGCGGGTTTGCCGCAGCGGGGCCAGGCGATTCTGTTCGACGGGCGCACGGGCGAGGCGTTCGACAAGGATGTGACGGTGGGCGTGATGTACATGCTCAAGCTACACCACCTGGTTGACGACAAGATCCACGCGCGGTCGATCGGACCGTATTCGCTGGTGACGCAGCAGCCGCTGGGCGGCAAGGCGCAGTTCGGCGGGCAGCGGCTGGGCGAGATGGAGGTGTGGGCGATGGAGGCATACGGCGCGGCGTATGCGCTGCAGGAGTTCCTCACTGTCAAGAGCGACGACGTCATGGGGCGGACGCGCATGTACGAGTCGATCGTGAAGGGGGAGTTCCAGCTCGAAGCCGGACTTCCGGAGAGCTTCAACGTGCTGATCAAGGAGCTCCAGTCGCTGTGCCTGAACGTGGAGCTGATCGAAACAGCACCTGATCGCGCGGTCGCTGGCGAGCGCGCTGCAGCGGAGTAAGGGAGGTACCACATGCGAGACATCTTCTCCTTCTTCGAGAAGCCCAAGGACCCGCTGTCGTTCAGCGCGATTCGCATCTCTCTGGCAAGCCCTGAGAAGATCAGGGAGTGGTCGCACGGCGAGGTCAAGAAGCCCGAGACCATCAACTACCGAACGTTCAAGCCCGAGCGCGACGGGCTGTTTTGCGCCAAGATCTTCGGGCCGGTGAAGGACTACGAGTGCAATTGCGGCAAGTACAAGCGCATGAAGCACCGTGGCATCGTGTGCGAGAAGTGCGGCGTCGAGGTCATCCAGTCCAAGGTACGCCGGGAGCGACTGGGCCACATCAACCTTGCCACGCCGGTGGCGCACATCTGGTTCCTCAAGAGCCTGCCGTCGCGCATTGGAAACATCCTCGACATCACGCTCAAGGATCTCGAGAAGGTTTTGTACTGCGAGGCCTATGTCGTCATCGATCCGAAGGAGACCGACCTGGAGCGCGGGCAGCTTCTGAGCGAGGAGAAGTTCCTCCAGAAGATCGAGGACTATGGGGAGGATGCGTTCACGGCGGCCATGGGAGGCGAGGCGATCCTGGAGATGCTGCGCAGGGTCGACGTCCATCAGCTCGCCGAGGATCTACGCAAGGAGATGCGCGAGTCGACGAGCGAGGCCAAGCGAAAGAAGATAGCCAAGCGGCTGAAGGTGGTGGAGGCGTTCCGCGACAGTGGCAACCGTCCCGAGTGGATGATGCTCACGGTGGTGCCGGTGCTGCCGCCGGACCTTCGTCCGCTGGTCCCGCTCGACGGCGGCCGGTTTGCCACCAGCGATCTGAACGACCTGTACCGTCGCGTGATCAATCGGAACAACCGCCTCAAGCGTCTGCTCGAGCTCAACGCGCCGGAGATCATCATCCGCAACGAGCGTCGCATGCTGCAGGAAGCGGTCGATGCGCTGTTCGACAACGGCCGTCGCGGCAAGACGATCACGGGGCCGAACAAGCGACCGCTCAAGAGTCTGAGCGACATGCTCAAGGGCAAGCAGGGGCGGTTCCGCCAGAACCTGCTCGGCAAGCGTGTGGACTACTCGGGCCGGTCGGTCATCGTGGTGGGGCCGACGCTTCGACTGCACCAATGCGGACTGCCGAAAAAGATGGCCCTTGAGCTGTTCAAGCCCTTCATCTACAACAAGCTCGAGGAGCGCGGGTACGTCAACACCATCAAGAGCGCGAAGAAGATGGTGGAGAAGGAGCGTCCCGAGGTGTGGGACATCCTCGAGGAGGTCATCACGGAGCACCCGGTGATGCTCAACCGCGCGCCCACGCTGCACCGACTTGGCATCCAGGCGTTCGAGCCGGTGCTCATCGAGGGCAAGGCCATCCAGCTTCATCCGCTCGTGTGCACCGCGTTCAACGCGGACTTCGACGGCGACCAGATGGCGGTGCACGTGCCGCTGTCCATCGAAGCGCAGATGGAAGCACGCGTGCTGATGATGAGCACGAACAACATCCTGAGTCCGGCCAATGGTCGGCCCATCATCAACCCGACGCAGGACATCGTGCTGGGGCTGTACTACGCGACCCGCGCGCGCAAGTTCGCGAAGGGCTGCTCGCGCGACGTGAAGCTGGTAGACGACGAAGGCAAGCTCACCGGTGCTGCGCTGCGTGGCGTATTCTCGTCGATCGAGGAGGTACGCATGGCCTACGACCACGGCGAGGTGGACCTGCATGCGCGCGTGCGGGTTCGTGTGCCCGACGTGGATCTGGACGGCAACCAGCGCATCAACGAGAAGACGGGTCGTCCTGCGCAGAAGATCGTGCAAACGACAGTGGGGCGGGTGCTCATCTCCGAGATCCTGCCCAAGCGCGTGCCGTTCGAGTACGTGAACAAGACGCTCGACAAGAAGGCGCTCTCGGCGCTCATCGACAAGTGCTACCGCGAGCACCGCAACAAGGAGACGGTGCTCTTGGCGGACCGTCTGCGCACGCTGGGCTACATGTACGCGACGCGAGCTGGGATCTCGATCTGCATGGACGACATGATCATCCCCCGCGAAAAGCAAGAGTATCTGGCTGATGCCCAGCGCCGCGTCGAAGATGTCGTCGAGCAGTACCAGGAAGGCCTCATCACAGACGGCGAGCGCTACAACAAGATCGTCGACATCTGGGCATCGGTTGCCGACGAGGTCACGCGCGTGATGATGAAGGGGATTGGGTCCGAGGTCGTGACGGACCCGGAGACGGGAGAGACGGCGGAGGAGCCGAGCTTCAACCCGATCTACATCATGGCGGACTCGGGGGCCCGCGGGTCGACGCAGCAGATCCGGCAGCTTGCGGCCATGCGCGGGCTGATGGCGAAGCCGTCGGGAGAGATCATCGAGACGCCGATCACAGCGAACTTCCGCGAAGGGCTGTCGGTGCTGCAGTACTTCATCTCGACCCACGGCGCGCGCAAGGGCCTGGCCGACACGGCGTTGAAGACGGCCAACTCGGGTTACCTGACGCGGCGTCTGGTCGATGTGGGGCAGGACTGCACGATCCAGGAGTACGACTGTGGCACGCTGGACGGCATCAAGGTGACGAAGCTCGAAGAGGCGGGCGAGGTCATCCAGCCGCTGGCCGATCGCATCCTGGGGCGCGTGACGTTGGAAGACGTCATCGATCCGTTGACGGGCGAGGTGCTGGTGGAGGCCAACACGGAGCTCGACGAGGTGCTGGTCAAGAAGATCGAGGATGCGGGCATCGAGGAGGTGCAGATCCGGTCGGCGCTCACGTGCGAGTCTCGACGTGGCGTGTGCGCCAAGTGCTACGGCCGCGACTTGGCGCGCGGGTACCGGGTGAACATCGGCGAGGCGGTGGGGATCATCGCGGCGCAGTCGATTGGCGAGCCTGGCACGCAGCTCACGATGCGCACGTTCCACATCGGCGGTGCAGCAGCCCGGGGCAAGATCGAGCAGAGTTCGCTTGAGGCGCGCACCGAGGGCTACGTGCATACCCGCGGCGCGCACCTCATCACGCGCAGCGACGGAGTCACGGTGGTGATGAACCGTCACGGCGAGCTGGTGGTGCGCGACGAGACGGGCCGCGAGCGCGAGCACTACAAGCTCGTTTATGGCGCGGTCATGCGCAAGAACGAAGGGGATCCAGTCAAGCCCGGCGACATCATCGCGGAGTGGGATCCCTTCGCCACGCCGATCATCACCGAGGTAGCCGGTCTGGTGCACTTTGGCGACCTGGTGGAGGGTGTCAGCGTCCAGGAGAAGGTGGACGAAGTCACCGGTCTGTCGCGCAAGGTGGTCATCGAGTCGCGGGACAAGGAGTTGCGCCCGCACATCTCGATCCGCGACCCGGATCGACGCGACGAGAACGGCGTGCCGATGATCAAGAAGCTGCCGAACTCGGAGCTAGACGCCACGTACTTCCTGCCGGTGGGTGCGAACATCGAGCAGGGGCTCGAGCAGGACAAGCCGATCGAGGCAGGCGCACCCATTGCGAAAATCCCGCGCGACACCACCAAGGTGCAAGACATCACGGGCGGTCTGCCGCGCGTGGCCGAGCTGTTCGAGGCGCGCAAGCCCAAGGACCACGCGGTGATCAGCGAGATCGACGGCGAGGTGTCCTTCGGCAAGGACATGAAGGGCAAGCGTCGCGTGGTTGTGACGCCCTTCGCGCCGGACGGGTCCCTGCTTCACGAGCAGGCCCGTGAGTACCTGATCCCGAAGGGCAAGCACCTTCAGGTGCAGCCCGGCGACCGCGTGCGAGCCGGCGACCCGCTGATGGACGGCCCGGCCAATCCCCACGATATCCTGCGTGTCAAGGGCGAGAAGGAACTCGCAGCGTGGCTCGTCAACGAGATCCAGCAAGTGTACCGCCTTCAGGGCGTGGGCATCAACGACAAGCACATCGAGATCATCGTGCGTCAGATGCTGCGCCGCGTGCGCATCAAGGAGGTGGGTGACACCAGCTTCCTGGTGGACGAGCATGTGGAGAAGCACGTGTTCACCGAGGAGAACGAGCGAGTGCTGGCACGCGGGCTGCGCCCCGCAGTGGCCGAACCCCTCCTGCTCGGCATCACGAAGGCGTCGCTGTCGACCGACTCGTTCATCAGCGCGTCGTCGTTCCAGGAAACGACGAAGGTACTGACCGAGGCGGCGATCTGGGGCAAGACGGACGACCTGCGGGGCTTGAAGGAGAACGTCATCATGGGCCGGCTCATTCCCGCTGGCACGGGGCTTCCGCCCTACAAGCGACTGCAGGTCGTCGTGGACACCGGCGAAGACAGCGGCAAGCCGGAGCAACCGGCACCGGCGTCGGCGGCGGAAGCAGGCTGACATCACTCCCCATCAAGAGAACAGCGACGACAAGCCTGGACGGACGCCTTGGAGTGCTCCGGGGCGTCTGCTTTTCGGGTGCGCTGACTGCTACAACGAGCCAGGCTGTCATCGGGTCCTTGCGCCAGAGGGTTTGCGAACTCCAGGCGCCTGGCGTCCGGGCTCCAGGCGCCTGGAGCTGGCGCGCAACGGGAGCGGGCTTTTCGACTGCGCATCTCCCCTCGACATCGACCCCATGGTGCGCTTCCGCGCCACCGATCGCGGCGTGACCGGACGCACGAGCAGCTCCTCACGTTCGACCGGACCGAGCCCACGCACACGGAGGGGCATTCGGGGTTGGAACAAGCGCAAGCAACGACCTCGAAGACATGTCGATTTCACTTGCGATGTCACCACGGCGGTGAGAAGGCACGACCGCGTCGGGTCTCCCTCTGGAGGCGACGGCGTCGTCGCTCGGTCTTGCACCGTACTGCATTGGGCGCGCGCGGGTCTCCGGCTGCAATCGGCCGTGGTACTCGCCGGCACGCAGCGTTGACGACGTCGAGCCGTCGACCAGCGTGAGCGAGCCCAGCGAGCCGGCGCGCATCCCGGGTGGGGAGGTCGTCGACGGCGGTCCACGGATCCTCGACGGAGGCACTGCCTCATGAAGCGTCGTCGATCAGGAGATTCTGGGCGTCGTTCGCACGCTCGATCAGCCGAGGTCCTGAAGGCCGAGCTGCTTGGCAGACCGGTCCTCGTTGGGGACGGTGGTCATCGCGGAACGGCGATCCAGCAAGAATGGTGTGCGGGGTCGGGTCATGCGGTCCACCCGCGGGTGCGCGTTTCATCCAGCCCCCTGGGCAGGGTCAGGGCTCCGGTGCCCCCCGATCGGCTGGCCTGTGTGGAAGTCATCCGCAGTCACTGCTGGCACAGGCACTGGTCGTGCGCGCTTCCGGTTTGCGTGCCGCACGAAACGTACGTTCCACCCATGTCCGAGCACACCTTCTTGCAGTCCATGTAGCAAGAGAAGCCGTCGGAGCATCGGATGGTGATCCGGTCGCCGCTGCACGTGTACGTCGGTGACCCGCACTGGCGATTCGGGTCGACCGTGTCGCAGGACTGCCCGCTGCCTCCGCTGCTGTCGCTGTCATCGCTGCTGCACGCGAAGAAAAGACATGGCGTGGCCACCAGGACCATCACCGACCAGATACGGCAACGCGTCGTCATCATCATCGCCTCCTCTCTTCCTTGATCGGAAGGACGCCATTGTCGTCCTCTTCAGCTCGGCCGTCCAACACAGCTTGGTCCGAGGCGTCGACTTTCCCACGTGCCGTGTCGACGTTGATACCTTGGTTCGCCCAGCGCTTGGCACACGCAGCGGGTGTTGTGCGTGGGTCCGCGGCAGGTCCGATGGTCTGCACGGGGCCCGCGCAGGCACGGTGCGAAGCGTGTCGTGACGGTGTCCGACCGCACGTCCAGCGGGACCATGGCCGGTCCGCCGTCCGGACGTTGGTCGACGCTTCCGGCTACCGTCTTGTCTGCGAACTTTGTCGCACAGGTTGCCTTCACCTCTCGACGATTGCCCTGGCTACAGTGCATTCCCGATGAATTGGAGCACATCCCGGTCGGCACACGCCAAGACTTCGCTCATCAGGTCGAGGCCAATGTTTTTTGTGCTCTGCCGAGGGCGCATTTCCTGTTCGACAAGGTCCACGTTGCAAAGGGCCACACTGCACAGCTCCCGCGGAAACTCGCTCAGAGGCTGCATGGCACGGGCCCGACCCAGGCTCTCTTCCATGCAGGTGTCAGCGCAGATTCGATTACGACATGACTACCAGATTCGCCATCTTCGTCGATTTCACAGGAACGCATTGATGGATGATACCGCCGGATCTCCACCCAACGGTGCAACGAGGGGTGGGACGTCGGCGTGTCCGCAGAGTTCGTGCGAAGCACACCGGGACATCGCGAGGTCCACGTGACCGGCGAGGTCAAGACGTCTATCTCAACCGGCCCACATATGATTGACATGGCGCAGGAGCAGCACGACCTGCAAGAGCGCAAAACCGACGGCCAGGACCCAGAGCCACGGCCGGGCCGCGGGTTTCTGCAGGGCACGCGCAATGGCGAGATGAGCAGGAAAGATCACGGCCCCGTACCGTGTGAAGGCCATGAGCCGGATGGGCACCGCGGACAGCACGGCAAGCGACAGGCCGAGCGAGAGCAGGACAGCGGACCATACGCACCGCTTCCGCACGACCCGAATGGCGAGCAGGACACAACCGAGCAGAACCCAGGCGAACAGGAGACGATCCACGGCGGACCCGAGGAAGCCGTGGACCGCGCGGATGTCCCACAGGCTTCGCACGAAGGCGACGGGCTCGAACAGGGCCGTGATGCTTGCGGCTGCAATGAACTTGCGTTGCGCATCGAATCCCGCAAACGGGTTGCCTGTCTCGTACGCCATGATCCCCAGGTAGGCGGCCAGCCCAAAGCATGGCGCCAGCGGTATCAGAACGTCGCGGTACCCGCCGCGTCGCTTCAGGCTTTGCAAGGCGAGCGGCAACACCAGCGCGATGCCCACGGCACGCGCCAGGGGTGCGGCCAGCGCGAGCAATGCAGCTGGCAGGGGCCATTGCCGGTCGTGAGCGAGGACCGCGCCCACGACCAGGAGCAGGAAAAGGGATTCGCTGTAGGGGAAGCAAAAGAAGAAAGCGCCGGGGAAGGCGAGGAACAACACCAGCATGCCGTGCGCCACGCGGGGGCCTTCACGACGGAACACCTCGTAGTACAGAAGGACCATCGCGATCAGTGAGAACAGATTGGCGAGCACCACGCCGGCCACGAGCTCATTGCCGCCCAGCACCCATGAGCCTGCGCGGACCAGGTACGGCCAGAGCGGGTAGAAAGCGTGGTTGACGAGGTGGTCGCGATAGCCGGACACGGCGATATCCAGGTAATGGTCGGCGTCCCAGGTCCGAAACGCGTAGGAGAGCGGGGGAGGGCCGGCTGGCCGGGTGCCGAAGTTGTCCTGATACACGCGGATGTAGCTCGCGTGGTCGAACATGGGCGGCAGGAGCGCCCACGACAGGGGAACCGCAGCGAGCACGATCAGCTTGATGGCGAACAGCGGTCCCACGAGGCGCAGCGCCGCGATGCGGGCCAGCGCCGTCGGGCCACGAGGTCCTCCTCCACTCCACGGCAATTGCATGTCAGCCTCGGTACCGCAGGCACCTTCCATGGTCAACGCGGCGTCGTCCACGGTCGACGCCGGAGACGGCTGCCACGAGACGACCGTCCTGCTCCGCGGGGGCCGGTCGACCGCGGAACGTCCCTCGTCGAGCGTCGGGACGTACCGGGGTCCACCAGGCGGCGCGCATCGGTCCGGTGCGACGGGCTGCTTCAGCTCTCGGCCAGCTTCTCGACCGTCTTTCGTGGGACGGTGACCACGACGACGTCCTTTTTGACCTTGATGACGGCCCTGGAGACGCCGGCTTTCTTCATCATCGCGCGGGCGGCCTTGACGAGCGCCCGGTCGGCCTTCTGCCTGGCCCTCGCCGCCGGCGTGAGGGGTCTGTCCACGGCAGCTCTTGCAGCCCTTGCAGCGTTCAGCAGCTCGCGCGACGAGACTTGGGACAGAGGCTTGCCGTCAATCTTCGCATTGCGACGCACCAGGGCGGCGGGGACGTCCTCCGCAGGCGTGGCGGCGGTGTACGTGACGAGTGCATAGGCCCTCTCCTGTCCGAGCCGCAGAGCCTCATCGCGCGGAATGCCCTCGACGAGACGAATGAGCTTGTAGGCCTGGGCGGGGCTCATCACCTTGCGCGCTTCGAGCATCTGTTCGAAGCTGCCGTAGCCCATGGCACCGTACAACTTGTGGTCGAGCAGTTCCTTGAGCGCCTCACCGATATCGTAGAAGTCTTCGGTGATGGTCGTCTTGCGCCGTTCGATGAGCGCCAGCAACCTCGTGCCGCGCTTCTTGTTCGCTACCAGTTGCTTCTTTGCCGCCGCGGTCCATGCCGCACCCTGGTCGGTTTCTGCCATGACCCTTCCTCGCGTTCGCCCAGGGTACGTTGCACCATGCCTTGGTGCAAAGGGTTTTTGGACTCCAGGCGCATGGAGTCCGGGGTGCAGGCGCCTGGAGCAGGCGCACGGCAGTGTCCGGTGCCGCCTGACCCGCTGCGCTCCTGTCTCGGGTCGCGAACCCATGGTGGAGCGGCAAGGTGCAGGGGCGGACCGTTCCTTCGCTGCTGCGGGCACACGCCGATCACAGCAAGGGGAAGGAGACGCCGTACCGGTGTGTCCTGCGCCTTCGGCGCAGCGTGGTGAAGGGAATCTGAGGGGCCTACTTCCGCCCACGGTCGATTGGCTTCCGTTCGACGGCGTCTGGGCGCCCGGGTTTGTCGATATCAAGGAGCAGGCCTAGCATGATCTCGTTGGGTGTTGCATTGAAGTTCTAGACTTTTCAGGCCCGAAACGGCTCCGATGACATCGGTCGAGTATCGTGTCTTTCTGGTCGAGGACCGCGAACTGGTCGAGTTGGACGAGGCCACGCTCGGCGCACGGCTCCCTGCGTTTCGTGGTCGCCTCAACGTTCTGGAGGTACTGGCAGGGTCGCTGCGCATCCAGGCTGATGGGCAGCCCACGGTGGAAGTGCTCGAGCCTCATCTGACGAATCCGTGGGTCTGTGGTGGAGTCGGCAGGTCTCCGAGCGTGTGACATGGGGCGATTTTGAGGGTTTCCGCAGCGCGAAAGCCGTAGGACTTTCTGGTGACCAGTTTGAGCTTGTTGTTCATCCCCTCAACGATTGCGTTGCTCAGCAGCTTCTTGGCCCTGAAGTAGTTGAGAATGAGGTTAAGGTGGGCGCGCAGTGTCTTGGCGAACTTCTTCATCGGGTCGATGCGGCTTCGCATGGTTCGCTTGCACCAGGCGTCGAGGAACTTCCCCGCCCACGCGG
>Ga0209018_1001655_pt1 | contig 17512 bp, 15 predicted proteins | sample YNPBryBLVA2012_FD_185814 | JGI IMG/M metagenome (GOLD analysis project Ga0209018, IMG submission 185814) | Anoxygenic and chlorotrophic microbial mat microbial communities from Yellowstone National Park, USA - YNP Bryant BLVA 2012 (SPAdes)... ...
GTGCGGCACGTGCCTGAGCCTGGCTTCCGAATAGCGACCGGCCGCGTACAATCCATGGCCCACGGAGCTACGCGCATGCGACACCGCCCATCCCGCTGCTGGCCCCCATCTGCCGTACGTTGCTCCCGCCTGGCTGCCGCCGTCAGCGTCTGCGCTGCGTTGTGCCTGGGCGGGTGCCCGTTCGTTGCGCCGCCCGACGTCACCGGCCTCGATGATGCCGGAAACGATACGTTCAAGACGGCGACCAAGATCGATCTGGGCCCCGACGACGAGATCGAATTCGACGCCAGCATCGACACCCCGGCCGATGCTGACATCTTCGACCTGGGCGAGCTGGCGCCCGGCGACCGACTGTATGTCGATGTGCAGACCACCGGAGGCGACCTCGATCCGCTGGCCGCCGTCTTCGACGAGCGCCAATACCTGCTGGCCTTCAACGACGACCGCCTGCCCGACGCCAGCGACCTCAACCCGCTCATCGACGTTATCGCCCACGGCCCGCGCGGAAGCTACTTTCTCGGCGTCGCCGCCTACCCCGGCAGCTCCAGCAGCGGCTCCTACCGCGTGCTCGTCCGTGTCACGCGCGGCGTCGGCCTGCTCGACCCCGAACCGCAGATCGTGTACCTGGACTGGCGCGGCGGGCAGAACATCCGGCTGGAGAACGTCGGCACCTTCGACATCGATCCGTTCGATGCCGCCGACCTCGGTTTTCCCGGCCGCACCGCCGAGCTCAAGGACCTCATCCAGGCGGAAATCGCCGATCGCTACGACGGGTACAACCTGATCCTGCTCAACTCAGACGACGACCCGGTGCCGCGCGAGCGGCACTCGACCGTCTATTTCGGCGGCCGCGCGCCGAGCGTGTTCGCCATCGCCGAGCAGGTCGACACGTTCAATGCCGACCCGGGCGACAACGCCATCGTTTTCACCGACGGCTTCCAGGACGCATTCATGCAGACGCCGACCCTGGCTCAGCTCGCGACGGCCATCGGCAACACCGCCGCCCACGAGATCGGCCACCTGCTGGGGCTGGTGCATACCGCCGACTGCCGCGACCTGATGGACACCACCTGCCCGAACGACGTGCTGCTGGTGGATCAGGCGTTCCGGCTGGCGCCGCTGGACGACAGCGTCTTCCCCATCGGCTTGCAGAACGCCGCCGAGCTGATCGAGTGGACGATCGGACTGGCGGGGATCTGACGAACGGCCGACGGCCGCGGGGCGCGCCGCGCCTCGCAGGTCCCGTCTCGTGATTCGCCCGCGACCGCGCATCGCCGGTCGCTGCCGTCACACAGCTTCGTCTGGCACCCGAACGGTCAGCCTGGCAGTCCGCGGCCGCGCTGGGAGCAGACAGGGCGGCAGCGCCGCCAGGCCGCTGAGCGGAGGAGGCAGGAGGAATCGCCCGCCGCCTCCTTCGGTTCCTCGCTCCGTCGGCCTCTTGCTTCGCCGTTCTCTCGGTGCCTCAATCCGCTAATCGCTCGCTCCCTCGGTCTCCCGCCCCGAATACAATCCGCAGAGGCCGACCAACCTGTTCGCGACGCTCTGACATGGCAATCCTCGGCCTGCGACTCGCCGTCCTCGCGGCGCCGCTGTTCGTCGCGCTGCTGGCCGGATGGAAGACCGACGATAAGGACAGCCACTCGATGACCACCGCAACCAGGCCGACCCGCACGAATCGTCTGATCGACGCCGCTTCGCCCTATCTGCTCCAGCACGCCCACAACCCCGTCGACTGGTACGAATGGGGGCCGGAGGCTCTGGACAAGGCCCGCCGCGAAAACAAGCCGATCTTCCTCAGCATCGGCTACTCCGCCTGCCACTGGTGCCACGTCATGGCCCACGAGAGTTTCGAGAACCAGGCCGTCGCCGCGGTCATGAACCGCTACTTCGTCAACATCAAGGTCGACCGCGAGGAACGTCCCGACCTGGACGAAATCTACATGCAGGCCACGCTGGCCCTGAACGGACAGGGCGGCTGGCCCATGAGCGTCTGGCTCACGCCCGACCTCCAGCCCTTCTTCGCCGGCACCTACTTCCCGCCCAGCGCCCGCTGGGGCCGCCCCGGCTTCCAGGAACTCTGTGAGCGCATCGGCCGGCTGTGGCAGACCAGGCCCGAGGCGCTCCGCGCCGACGCCGAACGCCTCACGACCATCGTCGTCGAAAGCCTCCGCGCCAGCGCCCCGCCCGGCCCCGCCCTCAGCCTGGCGCTGCTCGACCAGACCGTCCGCACCCTGGCGCGCGCTTTCGACCACGACCGCGGCGGCCTGACCGGCGGCGGCACGAACAAGTTTCCCCCCAGCATGGCCCTCGATCTGTTCCTGCGGACGATCGCCCGCGCCGGCGCCGACCAGCCGACGCGCGACGAGCTGCGCTTCCTCGTCGAGCTGACGCTCGACCGCATAGCCCGCGGCGGCATCTATGACCAGCTCGGCGGGGGCATCCACCGCTACAGCACCGACGCCGACTGGCTCGTCCCGCACTTTGAGAAAATGCTCTACGACCAGGCGCTGGTCAGCCGCATCTACACCGACGCCTACCAGCTCACCGGCAAGCCGCTCTACGCCCGCATCGCCCGCGAAATCTGCGATTACGTCATCGACGACTTGCAGTCGCCCGAGGGCGGCTTCTACAGCGCGCGCGACGCCGACAGCGAGGGCCAGGAGGGCAGGTACTACATCTGGAGGCGCGACGAGATTCTCCAGGTGCTGGGCCGGGACGACGGCGAGCTGTTTTGCAGCTTCTACGACGTCAGCGACACAGGCAACTGGAACGACCCGCATACTCCCGACGTCGCCAGGAACATCCTCCATGTCCCGCGCGATCTCCAGACCGTCGCCAGGCTCAATCGCCTCGCGCCGCACGAGCTGGAAGCGCGCCTCGCCAGCGCCAGGGCGCGCCTGCTCCAGATCCGCGCCCGCCGCGTCCCGCCGGCCCGCGATGAGAAGATCCTGGCCGAATGGAACGGCCTGATGATCGCCAGCCTGGCCCGCGCCGGGGCCGTGCTGGATGAGCACCGTTACGTTGTCGCCGCCGCCCGCGCCGCCGACTTCATCCTCACGCGGCAACAGCAGAACGGTCGCCTGTTCCGTGCCTGTCGCGACGGGCGCCGGCTCGCGACGGCCTTCCTCACCGATTACGCCGCCATGATCGAGGGGCTGATCGAGCTGTACGAGGCCAGCTTCGACCGCCGCTGGCTCGACGCGGCGCTGACGCTGACCGGCACCGTGATCGAGCGGTTCCACGACCGGCAGAACGGGGGCTTCTTCTTCACCCCTGATGACCATGAGGCCCTGCTGACCCGCACCAAAGACGTCCGCGACGGCGCCACGCCCGGCGGCAACTCGCTCATGCTCTCCAGCCTCCTGCGGCTCAGTGTCATGCTGGGCGACCCGAAGCTGCGCCGGCTGGCTGACCAGACCATGAACTGCTTCGCCCCGCGCATCGCCGAATACCCGCTCATCGGCGAGCGGTTTCTTGCCGGCGTCGAGCTGGCCCTGCTCGGCCCGGTCGAACTGGCCGTCGTCGGCGACCCCCGCGACATGCGCACGCAAGCGCTGCTCCGGACGATCAACAGCACGTATCTGCCCAACCGCGTGCTGATGCTGTCCAACCCCGACGACCCGTCGCACAACGCCGACTCCCCCCTGCTGCGCGATCGCTCCCTGGTCAACGGCGCCCCGGCGGTGTACGTGTGCCGCGACTATACGTGCCAGGCTCCGGCCACCACGCCCGAAGCGCTTGCCCGTCAACTGCGCGGGTAAGTCTGCGCGGAGACGTTGCGGTCCGAAGGCCCCGGCCGCGTGCCCCCGTCGCCGCTGCTCCGGCGCCGTCCGCCTCCGCCGCCCGGCCTACTGGCGGCCCTCAATCCACGCCACCAGCCAGCGCGCGAAATCCTCTTTGGATACCGCGGCGCAGAATCTCGAATCCCCGGCTCGGCCCGGCGCGCCGGCTGCTTCCGGCATCCGTATGACGCTTCCGTCTGCGGTAAACAAGGTCGCAGCCACGTGCGTCGCGCCCATCGCGCTCAGCGGGTTGGCAACGATCGCATCCAGTCCTTTGCGGCGCAGCTTCTCCCGCGCCCGCTCGGCCAGGACGCCCGGCTCCTCCAGCGCAAAGCCGATGATGCGCTGGTCGGGTCGCTTCCGCGCCGCGCACCGCGCCACCAGATCGGGCGTCGGCTCCAGCTCCAGCAGCAGCGGCCCCTCCGTGCGCGGCAGCTTTGAAACGCACGCCGCACGCGGGCGATAGTCCGCCACGGCTGCCGCCATGATCAGCACATCGCAGGCCGGAAAATGCTCCGCCAGCAGCGCCTCCAGCTCCGCCGCCGTCTCGAACGAGTACGTTCGCACATCAAGCGGCGGCGGCAGCGCCACCGGTCCCAGCAGCAGCGTTACCTCCCAGCCCGCATCGCGCGCCGCCTCGGCCAGCGCGATGCCCATCCGCCCGCTCGACCGATTGCCGATATACCGCACGGCGTCGATCGGCTCGTGCGTCGGACCGGCGCTGATGAGCATGCGACGGGAACGCGGCATCGAACGCGGCTCCGGGACGACCGCCCGCGGCAATCGGGGCGCTGCAACCCGTCCCGCCACTCCCTCCCGGGAACAGGCTGGCAAGCGGGCCAGGTGCCCCGGACTTTCGTCCCTCCCCGTTTCCTCTCCCAGCGGGCAAGAGGCGCTTCCGGATAGCCTCTACACGCTCACGCCCAGCGCGGCGCGCACACGCCGCACCAGCTCTTCCATGCTCCGTCGCGGATGGAGCGCGAAGAAGTACTCGCGGTCCAGCGCGACGCGATCGGAAGCGCACCGCCGCTCCAGCTCGCGCCAGCGGCTTTCCAGCGCCGCCACCTCCTGCGGCGCGCTGCGCCGCAGGGCCGCGTTCGTCTCCCGGATGCCCTCGAACACGCGCCGGCGCGCTGCCCGATCCGCAGCGCACTGGCGGCGCAGGCGGCCCGACTCCGCGATCAGTTCTGCGCGCCGCCGCAGCAGCTCCGCCGGCAATCCACGCAGATGGCGCTGCGGGTTGAAATGCAGATCGCGCTGCGCGCGGCGTGCGGCCGCCAGCAGCTCCGCACCGACGCCGGACCACGGCAGCGGCAGCCGCAGCGTGGCGCTGACGCAGCAGGCGGGCGCCAGGTCGGTGCCGAAGAAGCGCTGCGTGAACTCCTCGGTCATCTCGTCGTACTTCGCGCCGCCCACGCCGTGGATGAACAGATCGCCCAGCAGCAGGCGGGCCAGTCCGGATAGCAGCAGCGCCCGCGGGCGGATGTGCCAGCCGGCGCGCTCCACCTCCCACGGCGCATCCTGGGCCACGACCGAGGCCAGATGCGATACAGGCTCGATGCCCATCAGCTCGTCGCCGGCGTACAGCGCCACCTGTCCGCCCTGCGCCGCCGCGAAAAGCCGCCGGCGCACTTCCCCGCCGCGACTGGCCCACAACGGCAGCTCCACGCGGTCGGTCTCCAGCGCCAGCGGCGGCACCGGTCGCAGCGCGTTGCGCTCACGCCTCCGAACGCGATACGCCTGCTGCGCCGCGTTGTAGGCCATCGCGAAGCGGCGTGCGTCCAGCAGGATGTGCGCTGCCAGGGCGCGGAATTCCGGCAGGCATGCAAGCTGCGATACGCGCAGGCAGGGCACCGGGTCGAGCCCCAGGGCGCGACTCGCCGCCGCGTGTCCGCGCTCGACCAGCTCGACGAAGTCGAGCGTGTCTGCCGCGCCCGCCAGCGCTCCGGAGACATAGGCCGGCAGCAGCGTATCGCTCCGCCCCAGCGCCCGCCCGACGTGCTCGAAAAACCCGCGCCACGCGGAGGCTGGCGCCCGCGGCTGCCACTCCAGCGCGCGCCGCGGGTCGCAGCCGGGAATGGACACCAGCTCGCGCCGCACTTCGTGCGCGTCGGCCCACGGCACGGCCAGGTGCCCCGCCTTGGGCACGTCGGAGTCCACCACCAGGAACACGCCCGTGCCGCCCACCGCCCGCACCAGCGCCTCCAGCGCGATCGTCTTGGCGAAGACGCCCGCGTGGCTGAACTCGGGCTGATGTCCGGTGGTGATCACCGGCGGCCGCAGGCCCAGCCGCTGCCGCAGGCGCCCGCGCAGGGCGCCGACCGTGGCATCCAGGATGGGAGTGGCAGCGGTTTCGCGGGACGCGGCGCCGCGGATCATGGCCGGCAGCGCAGCGCCGTCCGGCTCGACCAGCACGCCCAGGTGCTCACCGGGCGTTACCAGCCGGTCGAAGGCCATTCGCGGCGCTACGGACAGCGGGCTTCCGCGAGGCATGCTTCGGGCTGGGGCAGACGCGCTCCGCGACATAACTCAGAGACGAATACCTCCAGATAGTGGCGCAGCCGCCTGTCCGGATCGTCCAGCGCCCCGCCGAACTGCCGGTTGCGGTCACGATAAACCCGCGCCACCGGAATCTCCCGGATGCGCAGTCCCGCCCGCGCGCACTGCACCCAGAACTGTAGCGGGAACGCGTAGCCTGTCTCCGTCAGCCGCAGCTTCCGCAGGGCCGCGACCCGCTGCGCCTTGAACCCGCAGAAGGCATCCGTCAGGTGCAGCCCCAGAACCGCGGCCAGCAGCCGCCGGATGCGGCGGTTGATGCGCAGCCGGTCGGGCGGCGGCGGATCGTCGTCCGGGCGCTCCAGCAGATAGCGCGACCCGCTGATGATGTCGGCATCGTCCTGGCGCGCCGCGGCGATGAAGTCCGGAATCTGCGACGGCTCATGCTGCTCGTCGCAGTCCATCGTGATCACCCAGTCGTAGTCCCTGTCGGCTGCGAAGGCGAAGGCGTCGATCACGCTCTGCCCGTAGCCGCGGTTGACCGGGTGGGTCAGCGTGTACACGTCGGGCCATCCGGCCAGCAGCGCGCCGGTGCGGTCGGTCGAGCCGTCGTTCACGACCAGCACGTCGTCGGCCCAGCGCCGGACCGCCGCCAGCACCCCGTGCAGGTGGCGCTCCTCGTTATACACTGGAATCGCGACCAGCACCCTCACGCGCGGCCTCCGGCCGGCGGGCATGCGCCCGTGCACCCGTGGACAATTATAGCTCCTCCAAGGCGGCCGGCGCTCGGCGCATCAGCGCGACCGGTCCCCGCTGGCCAGCCCGCGCGTCAGGCGCATGAGCGACTCCATCGCCGCAGCCAGCTTCAGCTCCACGCCCACCCGCGGCGCGCAGGCGATGTCCCAGCCCGATGGCAGTGTGGCCCGCGTCAGACGGAATGCTTCGCGCAGCAGACGCTTGATCCGATTGCGCTGCACGGCGCCCCCCTGCCGCCGCCCCACCATCAGCCCCAGGCGGGTGTATGACAGGCCGTTGGGCAAGGCCCAGATTTGCAGACGCTCGTCGCCCAGCCGCCGGCCCTCCGCCAGCAGGCGGGCGAACTGGGCCCGGCGCCGCAGCCGCAGGCGGCGCGGAAACCGGCAGCGCCGCATAGCGCTCATGCGCCAGCTCCGTCAGGCGACGTCCGCCGGCCGGAAAAACGCGACCACCGCCGTGTGCCCGTGCACGAAGTTGCGGTGGCCGACCGGACCGATTTCCCCCAGGCAGAAGAACCCCGCCAGCGGCCGCCCGCAACTGGCCCGCGCGATCGCGCGGGCGTCGTGATGCCGCTCCGCGAACAGCCGCGACCCGCGCCCGTTGCAGGTGAACAGCAGCGCGCCGGCGGCGTCCGTGCGCGGGCGGGCCGCCAGCAGCGAGATCAGATCGTCGTCCGCCGACGCGCTGTCGCGCACGTGAAACTGGATCGTCTGCCCCTTGCGGATCAGGTCGTTGATCATCATCGCGCCGCTGTTCTCGTCGAAACCCAGCGGGTAACGGATCAGAAAGTCGCCGCGGACGAACGTCGGCTGCTGCTCGTTGATCACGCGTCCGACCAGCAGGCCGCCGGTCTGCGCCAGTTCCAGGTCGCGCGTCGTGCAGCTCTTGAGCGTCTCGATCAGGGCCGCCAGCGAGGGCTTGCCGCCCAGCGTACGGATGACGTTCCGCTCGCCTTCGGTGATCACCAGGTGCCGCCCGATCGGTCGACACCCCTGCGAGACCACCGTGTCGATCTCGATGTTGCCCCACAAGGCGACCCCGCACAGCCCGTGCCGCAGCGGGTGGCCCTCGAACAGAATCACGTTCTGGCCCGGCCCCTTGCCGCCCGAGGCCAGTCCCCCGACCGCCGGCCGCCCGGGATAAGCCTCCCCCAGCCGCTCCAGCACCCGGATCGGGTTCACCGTGTACGGATCGACCAGCACCACGAAGTGCGGCTGCTGCGCCGCGCTGACACCGATGTACTCGTGCCAGGCCGCCGGTGTACTCAGCCGCTCGACGTCCTCCTCCGACAGATGAAAGGCCGCACAGCGCACCCCCGGCAGGTGCGCCGCCCACAGAACCAGCGCCGCCTGCTGCTCGAGCTCCAGACTGTCCCAGACCACCGACTCCGCCGTGGTGCCCAGCAGCACCCGCGGGCTGAGCCGCTCGCAGATCACTGCGGCCGCTTCCGCCAGTTCGTCGCCGAGCTGCGCGCTGGCGAACAGAAAACACAGATCCGGCCGGCGCCCCCCGAGACGCGCCGCCACCGCGTCCACCAGGTGCGCACCCGCCGCCTCGCGCCGCGACTCGTCCGCCGCCGCGGTGGCGACCGTCATCCTGTCCGCTGCCGGAACCATTTCCACAGGATTCTACACGCTGCCGGCGCCCCAGGCGCCGCGCCCCGCCCCCCGGTCCGCGCCGGCACGGGCGCGTCTTGGGCGGGCCTAGCCCCGCTTCCTGATGCCCAGGCCGGGGCTTTCGCCCAGCTCGATGATGCTGCCCTGCTGGCCGATCCCCGCAAACGGATCGTCCGCCAGCAGCAGGTGCCCGTCCAGATCGGAGAAATCCGCGAGCGTGCTGATCGTCAGCGGCGGCGCGATCGCCAGACTGCTGCTCACGAAACACCCGAGCATCACGCCCATCCCCAGCCCGCGCGCCAGGGCAATCATCCGCAACGCCTCGCGAATGCCGCCGCACTTGGTGAACTTGATGTTCACCCCGTCCACGTAGCCGTGCAGCCGGATCACGTCCGCCGGCCGTTCGCAGCTCTCGTCGGCATAGATCGGCGCTACTGCCAGCTCGCGCAGCCTGGCCATGTGCTGCCAGTCGGCGACGCGCAGCGGCTGCTCGATGAGTGCCGGCCGGAACCGCGCCAGCCGCCTGATCTTCTCGACCGCTTCCTCGGGCCCCCAGGCCTGGTTGGCATCCACAATCAGCCGGCCGTCGAAGTGCTCGCGGATGAAGCCCAGCGTGTCCTCGTCATGCTCCACACCCACCTTGACCTTCAGCGCGTCGTAACCGGCCGCCAGGGCCTCGCGCACTTTGACGCGGATCTCGTCCGGATCGGCCACCCCGATCGTGAACGTCGTCCGCGTCCGCGGGCGCTCCAGCCCCAGCAGCCGCCACACCGGCACCCCCAGCCGCTTGCCTGCCCAGTCGTGCAGCGCGCTGTCCACCGCGGCGATCGCCGCCCGCTGACCATCATGCCGCGCGATCAGCCGGCGCACGATCGACTCGATGGCGAACGGATCGTCGCCGAGCGCGTCGCGCATGGCGTCCAGGGCCGCCGCCGAGCTTTCGATCGTCTGTCCGTACAGCTCGGACGGCACGACCTCGCCCAGCCCGACCAGTCCCTCGTGCTCCAGTTCGACAACCAGGACCGTCACCTCGTCCTCGGCGTGCTGCGAGGTCGCGAAGCGGTAACGCGGATGGACCGTCTGTCTGTAGTAGCTGAGTTTCATGACCTGCCTGCCTGCGTGGCCGCAGCTATACGATGTCGTCCAGCACCGAGATGCTGATCACCGCCGCCCGTTCTACGAACACCCGCCGCCGGTTGGCCCGCGGGCTGCCGGCCCGCTCCAGCTCGCGCGACTCGCTCACGTACATCTCCTTGGTGCTGTGCCCGTCGCTGCGGTCATGGACGTCGGCGTCCAGCAGCCAGTAGCCGCGCTCGTCATAGGCTTCCAGCAGACCGATGTAGATCATCGGGCCCGGCGTGTCCAGCACCACGCGCTGCCCCAGAAACATATCCAGTGAGGGCCTGCTCATAGCACTCCCGCTGTCGCTCCCCGTCCACTGCTGTCAGCCGCCGGTTATCTTACCCGCTGCGGCCCGTGCGCTCGAACCTGTCCGCCGCCGGGCCCGCCCGGAAAACGCACGCATGCCCGTGCAGACCGATCAGGCCGTGGTCCTGCGACTGGCCGACTACTCCGAGTCCTCGCAGGTCGTCTCGCTCTTCACCGCCCGCAGCGGCCTGGTCCGCCTGCTCTTCAAGGGCGCCCGGCGCAGCAGCCGCACCCGCGTCGCCACCGGCCTGGACCTGCTGGAGTACGGCACCCTGGGCTACGCGCCGGCGCGGGCCGGGGCCGGCCTGGGCATCCTCACCGAGTGGGTGCAGCTCGACGCCTTCACCGGCCTGCGCAGCGACCTGTTCTGCCAGTACGCTGCCTTTTACGCCGCGGAGTCGATCAGCCGGCTGACGGAGGAATACGACCCGCACCCGGAACTGTTCGCGGCCCTGCTGGCGCTGCTGCGCGGGCTGGCCGGCAGCACGTCGCAGCCCCAGGCGCCCGGCTCGCCGTCGAGCCCCGCGGCGTGCCTCGTTCAGTTTCAGACCGCGCTGCTGCGCGCCATCGGCTATGCGCCGGTGCTGAGCCGCTGCGTCGGCTGCGGCCGGTCCCAGACACGCGGGACGGTCGCCTATTTCAGCTCCACGGCCGGCGGCCTGCTGTGCCGCGACTGCGAAATGCACCACGCCGAGAAGCGCCGCCTCCCTCCCGGGCTGCTCGATGCCGACGCAGCGGCCCGGTCGGCGGCCGAATGGTTCGCCCTGCTGGACTATCATCTGACGCACATCGCCGGCGGCCCGTTGCACACGGCGCAAACCCTGCACACGCTGCTCAAGAACCCGGGCCGCGGCGGCGCCTGAAGCCGGGCCGGACGATTTCGCGGCAGGCTTCTATAATTGCTTGTGCAGGTCAGAACTGCCGCTGACGGAGAGAGCACCGCAGCGGCCAACACTGGGTCGTGGAGTCGGAGAGAGTGTGAACGCGGCGCCTGCCAGACTGCCCGAGTCGGTTCCGGTCTTCCCGCTCCCGGAGGTGGTGCTCTTCCCCCGCCAGGTGCTCCCCCTGCACGTCTTCGAGCCGCGCTACCGGGCGATGATCGCCGATGCGCTGCAAGGCGACCGCATGCTGGCGATCGCCCTGCTCAAACCCCACTATGAGCCGCATTACTTCAGCAATCACGCCCCGATCCACCGCCTCGTCGGCGTCGGCCGCATCATCGCCGCCGAACCCCTGCCCGACGGCAAGTACAACATCCTGCTGCGCGGCGAAGCCCGCGCTTTGATCGTCGAGGAACTCAACGGCCGCCCGTATCGCCTCGCCCGCATCCGCCCCGTCCAGCCGCGCTGCGACGCGTCGCCCAGCGTTCGACAGCAGCTCCGCCAGGAACTGTTCAAGGCCGTGCGCGCCCAGCTCCACGCCCACGCCGACGCCTGCGCCCACTACCTGCAACTGTTCGAGATGCCCCTGTCGCTGGACGAGCTGACCGATCTGATCGCCGGGGCGCTGCCGATCAGCGGCGAGCAACGACAGCGCCTGCTGGCCGAGCTCGACCCCTGCGCGCGGGTGCACCTGCTGCTGGAGCACATACACACGCTGGCCGCGCTCGCCCCTCACCTGCGCCAGACCCAGAACCGCAGCGCCTGGAGCTTCAACTGACCTGCCGCACACGCGTCCGGCCGGTCCCGGGCACTATGTCGGCCCCACCCCCAGCAGCGTCCACAGACGCAGCTCCCAGGCCGCCCACCCGCCGCTCAGCAGCGCCGCCGCCAGAATCGCCGCCTTGACATGATACGTCGTCCGCTCGAACTGCGCCGTGGCCAGCGGGTCGCGCGCCAGGCGGACCACGGACCGGCTGCGGGCGGCAATCGAGCCGTGCCGCCAGCTTCGCGCGTGCGGCGGTATCCCGTTCAGCAGCGCGACCTCATTCAGCGTCTCGCCGAACACATGTGCCGCCGTCACGCACAGCGGGTCGCCGGGCGGACGCCCGTGTTCCGGATTGCCACCGCTCAGCGGGCGGTGCAGCGGACATTCCATGACGCAGGGCATGCCCGTGGCGGCCAGCGTGCGGACCCCGTAGATGTCCGCCTGGCGCTCGAAACGTCGCGACACCCAGCCGAACAGCACGCCCCACTTGAAGCCCAGGCCCACCCCTGCCGCCGCGATCAGCCACTGGTACGTCATCCGATCCAGCCCCCGGCTGCGGTAACCCAGCACCGTCACCAGGCAGCCGCTGACGAACGCGAACAGCAGAAAAAACAGAATGTGATGCCGCTTCACGTGCCCGGCTTCGTGCCCGAACACGGCCTCGATCCGCCGATCCTCCATCTGTTCCAGCATCGCATCCGTGATCAGAAAGTAGCGAAACGGTGCCCACACCCCCATCACCGCCGCGTTCACGATCATCCCCCCCGAATGCCAGACCAGAATCTCGCGGCAGCGCATCCGCAACTGGCGGCACAGGTGCAGCAGCCGGTCGCGCAGCGGCCCGTGCGGCAGCGGCTGCGTCACCCACACGCGCCGCAGAATCGCCGGCGCAATCACCGCCACCCCCGCAGCCGAGATTCCCAGCAGCACGTCCGGCAGCACCGCCTGCCCGGACAGCTCGCGCAGCGGCTCCTCGTAGATCGTGATCACGTCGCGTGCCGCCAGGATCAGCAGCATCGGCACCAGAATGAACAGCACCTGGTGCCGCAGATTGAACAGCAGGTAGCGCCCCAGCGGCCACACCGGCCGCACCGGCCGCCCGCGGAAAAGGTACGTCTCCAGCGCGATCTGCCGCACCGCCCGGTCCGCCCGGTACGTTGCCACCCACACCAGCATTATCGAAACCACCAGCGGCACCGCCGCCAGCGTCCCGGGTGCCACCGGCCAATGCCCCACCGCCGGCAACCGCTGGCACAAGCCCAGCCAGTCGCTCAGGCACAGCACCGCCCCGTGCGCCACGCCCAGCACCGCCTGGACGATCAGCATCCCGCGCCCCAGCGCGTGCTGACCGACGCTCGGCTCGCCCGGATGACGATCAAGCAGCCCCAGCGCACGGCGGGCTACCAGCGCCGCCACCCCCGCCGGCAGCAGCGTCGCCGCGCACACCGCCGCCACAACCCATTCGGGGTCCGTAACCCAACGGTACGGCGGCCCGGAAAAGGCCAGGATGAGCGACAGAATGCCGATGACTACCAGGTACACGGCCCGGGCATCATACGCTAAAGGCTCCTGAGCGACACGCCGCCCGCGCCGCTCCGACCGCCCGTTCGGGTCGCGCAGCGGTGCCGCACCTGCCGGCGTGTCAAAAGCGGCAGGCGAATCGCCGATAAAACCAGCGGCGGACCGCCCGCCCCGGGGCTGATGACTGGAGCCGGCCATGGCGCGCAGCGAGCATCACCGCAACGGAACGCCGGCGCCCGCCAACGAGAGGCGCACGCCCCGCCCGTTCATCGGCGTCCACTTCGAGTGCTGCGGCGTATACGCGCGCATCTATCGCCGGCCCGATCAGAAAGAGTACGTTGGCCGCTGTCCGCGCTGCTTCCGGACGGTCAGGGTACGCGTCGGCCCCGACGGCACCGATGCGCGCCTGTTCCGCGCCTGGTGAGGCGCGCCGGGTGCCTGCGGCCACCAGCGGCCGAGGGACGCCGGCGGCTTGTCCGCCCGTGCCGGTTCCAAGGGCTCGTTACCCGCCCCTTGCTGCCGCGTTGTCCTGGCGCCTTTGCGGCAACCGACCCCGCCCTGGAGCTACTCGCCCTCTTCTTCCTCTGCCTGTGGTGGCGCTCCGGTGGAAGGCTCGACGGGCGCCTCCGGTGCCGGCTGCGCCGGGCCGGCCTCGCCGAGCTCATCGAGCAGGGCCACCTGGTCGCGCAGGTACGTTGCCGCCCGCCGATCCTGGACGACCTTCCGCAGCGTCTCGACCAGGTTGCTGCGGTGCTGCTCGGGACTGAACGTGTCCACCTGCCAGAGCAGGTGATAGACGGTCGCCAGCGCCGACTGATGCACCCAGCTCGTGTTGCTCTGGACGCTGGCCAGCTTCTCGTACGCGTCCCGCGCCTCACCGAGCACGTTCACCGCCTCGTCGCGCGCTGTGGTCAACTGCTGCTCCAGCGGCGCGGCGTCGAACGTGGCCTCCGGCACCAGATTGCGGATGCGCCTCAGGGTATCGAGGTACGCGCCCAAGGCCACCGCCCGCTCCGTGAGAATCCGCCCCGCCAGCGTCTTGGCCTGCGCCTCCGCGTTGGCGGCGAAGGGGCGGGCGAAGCCGTCGCCCACGATCTGTTTGAGGCGCTCGTTGGCCCGCTGCTCGTCCTTTTCGCGCTGGAGCGTCGCCGCGTCGCTGATCCACTTGTTGACCGCGCCACCCGCGCTCTTGAACGCCGCGGCCGCCTCACGGGCTGCCTTCAGCGCCCCGTCCTCCTTTTCGAACGCCTGCTGCGCCAGCGCCGCCATGTTCTGCCGCATCTGTTCCAGTTGCGCTCCCAGCGCCTGAAGCCGGGCGGTGCTGCCGGCCGCCTGGGCTTGTGCCTCGCTGCCCAGCGCGGTCACCAGGCGCCGCTTGTCCTCGATCGCCTGCTGCGCCCGCTCGTAGCGCGCCAGCTTCTCCCGGGCGATTGCCAGCCGCCGCTGGAGCTCGTCCAGCCCGATGACCGTCTCGCCCCCCTCGATCGCTCCTTCCAGCAGGTCATCATCGGCGACCACCCCGCCCTGGTTGCCGCCATGGGCCAGCAACTGTTCCTGGTCCTGGAGCTCGCGCAGGCGCTGGGCGACGCGCGCGTAGCGCTCGCGGTAGGTCGCGAACGACTCGTCGCTGCCGACGGTGAAGCCGGTTTCCTCCAGCGTCAGGCGCTCCGCGCGGGCCGCGTCCAGACCCTTCCGCACCGCCGCCAGCGCCGCTTCCGTCTCCGCGACCTTCGTCGTCAGCTCCGCGACCGCCGCCCGCGCCGCTTCCAGCGCTGCCTGAATCTCTTCCAGATCCGCGTCCAGACCGCTGCGAATCGCCGCCACATCCATGCCGGCGTGCCGGTCCCGCTCCGCCCGCGCCGCGGCCCATTCGGCCGCCTTGGCCAGGGCGCGCGTCTCTTCGTCGGCCAGCCGCGCCCGCAACTGCCGCCCCTCTGCCAGCAACCCCTCGGCCTCGACCAGCTTGACCGTGCCGGCGATGTGCCACACGCCGATGGCCTCCCGGTCGGCCTGCGTCGCCGCCCGCGCGTTGGCGGCCGCCTCGCTCAGCAGCTTCTGGTTGCCCCGCAGCGCCTGCTCGAACTGACCGACACTGGAGCGCACTGCGGCAGGGTTTGCCGCCACCGGTCGCACGTCGCTCTCGGGCATGCCGCGCCGCTGGTCAGACCGTTTCACCTGCGTCACACGCCGGCCGAACTCCTCGGCCAGCGCCGCGAACCTGTCCTGCCAGCGCTCGACCAGCGCCTCGAAGTCGGCCTCCTTGAGCTGCTCCAGATCGGCCTGTGACGCCGCCAGCGGAATGCTGGCGTTGTACACATGCAGTTGCCGTCGCGCCAGCTCTGCCTGGCGCAGCGCCTGTAGCGTGCTCGCACTCACCGACGCCGGCAGCAGCGCCGGCACCAGGAAGCCCGCCGCCAGCACAACGCCGGCGAGCACCAGTCCGATGACGAATGGCTTCAAGGGTCTGCTCCGCACTCAGCAGGCTGGGCAGCCGGGTCGCTCCCACGCCGCGCGACCCGCTGGTCGCTGCTCCGACCGCGTTGCCCACCCTACGCGGCGCCCGCGCCGCTGTCAATTCTCCACCACCCGCGCCAGCAGCTCGCGCCAGCCCTCACCGACGCAGCCCGCCAGCCGCCCCGCACGGTCGATGACGAACACCGTCGGCACCTCACGCACGCCCCACTGCCTGACAAACCGGTTCGCCCAGCCCAGGCCGTCGTTCAACTGCGGCCAGGCCAATCCCAGCTCCGCGCAGACGGCCGACATCCGCTCCGGCGACTCGTCCAGATTCACCCCCAGCACCAGCAGCTCCGGATGGCTGCTGCGATACGCCTCCATCTGCCGCACACAATCCCGCGCCGCCGCACTGAAACCCGCCCAGACCACGACCGCCACCGGCCGCCCGACCCACTCCGCCGTGTCCACCCGCACGCCCGCCGCCGTCTCGAACGCCAGCCCAAACGGCTGGCCCACCGCCGCCCTGCGCCGCTGCTGCGCTTGCAGCAATTCGGTCACAGGGTGCTCGGGAAAGTCACGGGTCAGCCGCGCGACCAGCCAGCGCTGCTCCTCGTCGTCACCCCGCGCGGCGGCGGCCTCGAACAGCGCCGCGGCCATCTGCGGCACGTAGCGGCTGTGCGGATAGCGCTCCAGATAATCGCGATATGCGGCCAGGAGCTCCTGATCGAATCGCCCCAGCGGCGCCGACGCCGGGGCCGCCACCCCCGCCGTGCGCGTCAGGCGGCGCAGGTGGAGCGCCCAGTAGGCGGCCTCGTGCAGTGCCGCCGCGCTGGGCGGATAGCGCAGGTACTCCTCGACGCGCGTCGCCAGCGCGCCGTAGCTCCCGCCGTCCAGCGTTCCGATGTCGAACAGCGCCCGCAGTTCCAGCCGCACCACATCGTCGCGGTGACTGCCGCCGGGGTAGGCGGCCAGGTATTCGCGCGCCTTCGCCAGCAGCGCGCGCCGGCGCTGCGCCAGCTCATCCAGACGCCGGGCGAAGGGCTGCGTCGCAGCCGGGTCGCCGTCCAGCGCCGCGATCGCCTGCCACAGCAGCTCGTCTCCGGGCGCCGGCTGTCCGGGCGCAGCGGCGGTCTCTGCGCGCGCCGGCGCCAGCAGGGCCAGCGTGGTCCCCGTGAGCAGTCTCAGCAGGCTGCCGCCGCGCACGATCGCACTCCGGGCCCGCGGGCGCAGCCGGCGCCGCGCGGCGCTACCAGAACATCCACGCCGATGAATCGCCCCAGCGCACCGCGTTGAGCACGACCCAGGCGTACAGGAACAGGTTGGTGAACCCGTGCACGAGCACCAGAAACAGGATGCTTTTCTTCCAGTACATCAGCGCGTTGAACGCGAACCAGCACGGGATGCTGACCGCCCAGTTGTCCGGATGCTGTAGCGTCGACAGCGCCGACGTCACCAGAAACGAACGCCAGGTGAACGTTCCCAACGCTACCTTCTCAAACTCCGACCAGCGAATCAGCGCCCGCAGCAGAAACGCCCGCCAGAACAGTTCCTCTACCACCGGCACGGCCGTCGTCGCCACGCCCACCCGCGCCACCACCGTCCACCAGAACAACCCCCCGCTGCCCAGCTTCTCCCGCGGATCGACCGGCACTGCTTCTCCCGGAAAAAACGGCAGCGGCAGGCGCTGCGGCACGCCCAGGCCGTTGCACACATGCTGCCCGTAATACCAGCCCGCCGCAATCAACACGCCCATCCCCGCCGCCAGCGGCCAGTGTGCCCGGCCCCAGGGCGGCAGGTGGCGCCGCACCA
>Ga0209018_1001656_pt1 | contig 17508 bp, 14 predicted proteins | sample YNPBryBLVA2012_FD_185814 | JGI IMG/M metagenome (GOLD analysis project Ga0209018, IMG submission 185814) | Anoxygenic and chlorotrophic microbial mat microbial communities from Yellowstone National Park, USA - YNP Bryant BLVA 2012 (SPAdes)... ...
GTCGTTCGCTGGTCACGCGCAGAGTGTAGACGACGCCAGCAGGTTGTGCATCCCTTTCCTGAATATCCTGACGACTGGTCGTAGATGGACGGAAACCGTTCTGCAGGTCCTTCGCCGTCCGTGCACGACCATCTCGCTCCCATGCGCGTTGCGTGTTCCGCTGGCCGGCAGTACGACTGCCCCATGGCCACCGTGCTGGTTGTTGACGACGAGCCACGCATTCTCGACGTCGTCAAGTATGCCCTCGAGCGCGAGGGCTATCGTGTGTTGTGCGCAAAGGACGGCATGCACGCGCTGGAGATCTTCCGGCAGGCGCAGGTCGACCTGGTCGTGCTCGATATTCTCATGCCGGAGATCGACGGTCTGAGCGTGTGTCGGGCCATCCGTCGCACGAGCGCGGTGCCCATCGTATTTCTGTCGTCGCGTGGGGAAGAGGTCGACCGGATCATGGGGCTGGAGCTGGGCGGTGACGATTACGTCACCAAACCGTTCAGCCCTCGCGAGCTCGCCATCCGGGTCAAGACAATCCTTCGCCGGGCGGCGGCAGCGGGCAGCGGCGGCGCGGCATCGGGCGAAGCCATCCGCCACGGCCCCATCGAGCTCGACCTGGCCGGGCACGAGGTCCGCGTGCAGGGCAGCAAGGTCAGCCTGACCGTGACCGAATTCGCCGTACTGCAAGCGCTCCTCGAGCGTCCGGGGCGGCTGCTGACGCGCACCCAGCTCATCGACAAGGCCTACGCCCACGACAATCACATCACGGAGCGGACCATCGACACGCACATTCGCCGCATCCGCGCCAAGATGCGCCCCTTCGGGATCGACCCCATCGAGACGGTCCACGGGCTCGGCTACAAGGCGTTCGACCCGCAGGGCGCATGAACCATCGCGGGCTCGGACGCATGCTGGACTGGTTGGTGCGCATTCGCACGCGTCTGCTGCTGGTCAATTTGCTGATCGTCGCCGTGCCGCTGATCGGCATCGGGTTCGCGCGGTTCTATGAGCGCGAGATGCTCCGTCGCCTCGAGCAGGACATGATCGACCAGGGCGAGATCCTGCGGCAGATGCTGGCGGCGGATTCCACGGGATTGAGGCTCGAGGACCGTGGTCCGGTGCTGGCCGCCGCGGCCCGGGAGACGCGCACGCGCATTCGCCTGCTCGGCCCGGACGGGCAGGTCCGCGCGGACTCTCACGCGGGAGGCCCGCCCGAAGGCCCCGAATCCTCCCCCCCGACCCTGCTCCCTCGCGCCTGGCACGCGTCCGCCGAGGTGCCCGCGCAGGCGCCTGCCCCGATCGACGTGTCGCACCGCGACGAGGTCGTGGCAGCATTGCAGGGGCGATACGGCGCCACGACGCGGTTCTGGGAGAACCGCGACACGCTCTACCTGTTCTGCGCGCTTCCGATCGTGCGGGACGGCAGGGTGCAAGGCGCTGTGTACCTGACGCGGTCGACCAACCCGGTGCGCGCGGCGATGTACAGGCTTCGCACCAAGTTGATCTGGGTTCTTGCCGGAGCGCTCGCCGCCACCGCGGTTCTGTCGCTGTTTCTGGCCGGCACCATCTCGCGCCCGCTGACCCGCTTGACCCGCGTGGCAGAGCAGATCGCGGCCGGAGATCGAACGGTTCGCATCAGGCTCGATCGGCGCGACGAGATCGGCCAGCTTGCGCGTGCCTTTGACCGCATGGAGCGCAGGCTCGACGAAAGGGCGCGCTACGTGGCGCAGCTTGCCGCTGACATCAGCCACGAGTTCAAGTCGCCGCTGGCCGGGATCAAGGGCGCGGCTGAACTGCTGATCGACGGTGCCGCCGACGACCCCGTGGCGCGCACCCAGTTCCTCGAGAATATCCTGGCAGACGAAGAGCGCCTCGACCGGCTGGTCACACGCCTGCTCGAGTTGTCGCGGGTGGAAGCCGACCCCTCACCGGACGAGGTGCTGGACTATGAGGCTGTCGTGCGGCATGCGGCCGGCCGCAGCCACGGTCCCGCCAAGGTGCAGGTCGTCTACCGCGCGGGCCGCACGCAGCTACGGGGAAAACGCGCGCACCTGGTGTCGGCCATCCGCAACCTCGTCGACAACGCGCAGCAGCACGCCGCGCCAGGCAGTGTGATCGAGGTGCGCGTGTGCGACGGTCCGGGCGGATCGCTGCGCACAAGCGTGCACAACCGAGGGGAGCCCATCACGGAGGCGAACCTGGTACGAATTTGGGACAGGTTCTTCACCACGCGCGCGGACAGGGGCGGAACCGGCCTAGGGCTGCCCATCGTGCGCGCCGTCATCGAGGCGCACGGCGGTTCCGTGTCGGTTCGCAGCAACGCCGAGGAAGGCACCACCTTCGCGTTCGACTTGCCCTGCACGACGTAGGGCCGGACGCGGTTCGACGAGGCACCGGGCCGCTTGATACCGCGGCGGTCCGAACGGTTCGAACTTGACGCCACCGTCGCACCGCGTTTCCCGTCCACTCCTCGACGGATGGGCAAGCGATGGCGCTCGACCGGAAACCCAAACGGGCGCACCCTCGGGCAACGCCTCCAAGCAAGGAGCGTCCGTGTGCCAGAAGCGGCGGGCTCTCGCTAGAGCTTCGCCGCGTCGCACCGCAAGCGGCGCCCGCTGCTCATGCCGGGAGGGAACGTCACGGGCGGCTCGTCGCTGATCCTCCGAAGAGCCTGGCAGGCTGGCGCGCGCTGGTGTGAACGGGAGGCTCATCAGACCGAGGATCGCCTGGACTCCCCCGCGATCTTCTGGCAGGGGACCGGGAAGGCCGCGTTTCGGCATCGGTGTTCGAGCCTGTCATGAAGGTACAGATCATCACGCACGGTACGCTGCTCGACGACGGCAAGGTCGTGTCGGGCAACAGTGTTCGTGCGCACTTGCTTGCGCAGGGCCTCGTCGACGCGGGCATCTCGGTGGTTCATTGCCATCCTCGGTCGCTTTCGGGCCTGGCGACCTCTCGCTGCCCCGCCATCACCGTGCGCACCTACGCGGATCGCCAGGATCTCGCGCGCGTCCTGGACCAGGAATCCCCGGACGTGGTCCTGGTCGGCTACTGGGAGCTGCTCGAAGACCTGCCTGCTCAGCTCGACGTCCCCATTGTCCTGGATGTCGTTGCTCCGCGCGTGCTCGAGGTGCTGTACCAGGATCCGAACGCCGTCGCCCGCGACATCGCTCGCATGAAGACCCTGTACCCCCGGGCCGACCGCTTCCTTGTCGGCAACGAGCGGCAGCGGGTGTTCCTCGTGCCATGGTTGCTGCTTGCGGGCTTCGACCTGCGCGAGCACGTCCCGATCGACGTCATCCCGATTTCCCTCGACGCCACCTCTGCGCGGCAGCGCACCGAGGCCGACCTCGGTCGTCCCGTGCGGTTCGTCACCGGAGGCGTGACCTGGCCGTGGCGCCGTGCCGAAGCGTTCTTCGACCGTCTGGTCGATCGGCTGACGCAATTCCCATCCGGTTCAGCGGAGCTGCTGCTGCTCACCGGCACCTACGTCTATGGCGGCCCGGCTCAGGCGGAGGTTCCTTGCTCCCCAGGCTCGATCGTGAAGCGCAGCGACTTGCTTCCCTATCGCGATCTCAAGGCGCTGCTGAGAAGCTCCGCGGACGTCGGCCTCGAGGTCGCCGAGACGAACATCGAGCGCGAGATGAGCCAGTCCTTCCGGATGGCTGAGTTCCTCGAGGCAGGCCTCCCGGTGATCATCAGCGCCCGCACGGAACTGGGCCGGCATGTCGCCGACTACGATGCGGGATGGGTGGTCGAACGACCGTCGGACCTCGACGCAATCGTGGCCGAGGTGATGCGAGATCCCGCGGTATGGGCCGGCAAATCGCGTGGTGCCTGCCGCCTGGCAGCGGACCGTCTGGACTACCGTGTGACCACTCGTCCGCTCGTCGACTTCGTGCGGAACCCGACCCGCGCTCCTCGTCTGCCTCGGGAGCCCTGGCTCGACCCCGGAGCCGGAACGGGCTGGCGCGCAACGGTCCACGCCTTCTTTCGTCGAAGCGTCGAACGCATGGCGCACGGGAAGTGGAGATGAGAATCTGCGGGGTTCGTGCGATGCAGGGCTTGCTTTGGACGCGCTACGTACCTGAAGGCAGCGGACAGAGCGAGGCGGCCGCTGACCCGTGCTGGCGGGTGCCTTGGAGTCCCGCGGGAGAGAGCAGTCCCCATTGACCGACGACGTTTCGGAGAGTGCGAGGCAAGGCGGCAAGCCCCCACCGGGCGGACTGGGGAAGGAGGAGGCTGCCCGGCTGACGCTCCTCGCCCGTGTAGGCATGGTGATCCTGGCGGGACGCACCGTGGTGCTCCAGCTCCTTGTGCTGGTGGCCAACGTGTATCTGGCCCGCGTCCTCGACCCGCAGGACTTCGGCATTTTCGCTATCGTGCAGTTTGTCCTTGCGCTGTCGACGCTGTTCGGCGACGCGGGTCTGGGTGGTGCGCTGATCCAGCAGAAGCATGAGCCATCGACGGTGGAGCTGTCGACGGTGTTCTGGGTGCAGACAGCGATCGTGACCATGGCGATGGCCGTGGTATGGGTCGGCGCGCCGTGGGCGTACGTGCTCTGGCCGAAGCTGCCGCCGGAATCGACGTGGCTGCTTCGGGCGCTCACCTTCTCTCTGCTGTTCTCGTTCCTGCGCGCGGTGCCGGCCATCCTGATGGAGCGCGCGCTGCAATTCGGCCGGCTATCGGCCATCGAGATCCTCCATTCGGCGTCCTTCTACCTCGTGGTGGTCGTCCTCGCTTCCCTGGGCATGCGCGTGTGGTCCCTGGTCATCGGCGTCGTGGTGCAGAGCTTCGTCGCGCTGGTTGCAACCTTCGTTGCGCGTCCCTGGAAGCCGCGTCTGGCCTTCGACCGGTCCGTGCTCCAACCCATGTTCCGCTTCGGTCTTCCTTTCCAGGCAAAAGGCGTGATCGCGTTCGCCAACGAGGCGGTCATGCCTCTATTCGCAGGGGCGGTCCTGGGTCAGTACGGGTTGGGGCTGATCAATTGGGGCAGGACGACCGCATACTTCCCCCTCAAGCTCGTCGAGATTGTAGGCCGGGTGAGCTTTCCCCTCTATAGCCGGTTGCGCAGCGACCGGACCCTGCTCACCCGCGAGATCGAGCGCAACATACGGATCTGCCTGTCCGGCACGATGCTTTTCGTGAGCGTCGTGTTCGCCATCGGCCCGGCGCTGGTGCGCGTGATCTACAGTGAGAAGTGGATTCCTGCCCTCCCGGCGCTCTATGTCTTTTCGGGCGCCATCACCATCGGCTTCTTGTCTCCCATCGTTGGCGCCGCCTTCGATGCGATCGGAGAGCCCCGGATCTTCGTGCGCCTGTCCGTATTCTGGACCGCAGTCAACTGGATCTCCGTGACCGCTGTCACGCTGCTCGCTCCCAAGGAGCATCGGCAGATCGCTTTCACGATCGGCTATGCCGTACATGTGGTCGTGGGCAATCTCGCGGTCGTATACATGATGCGCAAGAAGCTGCCCGAGACCAACGTCTGGCCCAGGGTGCGATCGACTGCACTCGCGACCGTGGTCACCGCGGCCACCGGCCGGCTCCTCGTCCATCCCTGGATCCGCAGCGTGCCCACGCTCGTCGCCGGGATCCTCGCGTGCTCGATCCTGTTCGCTGGTATTCTCCTGCTCGTCGATGGCTCGGCCAGAAACGACCTGGAACGCTTGTTCGAGCGCTGGAGACGCAGGCAGCAAAAGCGACACGGAGGACAACCATGAGTGCTGCAAAGGAAGGCGTCGACGCGCCCCTGGTGACGGCTGTCGTCGTCCAGGAAGACCGCACCGCGGACACCGCCTCCTCGATACGCAGTTTGATCGCATGCCGCTGGCCTGCACTCGACGTCGTCGTCGTCGCCCGGTCAACCGCGAACGACGCTTCGAAGTCGGTGCAAGACCTGGACGGTGTTCGGCGGTTCCAGGTTCGGGAGGATGCGAGCCTGGCCGGAGGGGTCAACCTCGCATTGCGCGAATCGGACCATGCGTATGTGGCCCTCATCCGCGCTGGCGTCCTGGTAGACCCATCGTGGGTCGGTCGGCTGGTCAGGTTCCTGGAGGCGCATCCGGAAACGGCGGCCGCGGGCGGGAAGATCTACCTTTGCGAGGGCAGCCGTGCGGTGGGAGACCGGGGCAAACCGTATCGGTCCTGGATCGTGATGGACCCTGATACGGGCCGTGCCGTCTCGACCATGAACGAGCCCGACCAGGTCCGGGAGGTGGCGACGCTTTCGCACGCTGCGCTGATGGTGCGCAGTGGGGCCATCGAAGCGGTGGGCGGACCGTTCCTCGAACCGGCGCTGACTGCGGGCTACGAGGTGACCGACTTCTTGGTCCGGGCGATTCGCAAGGGCTGGAAGGTGCACTACATCGGAGAGCCGCCAGCCTGGCTGCTCCCCGCAGCTTGCACGCAGCCGCGCCGCCAAGTCTACGATGCGCAACGGAGCTGGCTGCTCTTTGCGCACCGCCACCTGCCCGAGGCCCGCCTCCAGGCCGTCCGCCGGGCGATCGCCGCAAACGCCGTGAGCGACCTGGTTTCCCATCCGCTTGCCTTGTTGGGACTCGACCGAGAAGACACGGACCGCCGGGTCCGGCGCGAGGCCTTGGTCTGGGCCTGGCGCAACCGCCGGTTGCTGCAGGAGCATCGCGCTTGCCTTGCTCGTGGAGGCATGCCCTGGGATCGTGTCGTGCGGTCTATCGAGAGCAGGAATACCTACTACGCACATGAGCGCCCCGAAGTAGCGGCGCTCGTACCCAGGGACGCCCGCTTCGTCGTCGACGTGGGGTGTGCGTCCGGCAACCTTGGGGCGGCGTTGAAACGGTCGCGTCCTGACCTGCAGGTCAGGGGCATTGAACCCGTGAAGACCCAGGCAGACATGGCGAGGCTGGTGCTCGACGATGCGGTGCAGGGCCGGGCCGAGGATCCCCTCCCTGCGCACTGGCCGCAGCCCGATTGCGTTATTTTCGCCGATGTCCTCGAGCACTTGGTCGACCCGTGGAACACGCTGCGCCACTGGCGTCGCATTCTGCGCCCTGGGGGGACGCTCGTGGTGAGCCTCCCCAACGTGGGCCACAAGCAGGTACTGAGCGGGCTGTTGCGTGGCAGGTGGGACTACGAAGATGCAGGCATTCTCGACCGAACCCACCTGCGCTTTTTCACACGGGAAACAGCCCTGGAGCTGCTGGAGGAAACCGGGTTCGAGGTGGTCCGGTTCGAGCGGGCCGTTCAGCCTGAGCCCTCGTTCGTCGGCCGGCAGCTCGTGCGGTGGGCAACGGGCAAGTCGTCGCGAAAGCACTTCGGCGCCCGGTGGGCCGACCTGGTCACGTTGCAGTTCCTCCTTGTCGCAAGGCGAGCGTAGCCATGCCCGTGCCTCCGCCTTTGCCACGACCGCTGTTGCACCGCAGCCCGCCCGCCTCCTGGCGTCGTGCCCTCATCCATGCGGCTCAATGGCTCCCGTCGCGCAAAGACGACACGCCCTCGGTGGTCGTGATCTCCCGGTCCGATATCTTCCCCCCCGACCACGGTGCAGCCGTGAAGATCGAGCGGACTGCGTGGGGGCTTTCGTACCACGTGCCTCAGGTGTTCCTGCTCGGCGACGACCGTCGCAGCTATCATGTGTTCCGCAACGGCCAGCGGAGCCGGATGTTCTTTCCGCGAGCCGTCTCCGCCCTGGGGCCTCCGCGCGTCCTGGTCCGGGCCGCGCTTGCCCGGCGGCGCATCCCGCGCGACGACGCTTTCCTCTATGCAGCCTGGTTCGACTGGAGCTACGCGCTGCGGGCGGCCTGGCTCGCGATGCGCCACGACGTGCGGCTGCTCCAGGCCGAATTCCCCGCCTACGCAGCGCCCGCCCTCGCCGTCAGCCAATGGCTCGGCGGCAAGACCCTGCTGGTCGAACACAACGTCGAGCACCGCAGACTCCAGCAGCAGCATCCGTCGACCGACCCGCGCGCCCTCATGTTCCTGCGCGAACTCGAAATCGGCATGTGCAACCGCGTGGATGCCGTGGTGGCGGTTTCCAAGCGCGACCGCGACCTGCTGGTCGACGACGGCGTGGAAGGCTCCCGGGTCCATGTGATCCCTCACGGGGTGGACCTCGACGGCTTCGACCGGGCCGCGAGGATGGACGTGCATGCGAGGCTGGGGATCGACAGGTCCCGTCCGATCCTGGTGTACCACGGGATCTACCGATACCCGCCCAACCTTGAGGCGATGCAAGGGATGGCTCGAGAGATCCTGCCACGGCTGCATGATCGGGGGCTTCGGCCGCTGGTGGTTGCGGTCGGGCGCGATCCGCCGGCGCACACTCTTCACCCGGACATCCTGTTCACGGGGCCCGTCGAATCCATTGCACCTTGGCTCAAGGGCGCGGACGTGGCGGTGGTGCCGCTGCGGCAAGGGGAGGGGACGAGGATGAAGATCCTCGACTACTTCGCCGCGCGGCTCCCTGTGGTGACCACATCGAAGGGTATCGAAGGGATCGTGTTCGAGCCGGGCAGGCACGCGATTGTGCGGGACGATCCGGACGGGTTTGCGGCGGCGGTCGCGGACCTGTTGGAGGACAGGGCGCTGGCGCGACGGCTGGGTGAGGCGGGCAGAGAGGTTGCCAATCAGCTCGATTGGCGCAACATCGCGGCCCGTTATCTCGACCTCGTGCACCTGCGGGGATGATGCCGTGTCGAGCGTCTGCCTCGTTTGCCCCGTACGATCCTGTGGGCGTCCGCTGACACGGATGGGCCGCGCGTGGGTGTGCGGCCAGGGCCACACGTTCGACATCGCCCGCAGCGGGTATTGCAACTTGCTCCAGCCGCAGGACCGCCGGTCCCGCCGGCCGGGCGACAGCAAGGCAGCGGTCTCGAGCCGGCAGCGTTCGCTTGCGCGAGGGGCGGGCGATGCCCTGCGCGATGTGCTCGTGCGCGAAGTGACGGCGCTCGGTCTCGATGATCGCGCGGCCCTGGTCGACGCGGGGTGCGGCGACGGTTTCTTCACCATGTCGATGGCCCGTGCGTGCAGCCTGGAGGGTTGGGGGGTGGACCTGTCGACCTGGGCCGTGGACGTCGCGGCGAGGCGCTGGCCCGACGCTCGTTGGTTCGTTGCCAACGCGGATCGCACCTTGCCTTTTGCCGATGGGTCGTTCGACCTGCTGACGACCATCACGGGACCGAAGCACGCCGCGGAGTTCCATCGGCTTCTGAAGCCGGGAGGCTGGCTGATCGTGGTGGTTCCCGGCACCGACGACCTCGCCGAGCTTCGCGCGGCGGTGCTCGGCCAGGCGACCCCGACCAGGCGTGCCGCGCGCTCGCGCGAGCTATTCTCCGCCCACTTCGACGAGGTCGCCACCACGCAATCGCGCGTGTCGATCCATCTCGATCACGACGGGCTCGTGGACTTGTTTGCGGGCGCCTACCGCGGGCTGCGCACGCGGGAGCGCGGTCGTCTCGACGCTCTCGTGCAGCTCGACGTCACGGTGCACCACGACGTGCTCGTGATGCGGAGACGGTAGCGGCCCTCGCTGCATGCACGGCGACCGCGGCGGGTGGTTCAACCTGCCCCATCCAGAAGTGCCCGCGCAATGCGCACCGCGGCCACCGGGTCGTGCCCGACCGCTGTCTCGTCAGAGAGTACGATCCCGGCGTATCCTCGATCGACCAGGTCGTACAGGTGGCACACCTCCGACCGCGTCGGGTCCGCGTGATGCGTCAGGTGCTCGAGCACCTGGCCGGCCATGATCACGGGGGGCCCGCCGCTCCAAGGTCGAAAGGTGGATACGAACCTCGCCAGTGGTCCGGCGCCCATCTGCGCGCCCAGGTCACCGCGGCAGACCCACAGCTCATCGCAACGATCCCCGATCGCGCGGACCTGGTCGACCGCTTCACGTCGCTCGATCTTGCCGACGACTCGCGCGTTTGGTGCGAGCCGGCGCACCCAGGCGGCTTCGCGGCCGTCGAGCATGAACGAGAACGCGAAGTCGATCCCGCTCCAGGGCACCACAGCCTGCAGGTGTGCCTTGTCGCGCGCGGAAAGGTCCGCAAGCTGCACCGGATGCTCGATCACGTTCACGCCTTTGCGCGGACGAAGGGTCGCGTCCTGCAGGCAGCGCGCTGAAAGCGTTTGGGCCGACACGTCGAGCACGCGCATCCGCACGCGGTCGTCGTCCAGGCTCAGGGTGTCGCCGACCTGAAGGGACTCGTACAGCTCGGGGTGATCGAGTGGGATCGCGGCCGGGTCGTCCGGTTCAATTGCGAAGCGCACGGTCTGACCGGACTTGACGTCGCGGGGTTCGAAGGTTCCCAGGCGCATCTTGGCACCTTGAAGGTCCACGACGACGCGGTGGGCGGGCAGGGCTTCTCGCACGGATCGAACGGCGCGAGCCAGTTCGCCGGGGGTCATGTGCGATGCGTTGAGGCGGAAGGTGGCGGCGCCCGCCCGGGCCAGGTCGGCCGCGAGGTGGAGGGAAGCCGGACCGAGCGTGGCGACGATATCCAAGGGGGCCGAGTTCATGGGATGTGCTGGTGGTTTGGGCGGGCGGATGAGAACGGCGCCAAGACGGTTTGAAATCCTTGTGCGGCTGGCACATGTCGGACCGGGGCGCCGGAGTCTGGCGGGAGCGGTCCGGGGCGGCAAGGGGGAACCGGCACCGGGCGGGACTGCCGTCGATGCGCTTGCGCCTGCGCCGTCGATCGCGTACAGGACAGCGCATGCTCGCCGAAACTCGCGACAAGCTCATGGACCTCCAAAGGCGCTTTGAGGCGCTAAGGGGGCATCTTTGACGTCCCGAAGCTGAAATCCGAACTCGACCGGCTCAACGCGAGAGCGGTCGATCCCGACTTCTGGAACGACCAGGCCACGGCGCAGGCGGTGCTTCGTCAGCGGACGGCACTCGAGCAGCAGATTCAGGGGATCGAAACGCTCGAGCGCCAGCTACGCGACGTGTCGGACTACCTGGAGCTGGCTGCGATGGAGAACGACGAGGCCGCGCTGGCTGATGCGGCCGGTCAGGTCGACAGCCTTGCCGGCGAGGTCCGCAGCGCCGAACTGCGCCGCATGCTCTCGGGCAAGGTGGATCACGCTGACGCCATCGTGTCGATCCACCCTGGAACGGGGGGCAACGACGCCAAGGACTGGGCGCAGATGCTCTTGCGGATGTATCTGCGCTGGGCCGAGCGCAGAGGCTTCAAGGCCGACATCGTGGACTTGCAGGAAGGCGACGAGGCTGGCATCGACAGCGTGTCGTTCACCGTGTCGGGCCTCAACGCGTTCGGATACCTGCGTTCAGAGGTCGGTGTCCACCGACTCGTGCGCATCAGCCCGTTCGACGCCAACGCGCGCCGCCAGACCTCGTTCGCCGCGGTGGAGGTTTCGCCCGACATCGAGGACGAGATCAACATCGAGATCAAGGAAGAGGATTACCGCATCACCACGATGCGCGCCGGCGGCAAGGGCGGACAGAACGTCAACAAGGTCGAGACCGCAGTGCGTCTCGAGCACTTCCCCACCGGGCTGCAGATCGTCTGCCGCGCAGAGCGAAGCCAGCTACAGAACCGTCGCATGGCGATGAAGATGCTCAAGGCCAAGCTCTACGACCTGGAAATGACCAAGCGCGAGCAGCAGGCCCAGGCAATCGCGGCCGCGCGCACCCAGATCGCCTGGGGCAATCAAATCCGTTCGTACGTGCTCCAGCCCTACCGTCTCGTCAAAGACCTCCGAACCGAATACGAAGTCGGCAACGTCGACGCCGTACTCGACGGCGACATCGACGGCTTCATCGAGGCGTACCTGTTGATGGCCGCGGGAGGCCGTGTGGACAAGGGCGGTCAGGTCCGTCGCGTCGACACCTGACCCGAACACGCATCCGGGCCGACCGGGTCGCTACGTGTCAACGCGACGGAGCCCGCGCCAGGTCCGCGCAGCAGCGGAATCCGAGGGAGTAGTCGAAATAGGTCGTCGGGTGCGCTGCAACACGGGCTTCGCAGCCCTTGCGCGTGTTGCGCGCATAGAACCCGCCCACGAATACGCCGCTCGGATCGTCGACCCACTCGTCGACGTTGCCGACCATGTCGTAGATCGCGTCGTTGCCCCACCTGCTCGCGCACAGGGGACTTGCACCGGTTTCGCGGAGCAGGTCGGCTCCTTCGACCTGCACGAGGTTCAGGCGCGGGTCGCTCAACCCGGACGAGCAGTCGCCGTGCAGGATCCGGGCGGGGTGGTCCTCGCGGAAAACGTTGCACGCGCCTTGACGGTAGACAGGGCCGTAGGGGAAGTCGTGCCCGCGTTCGCCCTTGCAGGCCGTGACCCATTCGTCTTCGCGGCACAGCCTCTTGCCTGCGGCACGGCAGGCGGCGGCGGCGACATGGCCGGGGGTATAGCCCTGGGGCTTGACGTTCGGGCGAGACACGGCCATGGGCACGAACTCCGAGCCCTGCTCCCATGCCGGAAGCACAGGAAGCGCCATCGGCGCGCGACGCGGAGCGCCTCCGTCGGGGGCCAGCATCCCTGCGTCGGAGGCGTACGTCTCATCCTCGTCGGTGTCGTCGGAATCGTCCGTGTCGTCGGGCAGGATCACATGCCGTACCGGTTCGGGCAGCGACACCGTCACCCGCAGCGGCCCACCCGCGTCGATCCCGGCTGGGGTCCGCGCCGGTCCTGCGTCGAGCAGCGCCCCTGCTGCAGCCTTCTCCTTCTCATACTCGGCGGTCCACCGGTCGAGCACCAGGCTCGCGAGCCGCGGATGGGGCGGGTAGTACGGGGACAAGGGCCGTCCCGAAACCGCGTCCACCGTGGTCGCTTCCCATCGGTCGATACAGAATTGTCCCCGCACGGACACCATCTCCGGCGGGCACTGGGCGTAGGGGCGCGTGCGCTCGATGGGCCGGGGATCGACCGGTCGGGCCGACGCCGTGGGGGAGCGGCGTTTCTTCTTGCTCTTGCCGCCGTTGCGCCTGGGCGGTCGCGCCTTGGCCGCGTGGGCGTCGGCGACGGCGGCGTCGACGCAAAGCATCGCCGTGATCGCGCCGAAAGAAAGCGCGGCGGCAAGGAGTGCGAAGACGTGCGGTCGTCTCACGGCTCGTCGGTGTGCCACGGCTCGGCGACCGGGGCAAACGATTGGCGATTCCCCGGGTCCAGATGGCGCAGTGCGGTACAGGCTCCAGCCTGGCGGCGGACACGACACGCAAGCGGGACCAGAACGTACTTGACCTCTGTCCGCTGCCGGGTATTCTCCCGCTTCCGCCCGGTCCGGTGCCGAAGCGGTCTGTGCAACTGTCTCGCTTGGCTTGGGCTCTTTGCCGATCATTGATATCAACTTGCGCCAGGGATGGTCAGCTCCGTCCAAGGAGGAGTGGCCGAGTGGTCGAAGGCAGCGGTTTTGAAAACCGCCGTATCGCAAGGTACCGGGGGTTCGAATCCCTCCTCCTCCGCAGCCCTGGCAATGGTTCGGCCTGGAGAGGTGACCGAGAGGCCGAAGGTACCCGCTTGCTAAGCGGGCGTAGGTCAAAAGCCTACCGTGGGTTCGAATCCCACCCTCTCCGCAAACGTCGTGCTCGACCGGTAGCAAGCACCGTGAGCACCGGTCCACGATCCGTGTCCCGATCACGGAACGCAGATCTTCCGGTTCTGCGTACCACCCCCGGATGACTTGCAATTGAAGGCGGCATTCGCGTACGTGCGGCAGAAGGCCACGGCGTCCGTAAAGCCCGCGTTGCGCACGTCCGAGTCTTCGCAGCTCAAGAAGCAGTACTTGCCGGGCGTCGATTCATACGGCGTGCAGGCTTGCGGGAACGCGGTGCGGCATTCACCTGGCACAGCACAACAATCCGCGTCGCTTTCGCAGGTGTGGGTGCAGTAGCCGTTGCGGGCCTGGTCCAGGCAGGTGGGGTCACCGTGCAGCGCGCCTGTGGGCACATCGGGATAGCACTGCGCGGCGTCCGTGCATGGCTGTCCCGCCTGCTCGACAACACCATAGGACGGCGGGGGGTCGTCGCCACAGGCGCTCGCGAACAAGGTCGCGATCATCGCGCTCGACGCTGCGACCGTCTTCATGAGCCGAGCGTACGACAGCCCGAGGGTTGCGGCAATCGACCCCAGACCAGCCCGGGCGCGACCAGATCCGCGCCGCCGGTGCATCGTGCGTTGCATCATGCGCAACGGCCGCCCATCGTTGGGTACCGTTGGTCGTCCCAGGGTTCCGGATGGACGCTCGCTTTTGGGTTGGCCGCACACGACGGGCAGCACCGACGGCGTATTGTGGTTGCTTGTGGCTGTGCGGCAGCGCAGCGGTAGCCCGGTTTCCGGGGTGCCCGAGCCGCGGTGTCTGCGTGGCACGATGTGGGCATCGGGCCTGGCTGCGAACGTCCCGTTCCACTTTGCACGACGGGCGGTGGCTTCCGACACGATCGTTGTCGCGCCATCGCGATCTGCTTCCTTCGGAGAAGATCATGCAATGCCAAGCGTTTCGGACGGCCCCTCGTGGGCCACGCTGCGGTTCTTGCCGCAGGGCTTTGGCTGTGCGGACAGAAAGCGATCCGGTCGGGGCCGTCGTTGCGGCCAGCCGAGCGCTTGCGCTTGATTGCCGCCGTCCTGCGAGCGCGGCGGCAGGCACGCCTTGACGCGGGTCCACCGCATCGCAGATCCCTTGCTTGCGAGAGCGGGCGTGCGATAGTCTGTCTGCTGGATTGTCTTGTTTTCGAACTGGAGGGTGCTGCAATGCGGGCAACTTGGTTAGCATCTTGGGCTGGAGTTCGGTGGGTGAGTCTTTCGGCTGGAATGCTGGCGTGCGCTGGTCTGGCCCTCAGCCTTGGCGGCGGGTGCGGAGGCGCCGATGCCACGGTTTTCGACAACGCCCACGGAACGGACGGCGGTACGAGCGGCACGGGAGGCTCGGGCGGCACTGCGAATGCGGGGGGGGCCGCCGGCACATCGGGGGCTGGCGGAACCGCAGCGACCGGCGGCTCCGCCGGGACGAGCGGCACCGGTGGCACCGCAGGCGCGGGCGGAACCTCAGCCGGTTGCGGCGTCGACAGCGATTGCACCGCGACCCCGGACACGCCGTACTGCGACACGTCGACCGGCGCATGCGTCGCATGCGAGGAGGGAGACCCTCAACACACGTGCTCCGCAGGCCTGACGTGCTGCGGCGTCACCTGTGTCAACACCAGCAACGACCCAACGCACTGCGGTTCCTGCGGTCATCCGTGCGACCTGCCCAACGCGACATCTGCGTGCAGTGCGGGAAGCTGCGTCGTCACGTCGTGTGACGCCGGTTTCCTGGATTGCAACCTCGACGCCGTCGACGGGTGCGAGACGACAGATGGTGGGTCGGGATGCGCCTGTGAGCCTGGCAAGACCGAGGCGTGCTACTCCGGGGCCGCGGGAACGGAGGGGACCGGCCCCTGCCATGGTGGAACCCGGACCTGCAACGCCCAGGGTACGGCCTGGGGACCGTGCGAGGGAGAGGTCATCCCCCAGCCCGACACCTGTCTCGACCAGGTGGACAACGACTGCAACGGCGTGGTCAACGACGGGTTTCCCAACGTGGCCGACTGCGCGTGCATCCCGAACAGCACGCGTAGTTGCTATACGGGGCCTGCGGGCACGCTGAACAAGGGAACGTGTGTCGGGGGCACGGAGACATGTCATCCGAACGGTCTGGGCTACAGCCTGTGCGACGGGGAAGTTACACCGGTGATCGAGGTTTGTGGGAACAACCTCGATGACGACTGCAACGGCGCCGTGGACGACATCGTGGATGCGGACGGCGACGGGTGGACGAGGTGCCAGGGGGACTGCTGCGACAAGGCCGGTCCTGCGTGTGCCAATCCTGCGTTGGTGAATCCTGGTGCATTTGAAGCCCCGAACAACCAGGTCGACGACGACTGCGATGGGCAGGTCGACAACGTGCTAGCCGCCTGTGACAACGGGCTTGCGAGCAATTCGGCCAATGGGGTGGACTACGCGAAGGCGATCGACCTGTGCGCCACCACGGTGGAGAATCCGCCTGACATCTCGCAGAAACGCTGGGGGGTCATCAGCGCGACCTTCTCGCTCGCCGACGGCACGGGCAACCCGGCGGCCGTGAGTCGGTCGATTCGTCCGGGGTTCGGTACGGCCATCACGCCGCGCTTCGGCAACCGCATCGCCGTGCTGTCCACCGGCAACGCGGCCGACGCCAACGACACGAATCCGGGATTCGCAGCGTTCCAGGGCGGTCAGGACACCGCTACATCGAGCGCCGTGCCTGCCGACTGGCTTGCAGCCAATGGCAACAACTTCCCCAATGCGCCGGGCTGCCCCGACCCGACGGCGTCCGCCGGCACCACCGGCTTCAACCCGATCATGCTGACGGTGCGCATTCGGGTGCCGACCAATGCCCAGTCGTTCAGCCTCAACACCTACTTCTTCTCGGCGGAATACCCGGAGTGGGTGTGCAGCCCGTTCAACGACTTCTTCGTTACGCTGTTGAACTCCAACTGGAACGGGCAACCCGCGAACCCTGCCGACCGGAACCTCGCCTTCTATGACCCCGATCCGCCAGGTCCGCCCTACTACCCCGTAGGCGTCAATCTGGCGTTCGGCAATACGGGCTTGTTCCGGCAATGCCTCAATGGACCTACCGGCTGCGGCGGCGGCGCCGTTGCCGGCACCACCAACACCTGCGTAGGAATCACCGAGCTGGCGGGCACGGGATTCGAGACCATCAACCCCCCTCCGCAGTTCGCTGGCGACCCTGGTTACTGTGGGGCCAACAATCGCCTGGGCGGGGGCACTGGCTGGCTCACCACGAAAGGCAACGTCGTGGGCGGCGAGATCATCCAGATCCGCTTCGCCATCTGGGACACCGGCGACCCGTGGTACGACTCTGTCGTCCTGCTCGACAACTTCCAGTGGTCGGTCACTCCCTCGCAGCCGGGGACCGGCGGGTGAATCCGCCTGGCGTCCACGCCCCGTGCAGGAAGGGCCTGCCCTTCGCGCCATCGGTTCGCCCGCTTCACCCGTTGCCGGAGCGTTCGACACCCACTCTGCTTGGGCGCAGCCCCTGGTTCGGGCTTTGCGCCACCGTCCTTCCCACCAGGGCGTGCGCACCATCCTCCGAAGCCAAGCTCGAGCGGGTTCCCTTTCTTCCTCTCACATGCTTACGCAAACGCATGTGGTGCACGTCAGCGCGCCGATGCCGAGCATGATCGCCAGCCCGACCGCGAATCCGAAGGACACCCACACCCATATCCTGCTGCCGCTCGATGGCCGCCCCGCCTCCGTCATGGGACCCGTCGCGACGTACGGGGTCGCCGTGAAAGGCGTTGGATACGTCTGCCTCCCCATGTTCGGGTCGACATGCGCGGGCTCCGGATACGTCACCGGTTGCGGGTAGATCTCGGGCGGAACGTTGAAGGGTGTCGGATAGGCTTGCTGCGGCATCGGTGGTGCATAGCTCTGCGGCTGCAACGCGGAAGGCATCGCCGATCCTGGCGCTCCCACCACCTGGGTCGCGCCTCGCTGCCCCTGCGCCGACACCGCCTGCCCAAGCGC
>Ga0209018_1001657_pt1 | contig 17507 bp, 20 predicted proteins | sample YNPBryBLVA2012_FD_185814 | JGI IMG/M metagenome (GOLD analysis project Ga0209018, IMG submission 185814) | Anoxygenic and chlorotrophic microbial mat microbial communities from Yellowstone National Park, USA - YNP Bryant BLVA 2012 (SPAdes)... ...
CTTGGTTTTGCCGAAGCGGGCTTTGGTTGTTTTTACAACTCCAAGCGCGAGATCAAAACGCCGGACGATCTCAAGGGATTGAGAATCCGGGTCGCGTCTGCCAAAGTGGTCAACTCGACGATGAAAGCGCTGGGCGCTACGCCGGTCGTGTTGAGCGTACCGGACACATACGCCGCGCTGCAAAACGATGTGGTGGACGGCGTCGAGTTATCGTTGGATACATTTGTGACGAACAAGTACTACGAAGTGCAGAAATTCGCCTCGCTGTGCAGCTATCGTCCTAACATTGTGGCATTGCTTGCCGGCAAGACCACCTGGAACAGTTTGGACGCAGATACCCAAAAGATAATTCGCCAGGCGGCGCAAGAAACGCTGAACTATATCAATCAAGAGACGCGCAAGGTCACCGATTCGAATGTTCGACTCTTGAAAGACAAGGGGATGGCGGTGACGCAGTTGACCGCTGACCAAGTCAAGGCGTTTCGTGACAAGGTAGCGCCGGTCTATGCCGAGTTCGAGCCGGTCATCGGCAAAGATTTGATGACCAAGTACGCGACGGGAGCGCGCTAGAGATAGCACGATTCACTTTTGGAAGCAGACCTGTTGGGTTTCGAACCCGACAGGTCTGAGATTTCAAATCACTCAAGATCCGTAACAAAGGGGTTCGATGCCAATCTTTCCTTCCGACGAATGGGCAAAAGCATTTCAGGACGAATTGAACCGTAGCGACTTGTACGCTCAGCTGGCGAAGGATTGGAGCGCAACCTATCTCTTCGCCGTAGAGCCAGAGGGTCCGCTCACAGCGCCGGTTTACATGTACGCTGAGATTCGTCAGGGCAAGTGCGTTGTGGCAAAACGCTGCGAGGATCCCACGACTTGCCCAGCCGACCTGGTGCTTGCCGCGCCTTTTGGAGTGTGGCGGAGGATGTTGGAACAAAAAGCTCATCCGCTTGTTGCAATAGCCAGGCGCCAACTCAAGGTGCAGGGCAATATGCTCAAGTTGATGCAAGATACCAAGCGCACACACGAATTCTTCGAGTGTACGCTACGAGTGCAGACCGAATTTCCAGAGTAGGTATCGGCGCGTTAAAGAAGGAAACACCAATGAGCGATTCACGCAAGCCACAACTTGTCAAATGTCCAGAGCCGCTCGAACCGTTGTTCGTTGCGGCAGAAGACGCGATGGCGCAATTCTTTGGTGATCTGCAACGCCATCCCGAAAAGGGTGAGATCACGATTAGCAGTGTGCGCTACTTGCTCGTGCGCGCCGCTTCGATGAGCATCCAGTTTCGCAAAGAACTCTCTTCGATCTATGGATTACGCACCGCTAACCAAATCATCTACAACTTTGGACGCGCGTGCGGCGTCCAAGACGCGCTGATGTTCCACGAACGACTCGGACTGACCGAGCCGGTGACGAAACTTGCCGCGGGACCTGTCCACTTTGCGCACGTCGGCTGGGCGTTTGTGGATATTTTTCCGGAGAGTGCGCCTTCGCCGGATGAAAACTATTTTTTGGTGTACGCGCATCCATTTTCATTCGAAGCCAACTCGTACGTGGAGACGCATACGTCTTCCCAGGACCCGGTGTGTTTTATGAACGCGGGCTATAGCGCGGGCTGGTGCGAAGTGAGTTTTGGCGTTGAACTCGCAGCAAAAGAAATTACCTGCCGCGCGCGCGGTGACGCGCAGTGCATTTTTGTTATGTCGCCACCCAAGAAACTGCCCACCTACGTCAAGGAATACACTGCCAAGTATGGTAAGCCCTAACGTGGCGGTGAAATTTCAAAAGATAAAAATTTGACGATTGAAATCGTCTCGCTGCGCGACTTGGCCAACGGCTTGCACAGAGCGATTTCAATTGCAATTCCGAGAGAGGGAAAATGCCAGAAAAAGATTTGACTAGCCGGTTGACGGAATTGTTGCGATCGTTTCAAGCGTCCACGCCGGGCGTTTTGGGCGCCGGTGTGATCAGCGCGGATGGTTTTGCGATTGCCTCCGAATTGCCACAAAGCGTCGAAGAGCGCCGCGTCGCCGCAATGGCGGCGGCCATGCTCGCGCTGGGCGAGCAAACCACCAGCGAGTTCGAGCACGGTCGCCTCGAGCGCGTCTTTGTCGAAGGCACAGATGGCTACACCATCATCATGAGCGCAGGACCGGAAGCCGTTCTCTGTGCTGTCGCGCGTAAGGACGCCAAGATGGGACTCGTCTTCCTTCAAATGGAACGCACCGCCGATGCTGTTCGCAAGGCGATGCAGTAGGCACGCGCGTCAGAGCCGCGCCTGAATTTGAACGAGGTAATGGATGCCATGTCAACCGTGACCGAACCATCGGCGTTTGAAAAGATTTTACAAGAAATGAACAAGGAGGGCGCGTTTACCGCTTCCGTCCTGGCAAGTGAAGACGGCTTGCCGGTCGCTGCCGCGCCCACGCCATCACCGTACGACGCGGAAACGATTGCGGCGATGGTCACACTCGTCAAGGATTTCATCACCCAAGCCCAAGCCCGCATCGGGCTTGCCGAAGTGGATGAAGTGTCCATCACCGTTGGAGATCGGTCGCGGTTAGTTTGCCGATATTTCACGGCGGGGACGCAGCCGTTCGTTCTGACGGTGCTGGCGCCGCCCCAACAAAGTTATCGGCGGTTGACCACGCGTGCGGTGCGCGAAATCTGTCTGCTGTGGAATTCCACCGAACACTAAACAAAAAGACTTTCAAAGTTTGAAACTTTGAAAGTCTTTTTGTTTGCTACGCCAACGCCGCGCCGCGCCGTAGCGCTTGTTTGTTCATCGGCAACTTGTCGCGATGCCGCGCGCTGATGTGTTCCTCCATCACTTGATCAAGCGTCTCGAACTTGAGCATACCGGTCGCTTGAATCAACGCGCCCAGCAGCACCATATTCGCCAACTGCATCGTTCCCAGCTCCAGCGCGATGTCGTTCGCCGGCACGTAGATCACGCGCAGATCGTTGCGCGCCGAGCGCGTAGACACGAGCGATGCGTTGACGGCTAACACACCGCCCGGTTTCATCGCCGGCTCGAACCGATCGAACGAGGGAGGGTTCAACACGATGGCGGCGGTTGGATGGCGTGTCAACGGCGAACCAATTTCGTCGTCAGAGATGATCACGGTGCAATTGGCAGTGCCACCGCGCATTTCGGGCCCATACGAAGGAATCCACGTGACGTAGCGTCCTTCGGCGAGCGCGCTATACGCCAACAACTGTCCAGCGAACAACGCGCCTTGTCCACCAAAACCGGAAATAATGATTTCGTGATGCATTGTGTATCCTCTACTGCAATGAGCCAATGTCATTCGTTCATTGGGCGATTGTTTTCACCGCGTCCGCCACCTTGTAATCGCCGAGGGGAAAGTAAGGAATCATTTGCTCTTTGATGAACTGCAATGCTCGTTCTGGCGTGACCCCCCAATTCGTTGGACACGAGGAAAGCACTTCGACCAACGAAAAGCCGGCTTGATTGAGTTGCACTTGGAAGGCGGTCTTGATTGCCTTTTTTGTTTTGTTGATGTTGCCCGGATCGTGAACCGAGCGCCGAACGACGTACGATGCGCCGGGCAGTTGCGCCAACACTTCGCATATTCGAATCGGCGCGCCTTGAATCTCTACGTCACGACCAAAGGGCGTCGAGGTGGTTTTCATTCCGGGCAAAGTGGTGGGTGCCATTTGTCCGCCGGTCATTCCATAGATCGCATTGTTGACGAAGATGACGGTGATGTTTTCACCGCGCGCGGCGGCATGCATAATTTCCGATGTGCCAATCGCGGCGAGATCGCCATCGCCTTGATACGCAAAGACAACGCGATCCGGCAGATAGCGTTTGATGCCGGTCGCCATCGCCGGCGCGCGCCCGTGCGCGGCTTCCGCAAAGTCGGTGTCAAAGTAATTGTAGATGAACACGGAACAGCCGACTGGCGCAACGCCAATCGTCTTTTCGCGAATCCCTAGCTCATCAATCGTTTCGGCAATCAAGCGATGTATGACCCCGTGCGTGCAACCTGGACAATACGTCATCGTCGCGTCGGTGAACGCATCGGGGTAATCGAAGACCACTTGCATATGTTCGTTGATCATTTTGCCTCCACCATCTTTTCGATCTCTTCCAACACTTCTTCGGGAAATGGCACCAGTCCGCCCATTCGTCCAAAGAAGCGAATCGGCACGCGATCCGCCGCCGCGAGCCGCACATCTTCGATCATCTGTCCGGCGTTCATTTCCACCACGAGGAGAGCGCGGACGCGTCGAGTGATTTCGGCGAGGCGCGCGTACGGGTACGGGTACAAACTGATGGGGCGGAACAAGCCGGCACGGATGCCTTTGGCGCGCGCCAAGCGCACGGCGGAATGTGCCGCGCGCGCGGCGGAGCCAAACGCGACGATGGCGTACTCGGCATCGTCCAGCATAAACTCGCTGAAACGCACTTCGTTCTGCTCGATCAAGCGATGCTTTTCTTGGAGGTGAACGTTGTAGTTGTGCAGCACTTGGGGATCGAGATAAATCGAGGTGATGATGCGGCGCGGTCTGCCGCGCGCGCCGGTCAATTCCCAGCCGCGATCTTTCTTCTCGATGGTTCGCATCGGGGGCAGTTCGACCGGCTCCATCATTTGACCGATGTTGCCATCGGCGAGGATGCCGACGATGTGGCGATACTTGTCCGCCAAATCGAACGCGAGGTAGATGAGGTTGGCGGCTTCCTGCACCGAGGCGGGGGCTAGGACGATGGGGTGATAATCGCCGTGACCACCGCCTTTGGTCATCTGAAAATAATCACCTTGCGATGGGGCGATGTTGCCCAAGCCGGGCCCGCCGCGCATCGCGTTCATAAACACTACCGGCACCTCGGAGCCGGCGATGTACGACAGTCCTTCTTGCATCAAGGAAATGCCGGGACTGCTCGATGAAGTCATCACGCGCGCGCCTGCGCACGCTGCGCCGTAGACCATATTGATTACGGCGACTTCGCTTTCGGCTTGCAGAAACGTGCGCTTGAGTTCGATCATCCGCTTGGAGAGGTACTCAAGCACTTCGTTTTGGGGCGTGATGGGATAGCCAAAGTACACCTCCAAGCCCGCGCGCACTGCGGCTTCGGCGATGGCTTCGTTGCCTTTCCACAATTCTTTCATCTTTTCTCCTGCGTCATTGCAAGTATTGAGCCGAGAGGCGTGAAATATGATACGTGAAAATCACGCATCACGTTTCACGTCTATGCCGGCACGGGGGTTGCGTTGGTTAGTTTAGGTTTGACCTCGCGATACACCGTGATGGCAACATCCGGGCAAATCGTCGCGCAGAGCAGGCAACCGGTGCATTGCTCTTCCGGATCCACCAACGTCGCCGGGCGATACCCGCGCGCACTAAAGTAGGGTGCCATCTGAATCAAGTGCTTGGGGCAAACCGTCGTGCAAAGTTCGCATCCCTTGCAACGCTTTTCGTCTATCGTGATGGTGCCTTTTGCCATATTTCCTCCTGTGGGAATTGCAAGTTAGGAATTGCGAGTTAGGAATTGCGAATTAGGAATTGTAGATAGCGTGTTGCCAAAACGTATTCGCAATTCGCAATTCGCAATTTGCAATTCGCAATTCGCAATTCGTTATTCACCTCGCTAGTAGATGAACTCTCGAATATCATAATAACTCACTTTGGGCGCAGAGTCAAAATTGGCAAATTGGAATCCAGCGCGCATCAGTGTAATTTGATGTTCGATTTCGCCCACGGTGAGCGGTCGAATCTCGGCTTCGTTCAGCAGCGCGGAATATTCCGAACGCGGATAATCCACCAACTCGGAAAAATAAATCAGGTCGTTGTGATCCAGCGGCAGCGTATTGATGAGTCGGACGGTGTGGCGAACGTGCTGTTCGGCGAACTTGGCGCCGCCTGCGCCGGCGAGAATGATCACGCCGACCGCAACGCCGCCGGCTTTGACATCGCCGACGAGACGCACCACATCTTCGGGGGTGTTGGGCTTGCCGAGAAAACGTAGCAGTTCGGCGTCACCGCTTTCCAAGCCCACGTAGACGCGGCGCAAGCCGCGCGCGGCGAGCGCGGCAAAATCGCGCGCGGTTTTGTGGCGCGTACTGAACGCGTCAATGAACGAATAGATGCCGTCAAAGTGGATGGGGTGTTGCGCTTGCCACGTTTTGAGCAAAGCGTCTTCGCACTGAATAGGACGCACCGCAAATTCGGTGTTGAGCATGTCGAACAGCTGGAGGAGTTGCGTTTGGGGGATGAGCAGCGCGTTCGCGTCGGCGAGGAAAATGGTTTTGCGGAGGCAAATGCCGCCGCCCAGAAATGCGCGCACGTCGCGGATGTGTTGGCGAAATTCGTCTATGCTCTTGACGTGAAATTTGCGGTCGCGATAGAAACCACAGAACGTGCACTGATTGTACGAGCAGCCCTCGGTGGCTTGGAGAACCAGCGCGAGGTATTGATCGGGTGGTAGGATGTTGATGGGCTTGTAGATGATGTTAAAAATGGCGCGCTCGCGTTCCAATTGCGTGGGGTGACACGCGAGGATGCGTGCCAGCGCGTCGCGCGCGCGCTGTACGTCTGCCTCCGTCGAGTCGCTCACGACGCGCGTGTCCGGCGCGTGCAGCGCGGCGGAATATTCTGCCACGCGCGCGTAGGCGGCGTCGAGAAATTGGCGCACCTCGTCCGGTTTCAATTCGCGGCGAACGCGATGCGCCAAGCCGGGACGCGCGCCCTCTTGCTTTTCGAGGATGCGATTATCCATTCCGCGCCGATAGTTGCGTCCTTCGATCCACGCGCTATACAGGCGACCCTCGAGGTCGTAGTTCAGCGTCAATTGTTGGTCAACGAAAATCGAGATGGATTCGCGGCGCGTGTTGACGAGGATACGCTGACCGCGCGCGGTTTCGAATTCGACGATCGGCATAGCGTCACCAATGGCAATTTCATTTTAGTCAGCGGAGGTATGAATTCGGTCTTGGTGCAGTCAAGAGTCAATGAGACCCTTTGGGGTTGAAGAAACCCAAAGGGTCTTTTGATCTCACGCGTCGTCCCATTCTCTCTGTTGAATCCCTGCCTGCTTTCGGATTTCGTTGACTAGACCAGTGGCAATATCACCACTGTCATGTGGATTGGGAATACGCACTTTGTGTTGCCCCTTTACCATGAACTGATGCTTGCCGCCAGTAAAAGGTCCTTCAAATCCCAGCGCTCTCAATTTGCGGATCAAGTCGCGCCGCGAGAGATTGCCAGACATTACGCTGCCACCTTCTCGCGGAAAGCGAACTGCAAACCGTCTACAGTAGGAAGAGGATCACCGTCTCTGATTTTTAAGACAAGCCACTCTCCCAAAACCTCTTCCAGTTCGGCGCGACATTCTTCGACCGTGGCGGCGTTTGCCCAAACTCCCTCAAAGCCGGGAATTGACGCAAACCAAGTCCCATCGTCAAGCTTTTTGTATTCAGCATATCTCAACGCGGAATGAATATAATGAACAATCATTTTTTACCCCCGTCAGTCAACGGGCTGACGATTGTTATTTTACTCTGGCTTGGGCTAGGTGTCAAAGCCGCGCGGTAGGGCTTGGTCCAAGTCGCGCTGCTCTCCTGAAAATGTAGGACAAATTTCCAAATTTGTCCTACATCATCCGCATTTTCATCCGAACGCTGGTGAACGCAAGTTCATGGGGAATTCTATTGCGAGCGGAGCGAAGCAATCTCCGAGCAACTTGGATTGCTGCGGCTTCGCTCAGCACCGCCAAAACCGCTCCTCGCAATGACAGGGTGAGTAGTCACGAAATTTCTCCACGAAGGAACACGAAGGATTTTTCTTCGTGTTCCTTCGTGAACTTGAAAAAATCTTTGCTTTTCGCGCAAACATTTCAGTTGAGAGGTACTACTTTTTCGCGCGTTTCTTCGCCGGTTTCTTCGCGGTCTTTTTCGCGACCTTTTTCGCAATCTTTCGCGCGGGCTTGTTCACATCCGCTTTCACAATCGGCACGTAGATCTCCGCGCGCAATTCCTCGCCGGGCTGGCTGAGATACACTTCGTACGCCGGACCATTGTCGCGATACCCTTGCGCGCGCAGCCAATCGTACACTTCGTTGTACGCGCGCGTGATGTTCGCGTCGCCCTGATACACGATGGTCGCCGCTTCGAACTCGGCAATCTCTTTCACCTGCACGTCGCCTGAACCTTGCGCCTCGGGCGCGACGGGAACGCACAACTCGCTGCGCAATTGTTCGGCTGGCACTTTGGCGGGATCATCGTAAAAGATTCCCAACGAGGGTCCCAGCGGCTGCAGGTTCTGCGCGCCGAGCCACGCAAACAATCGTTGAAACCCACGCGGAATCGCTTCGCTGAACGGTCCCACTTCGGTCACCGATGCGACGCGCGTCGTAGGAAAACGTTTGAACTCTGGCATTTTGTCCTCCTTTGATTTGGATTTTCGATCGAGATAAAACAAACTCAATGCGATGATGGCTTGCCACGCCACGACGTTGAACTCGCCGCGCGCGAGCGCGTCTTCCACCTGCGCGCGCGTGAGCCACAACAATTCTTGTTCTTCGAGATCGTCCGCGTTGCGCGCTTGGATGCGCTGCGCGCCGCGCGCCAAAAAGAAATTGCCCCTTGCGACGCCACGATTCGGATCCATCCAGAACGCGCCCAAGTCAATCCATTCCTTCGCGATGCACCCGGTCTCTTCGAGTAACTCGCGCTGCGCGCACACGAGCGGCGTTTCACCCGGCTCGATGTACCCGCCAATCGGCGCGAGTGTGGTGCCGCGCAGCGCGTACTTGGTCTGTCGAAAAATGAGAAAGCGCTCATCGTCCGTGAGCGCGACGACGTTGACGTAATCGGGCGTGATGACCCAGGGCCAGTTGGAAATCACGCGCCCATCGTGTAATTCGATGACGTGTTCTTCCACGCGCAAAAATTTGCTGTGATCCAAAATCGTTCGGCGCGACAGGGTTTTCCAATTTTTCACTTGTGCCTTTTAACTTCCAACGCGCCAATCAACCGATCCACCAGCGCGCTGCCAATGCCCGCCAGTCCATCAGTGGGCAAATAGTGACTGGATGATTCGTCGAACAGGACATTCGCCGTCGCGGGAAAATCTTCATCGCCGGCGTAGTACACTGCGGCGACGCGCACGCGCGGAAGCGCATCGAACGCGAACGCGGCATCGCCGAGCGCGAGTCTCATTCCACCCAACGCGTGCGCAGCGCGCTCGAACACCTCCAGCCGATTCCCCATCGCGCGCGCCAGCCGATTGCCGCTGTAGCCCTGATACGCTTGGTGATAGAACAGACCATCGGGCAGATCGCGGAACGCGATCCACTTACCCGCCAGCGGCGTGCCATCGGCAGTGTGCAAATAGTACAGAAACATCGCCGCGCGATAAGGCGCGCAGACCTGTTGCGTTGCTTCGACGCGCACCTCTAGGTCGGGAAAAGTGACGATGTACGGCGCGCCGAAGAACGGGATACGAAACATGCCGTCACTCAATTCGATGCCGCAACGAAATGCAAGGTCGCGCGGGTCACGTTCGCGCAATGCCGCGCGCAATGCCTCCATTTGGGCAAGCAATTTGTCTTGCGGTGGTTGCTCCTTTGTCCTTCGTCCTTCGTCTTTTGTCATTTTGGATGTCCTACGGGAATTAGATAGAGTGGCTGCTGCAGCGTAGAGCGCGGCGCGCGCGTCGCCGCGCGCGTGAACGAGCAATTGATGCGCGGCATGTTCATAGCGATAGGTTGCCTCGCGCGTCACCGCGTACACTTTTAGCGGGTAGAGCGCGCCCGCCGATGGCGCGGTGCGTAGCCCAGCCGAGTGTGTGATGCCTTGTGCCGCTCACAGCAATTGACCCAATTCAACCAGTGTCAACGGCGTGTCTTTGAACTCGCGCACCGATTCACCTACCCATACACCTTTTCCCCTTCGGTTTCCGCGTTCACCGCATCCAGTTCTACGTTGCGCGCGGAGGGCGGGGTGGCAAGCAGTTCCTTGTAGTACTCGTGTTGAATTACGAGGTTCATAATCTCGTTGGTGCCGGTCCAAATCATCATCAAGCGCGCGTCGCGCAACATCCGTTCGATGGGATAGACGTTGGTGTAGCCGATACCACCCAGCACTTGCATCGCCGCGTTGACCACGTCCCACGCGGTTTGCGTGACGACTTTTTTCGATTCGGAGACGAGGCGTCGCACGCGTCCCGGCTGATCCTTGGCGTCAATCGCGCGCGCGGTGTAATGCACGAGTGCGCGCGCCGCATCGAGGCGTGTGACGCTTTCCGCGATTTGGAAACTGACGCCTTCGAACTCGCGAATCTTTTGCCCAAACGCGCGCCGTTGATCGGCATAGCGCGCGGCGATTTCGATGGCGGCGCGCGCCAGCCCCAGCGCGCCCGCCGCGCTCGTCATCCGTTCGGGAATCATCATTTGATTAAAGATGTCGCCCGCGCCATTCTCGCGCCCAATCCGATTTTCGATCGGCACGCGCGCATCGCGAAAGTACACGCGCCCGGTGCCACCGCCGCGCGTGCCCATCAAGCCGTAGACGTGCTGCACCTCGACCTGCGGACTGCGTTCGACGATGAACGCGCTCAGCGCGCGCGGTTCATCGCCGGTGCGCGCGTAGACAAAGAAATAGTCCGCGCCCTCGGCGCCAACGATGAAGCGTTTTTGTCCGTTGAGAATGTACGCGTTGCCATCGCGCGTCGCGCGCGTTGTTGCGCCAAAGAAATCCGAGCCGCCGCGCGGTTCGGTCAGCGCTTCGGCAACGGTCCGTTTGCCTTCCAGAACAGGGCGAAGCCACTTGTCTTTTTGCTCACGCGTGCCAAAGACGTTGAGCGCTTCGCCGACGATGGAGGGCAGCGAAAACAAACACGCGAGCGACGCGCCGAGTACGCCAATTTCTTCGAGCGCAAGCACTTCGTACTCCCAATTCAAGCCGCGCCCGCCGAATTCTTTGGGAAAGCGTATGCCAAGTAATTGACGCACCGCCAGTTGTTCGATGTACGCGCGCGGATAGCGCACCTTGTCCGCGTCCATATCGAGCAAGAGTTGGCGCGGCACCTCGCGCGCAAACGTGCGCGCCGCGTCGCGCAGCGCGCGTTGTTCATCGGTCAGAAGAATGTCTAGCATCGTTGCTCCTTCGAAATTCGACACATTTCGTTACAAATTATATTGCGGGTCGCACTCCAACGCAAACGCGGTGAGTGATGGACTGAATTGTTTTTGACCGCTTTTTGACCCCGCGTATACGACGTTTTGACTTGCTCCCTCTATCATTGAATTCAGAGTTGAGTTCATGGTTCGAGTTGTGCAATCCTGCACACCCAAGATGCGTATGCGCCGACATTTAGTCAAAGATTGGATGACGCCCGATCCCATCACGATTGGACCCGACACGACGTTGCCAGAAGCCAACCACTTGATGAAGGAGTGTAACATTCGGCGACTGTTGGTCGTGGAGGATTGCCGATTGGTGGGCATTGTGACGTTGGGCGATATTCGCGAAGCGTCGCCTTCCTCGGCGACCGCGCTCAGTTTCTACGAACTGAACTATTTGATCGCGCGTCTCACTGTGCGCGAGATTATGACGCGCGATCCGATTACCGTCTCGCCCGATACTTCGATCGAGGCGGCGGCGCGCTTGATGTTGGAACACAAATTCGGCGCGCTGCCGGTCTGTGACGGTGACCGATTGGTGGGCATCATCACCGAGACGGACATTTTTCGGTTACTCGTCTCCGAATTCGAAACGCGTTCGGTGTACGCGTAAATGGGTAGGGGCGCAATTTCGTTGCGCCCCTACGATTTTTTACCACACACCCGTCTTCAAATATTCGTCAATCGCTTTGGAGGCGATCTTGGCTTGTCCCATTGCCAAGATGACTGTTGCGCCGCCGGTCGCCACATCTCCACCGGCAAACACTCCTCGCTTGGACGTCTTCATCGTCTTTTCATCTACGACGACAACGCCACCTTTCGCGACGCTCAGGTCCGGCGTCGTCTTGGGAATCAACGGACTGGGACTTTGCCCCACTGCCACAACGACAATATCGGTTGGAATCCGAAAGTTGGAATCTTTGATTGGCACAGGGCGTCGGCGTCCCGAAGCATCTGGCTCGCCGAGTTCGTTCTTGATACATTCGAGTTCGGTCACGCGACCGTTTTGTCCGTGAAACGCGATGGGCGTCGTAAGCAAGTGGAAGATGATGCCTTCCTCTTCGGCGTGATGAATTTCTTCCGCGCGCGCGGGCATCTCGGCGCGCGAACGGCGATAGACGATGATGGATTCTTTGGCGCCCAAGCGCAGCGCGGTGCGCGCCGCATCCATCGCGACGTTTCCGCCGCCAATCGTGATGACGCGCTGCCCACGCGCGATCGGCGTGTCGTATTCCGGAAAGCGATACGCCTTCATCAGATTCGAGCGCGTGAGATACTCGTTGGCAGAGTAGACACCACCGAGGTTTTCGCCAGGAATGCCCAGGAACCACGGCAAGCCCGCGCCGGTGCCAAGAAAGATGGCATCGAATTCTTCGAGCAGTTCGTCAATCGTTGCCGCATTGCCCACGACGAAATCTTTGACCAGTTTCACACCGAGCGAGCAAACGTATTCGACCTCGCGCTTGACAATCGCTTTGGGCAAACGAAATTCGGGGATGCCGTACACCAGCACGCCGCCGGCTTCGTGCAGCGCTTCGAAAATCGTGACGTGATGTCCCAGCCGCGCCAGATCAGCCGCCACGGTGAGTCCCGCCGGACCCGAGCCAACGACTGCCACTTTTTTGCCGGTGGGCGGTGGGAGCTCTGGCACCGGCAGCGCGCCTTGCGCGGCTTCCCAATCCGCCACAAAGCGTTCCAAGCGTCCAATCGCCACCGATTCGTATTTTTTGCAGAGCGCGCAGACGCCTTCGCACTGCGTTTCTTGCGGACAGACGCGACCGGTGATGGCAGGAAGCGCGTTGGTCTCTTTGATGAGATTGATTGCGCCGCGAAAATCACCTTCGGCGACGAGTTTCAAAAAGCCGGGAATGTTGATGTTGACGGGACAGCCCTTCATACACGCGGGCTTGGCACATTCCAAACAACGTTGCGCTTCGGCGATGGCTTGTTCGGGGGTGTAGCCGAACGGCACTTCGTTATAGTTATGAATTCGCTCTGCCGGCGGTTGTTCCGGCATCGGCGTTTTCTTGGGGATGATGGTTTTCTTTGGCATTTTATTTTACCTCAGCCAGTTTGCACTGATGCTTCCAACGTTCGACGGCGAGTTGTTCTTCCGCGCGATAGAATTGCATCCGTTGCATCATCACGTCCCAATCTACTTTGTGCGCGTCGAATTCGGGACCATCCACGCAGACGAATTGCGCGCCCTCGGTCGTCAAGACGCGACAGCCGCCGCACATCCCGGTCCCGTCAATCATAATCGTATTCAGACTGACGATGGTGGGAACATTGAACGGTTTCGTCGTCGCCGCGACGAACTTCATCATAATCGCCGGACCGATTGCCCACACTTTGGCAATGTCTTGACGCGCCGTCAAGATTTCCTTCAGCGGTTCGGTGACCAGCGCTTTGCGCCCGTACGATCCATCGTCCGTTGTGACGATGAGCTCGTCCGAGACGGCGCGCATCTTGTCTTCCCAGAACAATAACGATTGATTGCGCGCGCCGATAATCGAAATGACGTGGTTGCCGGCTTGCTTGAGAGCGCGCGCGATGGGATAGATCGGTGCGATGCCCACGCCACCGCCAACGCAAATCACCTTGCCGTACTGTTCGATTTCGGTAGGATGTCCCAATGGACCGGCAACCGTCACGAACGCGTCCCCTTCGTTCAAGCGACACATTTCCATCGTAGATTTGCCCACTTGTTGGATGACGAGTGTGATGCTTTGCGCTGCCCGATCGAAATCGGCAATCGTCAGCGGGATGCGTTCGCTCTCTTCGCGTGTGCGGACGATGACGAATTGTCCGGCTTGCGCTTTGCGCGTCACCTGGGGCGCGTGAACTTCCATCAACGTAACCAGATCGCTCAAGATTTGCTTTTTCAGGATTTTGTACACTCCTGACCTCCTTGTCCTTTGTAAGAGTGCTTGCTGCTACTATCCTATCGCGATAGGGCAGGTTTGTCAAAAATGGGTTTCAGGTTCAAGGTTCGATGTTCAAGGTTGCGCGGCGATTTGAACGTACCCAAAAGCGTGGTATAATGGAAATGACGAATGACGAAGGACGAATGACGAAGGACGAACTGTCCCACTGTCCCACTGTTTCACTGTCCCACTGTCTCACTGTCCCACTGTCTCACTGTCCCACTGTTTCACTGTCCCACTGTCTCACTGTCCCACTGTCCTACTGTCCACTATTTTCACTAACGAGGGGTGCTATGAATTTCGGAGTGCCAAAAGAAGTGCGCGATTTGGAAAACCGCGTTGGGCTGACGCCAGCGGGCGTTCACGCGCTCATCGAGGCGGGGCATCAGGTGTACGTCGAGCGGAACGCGGGCGCGGGTGCGGGCTTTAGTGACGACAATTACCGCGCCTTTGGCGCCGAGATCGTCTATTCGGCGGAGGAGGTGTACGGGCGCGCCGATGTGGTGGCTAAGGTGACGCGCCTTGCGGCAAAAGAACATTCCCTCTTGCGCCAAGGACAAACGGTGCTGTGTTTTCTGCATCTGGCGGTCGCCTCGCCAGATTTGGTGGAGGCGTTGCAAGAACATTCGGTCACCGCGATTGCATACGAAATGATTCAAACAGACGACGGCGCGCTGCCGGTGCTCCTCACATCGAGCGAAGTTGCCGGGCGGTTGGCGCCGATCATCGCAGGAAATTTGCTTGCCAGCACGCGCGGTGGACGCGGCATCTTGTTGAGCGGCGTGCCGGGTGTCCCGCCCGCGGCGGTCGTCATTTTGGGCGCGGGCGTGTTGGGTGAGAATGCCGCGCGCGCCTTTTTTGGCTTGGGCGCGCAAGTGACGGTGCTGGATCGCCAGCCCGCCAAACTGCACCGCATTGACGAGATGTTCGGCGGGCGCGTGACGACGATGTACGCCACGGCGTACAACATCAACCGCGTCGTCGAATTTGCCGATGTGTTGATTGGCGCGGTGCTGGTGCCAGGACAGCGCGCGCCGGTGCTGGTCACGCGCGAGATGGTGCGCCGAATGCGCGCGCGCGCGGTGATTATGGATTTCTCGATTGATCAGGGCGGGTGCATTGAAACCAGTCGTCCCACGACATTGCGCGATCCCACGTTTGTTGCGGAGGGCGTGGTGCATTATTGCGTGCCGAACTTGTTAGCCCAAGTGGCGCGCACTGCCAGTCACGCCTTGCTCAATGCCGCGCTGCCGTATTTGTACGAACTGGGCGCGTATGGCATAGACGAGGCAATCAAACGAAATCCCGCTCTGGCGCGCGGTGTCAATGTGTGGAAAGGCAAGCTGGTCAATCCGCAAATCGCCAGCGCGTTGGGGATGGATGTGGAGCCGATGTAAGATGTATCGTAGCAAAATCGTTTCCGCTGACGAGGCGGTGAAAATCATCACGTCCGGTCAACGCGTCTATGTGGGTGGTGGCTCCGGCGCGCCGCGCACGCTCCTCGAAGCGTTGGTTCGCCGCGCGCCCGAGTTGCGCGATGTGGAGATGGTGCATGTCTTGATTTTTGGGCCCGCGCCACACCTCCAGCCCGAGTACGCAGATAGTTTTCGCCATCGCGCGCTTTTCATCGGCGACAATTCGCGCGCTGCCGTGCAAGAGGGCCGGGCGGATTTTATGCCCGTCTTTCTCTCCGAAATTCCGCGTCTGTTCCGCAGTGGCGCGTTGCCGCTGGACGTGGCGCTCATCCAAGTTTCGCCGCCGGACGAACACGGTTTTTGCTCGTTCGGTTGTGAGGTGGGCTGCACCAAGCCCGCCGCGCAATCCGCCAGGATCGTTATCGCCGAAGTGAATCGCAAGATGCCGCGCGTGCTGGGCGACTCGTTCATTCACTTTTCCAAGTTCACCTACGTCGTCGAAGCGGATTACACGCTCCCCGAAGCGCCGCAAGGCGGTTCGAGCGAAGTGCATTGCACGATTGGCAAGCACATTGCGGAGATGATTCCCGATGGCGCAACGTTGCAACTGGGCGTGGGTTCGATTCCGGACGCGGTGTTGGCGCAGTTGGGGAACAAGAAGGACTTGGGGATTCACACCGAACTTTTTTCCGACGGCGTGATTGACTTGGTCAATCGGGGTGTGATTACGAACGAGAAAAAGACCTTGCACCCCGGCAAGATCGTGGCGGGCTTTTTGTTCGGTTCGCAACGCTTGTACGATTTCGTCAACGATAATCCGATTATCGAATTGCATCCCACCGATTACGTCAACGATCCGTTCATTATCGCGCAAAACGACAATATGATTTCGATCAACTCCGCCATCGAGGTAGACCTCACGGGGCAGGTGTGTGCCGATTCGATTGGCGCGGCGTTGTACAGCGGGATTGGTGGGCAAGTGGATTTCGTGCGCGGCGCGTCGCGCTCGCGCGGCGGCAAGCCGATCATCGCGCTGCCGGCGTCCGCCAAGGAGGGCAAAATTTCGCGCATCGTGCCGCAGTTGAAACCCGGCGCGGGCGTGGTCACCTCGCGCGGCGATGTGCATTACATCGTCACCGAGTTTGGCGTGGCGTATCTCTACGGCAAGTCCGTTCGCGAGCGCGTGCACGCAATGATTGCGATTGCCGCGCCCCAGTTCCGCGACGAGTTGGAACGTTACGCCAAGCAAAATCACTACATCTAGCGCAGTGTTGTTGATGCTTCCCAATTTGTTGCGTCCATTCAAAACGTCCGACGCGCCCTCTACTCTGAACACCCCGCGCGGCGTGGTGACCATCGTCGCGCGTTGTCCCGCCGAAGAGATCGCACAACTGGGCATTGACGAGGGGCTGGGATTTTTCTGGCACAATCGCCCCGACCTGCAACATCAAGCACTCGTCAAGATTGCCGCGCTGCCCGAGGGCAATGTGACGTTGGCGTACAACGACGCGCGTGTCATCGTGGGCTATGTGACTGTCGGCGCGCCGGACCCGGATACGCGTTGGGGCAGGGATCACCTTCCCGGTTTGTACGAATTGGGTGGAATCGAAGTGGCGCGCGCGTGGCGCGCGTGCGGAATCAGCCGCGCGCTCCTCACCGCGCTCTTTGCCGATGGTTCGTACGACCAAGCCATCGTCATCGCAACCGGCTATCGGTGGTGTTGGGATTACGAATCGTCCGGGCTGGGCTTGCGCGAGTATCGCGAGGTGTTGCATCGCACGATGCAGCGCGCGGGGTTCGAGTTCTTCGAGACGGACGAGCCGAATATCGCGTGGTATCCGGACAACGCGCTCGTGGCGCGCATCGGCAAGCACGCGCCCAAAGAGTTGGTCAAGCAATTCCGCGCGCTGTTGTTCGAGAATCTGGGAAGCGAGTATGCGTTGAGCGAGTTCATCGGGCGATGAAAAGGCGTGTGTTGACCCGGCGGGATGCCCACCCGCCGGTTTTTTTTC
>Ga0209018_1001658_pt1 | contig 17493 bp, 16 predicted proteins | sample YNPBryBLVA2012_FD_185814 | JGI IMG/M metagenome (GOLD analysis project Ga0209018, IMG submission 185814) | Anoxygenic and chlorotrophic microbial mat microbial communities from Yellowstone National Park, USA - YNP Bryant BLVA 2012 (SPAdes)... ...
AAGAGGCATAGTGCGCAGGGAATTTTTCTGTCCCCAGGGCCCGGTATGCATAGGCGGAAAGGGGACCCTCCGTTTGTATGCGAAAGGGACTGCCCACGGGAATATACAGTACATCGTACTTTTCCATCGGATACGGCCGATTTTCCACTTGGATGACTGCCTTGCCCTCCAGTAGAAATAGGAGGGTTTCTTCCTCTGGAAAAGCCAGGCAGGGGGATCGACCACGGCTCATCTCGACGTGGGAAAGACTCAAGTACTCCAGATTGGATTCCTCCTGATTGAACACCTCTTTTAGCAGAAAAGGACCTTCCTGCCGGAGGGAAAACTTTTTTCCAGGTTTCACCGTAGAGCTCATTCCAAGCCTCCTGTCTACGAAGAATACGCACTCAGTGTACAATTTATATTTGTTACTGTAAATAAGTATTGTTGCAAAAATCGAAAAATTGCACCATACTTTTTTCTAGTCTTAACCTTTCCATACCCTGTGGAGTATACTGCTAGGACGACGAGCTATGAATACCGAACCCTTGCGAAGCACCGATATCCGGGAACGAAACGAGAAGCTGGTACTCCAACTGATCCATCAGGAAGGGCAGATCTCCCAATCCGAGGTTGCTCTACGCACAGGGCTGAAGCCTCCTACGGTATTCCGGATTTTTGGAATGTTGGAAAGAAACGGGTACATCCTCCCCGTTTCCGGAGATAGGGCTCACCCCTCTACTGTTCCCGGAAAAAAAGGACGGAAACCCGTAGCCTTTCAAATCAACCCGGAAGCGTACTACTTGATCGGAATCGATTGGACTCGAACCCCCACCCTGGTGGTGGTGGATTTTCAGGGAGAGATTCGCTATTCCTCCACCCAGGAGTTTCCCTCCGATATCGAGGCAGAGGGATCCCTGAAGGTCATCGAGGGGATGATCCAATCCGCCCTGCAAGAGAACTCCCTAGCCAAAGAAAAGATTTTGGGGATAGGGATAGGATTGCCGGGAAAGGTCGACATCGAAAGGGGATCCATCATCACCTATCCTAGAATTCCCGGGATGATCGATTTTCCCATTCGGGATCGTCTGGAAAACCTCTTCCATATTCCCGTACATGTCCACAACAACACATCGGTGATCGCCTTGAGCGAGTACCGGTACGGAAAAGCGAAAGGGATTCCCTCATTTCTCACCCTCCTCATTCGAGCCGGAGTGGGAGGGGCCTTTGTGCAGAATGGTATCGTATTCACCAACAACTTCCGAACCGCCCTGGAAATCGGACACCTGGGAATAGACCCCGACGGCCCTCTGTGCTACTGTGGACAGAAGGGGTGTCTGGAAACTTACCTCTCCGAGGATGCCTTCCTTTCCGAGTTTCAGAAGTTCGTCCCCATAAAAAATCTTCTAGAAATCGAATCCTTCATCCAGGAGGAGAACCCCCAGATCACGAGAGTGCTGGAAGCTAAAAGCGAAGTTCTCTGCCGGGCGATCCAGAGTTTGGGCCAGGTGTTTTCCCCTGACGCTGTGCTCATCATCACGCGGTCCCAGGTGTTTTCCGAGCGGTTGGTTACCCTGCTTTCAAAAACCCTCTGTAATCCATCGTCACGGGCTCTTCAACTCATCCCATCCCACTACAAGCCGACCATTGCAGCCAAAGCCGCCACCGACCTCGTGTTCGATGCCTTCTTCCGAGCCTAGTCAGTACAATCTGCTTACGATCAGGTACACACCGAGAAGAACCAATCCCCCATCGATAAGGCTCCTCAACACCCGTGTGGGAAGCTGTTTGGAAAGCCGCACCCCTAGATGGGTGCCTGCCATCGACAGGGGGATCAACGGAAGGGCCTTACCTATCACCGTTAGGGTGATAGTTCCTCCCACCAGGTGGGTGAGAAACAATCCCACGCTGGTAAAGGTAAAAAATAGCTGCGTGTTGGCTTTCGCCTTCAAGGGAGAGGGTTCCGTAGCGTTCAAATAGGCCACCACGATCGGACCAGGGGCCGAGAAAGCTCCTCCCAGGAGTCCGGAAACTGCGGAAAACAGGTACCCTATCCACCGGGGCTGTAAAGCCTTAAGGCGTTCCTCCCCCACTTTCATGGATCCCAAAGCCAGAGCAATGACCACAGCTCCCAAGGCAATGGTGGCGATTCGCTCAGGCGCTCGTATTAGAAAAACAGCACCCAAAGGAATACATGCCACCGCCACGAGGGCAAGGGGAAAAATCTTTCCAACTTCCACCTCACGACGGTGCAGGTAGCAACTGTATAGAATGATGATGGCCCCCACGGTGGCCATCAGGCCCACCGCTGCCTTGAGGGATCCAAACAAGGATAGCAAGGGAACCGCCAGCAGGGCAAAGGCAAATCCGGTAAGCCCCTGGACAAATCCAGCCAGGAAAAAAATGAAACCATCGATGAGGAACTCTAACATGGCACCTGATCTTCCGCGATTTCTTAGGAAAGGAGTGTGTTCACTGCATCCCAGGAAAGCCGGTGCATCAGTAGGGGCTGGGAGCCCGTAGGGCTAGACTGCTGCCAGGTGGCATACAAGCCCCCTCGACCTTTCAGGGTATGAACGTACCGGCTCGATCCCGTTCCGAAGGGAGAGAGGAAAAGCGGCCCGTACTGGCTGATCCGTTCCACCTGCTGGATCGACTCTCCGGGAAACCAGGCCAGGCCTCCAATTTCCTCACAACTATACCCTCGAGGCCGTTGTACTCCCCCTGGGCTCTGTTCGTGGGGTCGGAGGCACTCGGCCCCGTCGTAGAATAAAAGGCTCACCGCTTCCCGCAAACCACCCGTTCCTTCGGGAAGCGTCAAGATATCGGTGGCCCTGGTAACCGCCACATCCCATGCGGGGCCCCGGGGGAGAAAATCGTACACAGGAACACCGAACTCTTTATTTCCCGGTTCCCGAATCATGTAGGCCGAGTTCGAAGAGGCCCAGGTGAAGGGGTGGGTGCAGAAGAGAAGGATCTCCCGGCCGGAGGGTAGCCGAACCACCGTTGGATCCTTCACATGCAGTCGGGCAGGATCGGCCGAGCTGAAGAACGATTCGATCCGTCCTTCCTGTAACCTTTCCACAGCGGAGGCGCTGATCCGGTCGATGGACCACACCCCTGTCCCCTTCTTCTGATACTCCTTAAACCCTTCCGGGTATCCGATCCCGTCCTTCTCGGTGGAAACGTACAATTCCACCTTCCCTTCCCGAAGGCAGAGGGAAGCCCCCTCGATGGAAATCACCCGTTTTCCGGGCAAGTCCAGGTCCTGTTTGGAAAAGGAGAGGATCTTGTGGAAACTTTCACCCCCATCGACGGAGCGGAAGATAGCTAGTTCTAGCCCCCGTTCCCCCCGGGATAGGCCCGTTCGGGAATCTCCCGCATTGCGGTACCTTCCCACCAGGTACAGGGTGCCTTCCGCATCCTCCACCATGTTTCCGCCTCCAAACCAGTACCCCGGGGCATCCTTATAGGGAAGTACTATCGGTTTTGCACTCCGTTGATCTACAAGCGTTAGAGAGAACCGTGCTAGCTTATCCTTCATTTTCTCCTCCCATCTGAAAGATTGCATCCAAGTCACTGGACAGTCGCTCCGCCAACCGATGGAAGGCGGTTCGATACCATTCTGGTTCCACGCTGATCCATCCCCGGTAATCCACTTCCCGGAGTGCCCCCATCACTTTCCCCCAGGGGATCTCCCCTTCCAACAGGTTACGCAGTTCCCTCCCCCAAAGGGCATCCTTGAAGTGGATTCGGCAGATGCGGTCCCTGAGGGACCGGATCCACTGTTCAGGGAACCCCAACCCCAGCCAGGCCACATTCCCTACATCCAGGTACATGTTTACCGACGGGTGAGCGATCTCCTGAAGCAGCTCCTTCCATTCCTTGACCGAAAGGGGGAACCGGGCTTCCACGTTCTCCAGGCCGATCCGTACTCCCATGGAAGCGGCCAGTTCCCCTGCCTCCTTCCCGTACTCCACCACCCGTTTCCAGTGGTCTTCGTAGGGGACCTCCGGTGTGCATTGGCCCGGCACTACCAGGAGGACATCACCCCCCAGCATCGTCAGGCACTCCAAAGCCCGCTTCGTGTGCTCCAGAGCCTCTCGCCTTGCCTTCGGATCAGGGGAGGGAATCGTGTTCCAGGGCTTTCGTCCTGCCCGCATGCCCAACACTTCAAGTCCGAGGGCTTTGGAGATCTCCCGCAAACGGGGAGCCTGCTCGAGATACCCGCAGGGGGAAGGGTAAGCATCCTCGTTGAACGTTGGTTCCACTCCCGAAAATCCTGCCTGCGCCAAGGTGGGGAGTATCTCCCGAGCATGCCTTTCGTCCCTCAGTACCAGGGAAAACCCTTTTTTCAATGCCACCCTCACTTTGCCTCTTCCTTGCAACGGGAAACTGTAAGCGGGTAGGAATATCCGCGGGGTGAAAAGTCCCCGCCGATTCCCCGTATCTCCCCCCTGCAGGGGAATCACAGGGTCTCTACCCTCCCTGTTTCGATGGAACCGAGGGCGGCCAGGGCGATACGGGAGGCTTCCAAAGCTTCTTCTCCCGTGATGGGCACTTCTCTCTTCCCCCTTACCGCATCCACGAAGAGGCGAAGGATCCGCTCGTGCCCGTTCTCTTTCAGTCCTCGGATTGTTTCCACCACGCCCCCCGCTCTGTAATGCTCTACCGCCTCTCCGAACTCCCCCATCAAACGGAGGATCCCCTCTGGGCCTAAAAACTCACGGTACTGCCAGTAGGTGGACCCCTCGGGGAAACCCCACCCGTAGAAAATGTAGGCCCGGTGAGCCTTTTCGAATTCCACCGTGATATGGGCTGTGTCTATGGCAAAATCGGTAACTGCAGCCAGGGAAGGTTTACGGGAGCCAAAGATGTCTCCTGTGGCGAACACCGATCGCGGTTTTCCGAAGAGATGGAGGAGCATGTCGAAATCGTGAACCGCACAATCCACGACCGGCCCCCCGTTCCCCGAGCGGGAATGCATAGCCAGTTTGGGGCGTACCGACCGTATATCCTGTACCCCATACACCAGGGGGGATCCTAGAGAAGGAAGCCTTCGGATCGCCTCGTCCCAGACCTCGTTGAACCTTCGGTTGAACACCACGGTGAACTTCCTGCCCGTCCTCCGGGACACCTCGATCATATGTTGCCCTTCTTCTAGTGTGAGGGCGATGGGTTTCTCCGTCACCACGTGCAGCCCCCATTCCATCCCCTGGATGGCAAAAGCCGGGTGTAGCGCCGTGGGGACACACACAGAAAGGATTTCCGCTTTACTCTCCTTGACCGCATCCTCCAAAGATTCCCATAACCTGAACCCTTCGTATTCCTTTACGAGGGAAATGGCCCGAGGGCTAGGCCGGCTGACAATGCCTGCCACTTCCACATCCTCGATCTTGCGGTAGGCTTCGATATGTTTCCGGGCCATGGCCCCTGCCCCCGCAATGAGAACCCTCATACAGTCCCCCTGAGGTACTGGTAATTGACCCGCATGCTTTCCTCAGGGCTCAAGGTAGTGGTGTCCTGTTCCACCACCAGCCATTTCACCCCCTCTTGCCCCGCCCATCGAATCACCGTATCCATGGGAATCTCACCGGTACCCAGTTCGCAGAACTGATCGTTTTTAACATCTTTTACGTGGAAGTAGGCGATACGCCCCGATAGGAGACGGAACAACGTTTCTAGAGATGCCTTGGCCCGATACGCCCATGCCACATCCAGCACGAAGGAAACATCTTCGGGGTTCGTATGTTTGACCAGTTCCCGAAGAATACGGGCGTCCTCTTTCAATTCCCAATTGTGATTGTGGTAGGCGAACCGTACCCCCTTACTCCGGCACTGGGCACCGATCCGGCCGTAGGTTTCCGCTGCCGCCCGCGCGCTTTCGGGGGTTTCCTGGGGATTCCCCGAGGTTACGAGATAGGAGAACCCCACCTGGGAAGCGAATAATAGCGCTTCATGGATCTTCCGAAGTTCCTCCTTCGCCTGAGAGGGATCCCAGAACTTTCCTCCCACATGGACGGCTAGGGGCTTCACTCCTGTTTCCCTGAAAAGTTCTCTGTACTTCGAAGGATTCGCGGGGTCGAAATGCCGCATCCCCGTTTCTACTCCCTCGTACCCCACCTTTGCGAGAAATCGTACAATCGAATCATACTGCTGCCGGATCGAATCACCCCATACGATGGTTTGTGCGCCTAGGGAATGTTCCATGCTGACTCCTCTACCGGGAGCATATCATATTATTTCACTTTCGGAAAGTAACTAATTCCTTCATTAGATTTGATTGACAGCCAGGAAAACCTACCATAAAATTATTTTCAGACCGAAACTAATTTCAGGAGGTATCCCATGACTCGAAAATGGCTGAACCGAATAGGGGTTCTGGTAATCCTTCTAGCCCTTGTCATCCCCACGGTGATGGGAGGAGGAAAAAAGGAGGCTCCGGCAAAAGAGAGCGAAACAGCTCCAGTGGTTCGGCTGCGGATTGGTCATGCCAACGCTCCGGCGGACAATTCAGCCCTCCACGTGACCTCGATGGTTTTCAAGGAAATGGTAGAGAAAGAGTCCAACAAAAAGATCCAATGCCAGATCTTTCCTTCCGGACAACTGGGCAAAGACTCCGAAATGGCGGACAACACGGTTTCCGGTGCGCAGGACGTGCATGTAACCAGCCTGAACCTGATTACCCAGTATGCCCCGCGGCTGAACGCTTTCATCCTGCCCTACATGTTCGAAGACAATATGAAGTTCCGAAAAGCTCGTGACACCCTATGGAAGGACATCAACGAGTACCTGGTAAAGAGATCGAAACTCCACCTGCTGACCCTTTGGGATTCGGGATACCGGCACGTGATGTCCACAAAACCCGTATACCAGCTCTCGGATCTGCAAAAATTGAAGTTCCGAGTTCCTCCTAGCCCGGTCATGATCAAGATGGTTGAATCCTGGGGTGTGAAACCAACCCCCGTGGAATGGTCGGAGGTGTTCAACGCCTTACAGCTCGGAGTGATCGATGCCATAGAAGTGGACGACTCTGTGCTGATTTCCGCTAAAATGAACGAAGTGGTGAAATACATCACCGACAACGATCATATCCTGCAGGTTTCGATAGCCGCGATGAGTGAAATCGTCTACCAGAAACTTTCCCCGGATCTGAAAGCCGCCGTAGACAGGGCCATCCAGGCCACCAAGCCGGTAGTGGATTCCCGATCTGCAGGGATTCTGGAGGAAGCCCGAACCATATCCAAAGCGAAGGGAGTTCAGTTCCTCGGCCGCCCCAAGGACTACCCCGTGTGGGCGGAAAAAGCCCGATCTGCCTGGCCCGAGTTCTATAAACTGATCGGCGAAGGGGACCCGGAACTAGGCAAACAGACGGTAGAAGGAATTTTTGCAGCCGCGGGCAAGTAGGCAGGAAAAGGTTTGTGAAGGAAGCCCCATGAAAAAAGCGATCCACTTCATCAATGAACGACTGGAGGAAGTGATAGGGATTGCGGGCCTAGCCATTACCGTTTCCTTGATCTTCGTTGGAGTGGTGATGAGGGTCCTTTTCAAGAGCGGTATCGGCTGGCAGGAAGAGCTCTCCCGGATCCTGTACGTGCTGGTGGTGTACCTGGGGGCGAGTTACGGGATCAAAAGCGATGACCACATCTGTGTCACCTTCGTGGTTCGCAAGCTGTCCCCCAAAGGTCAGAGGATCCTCCGAATCGCAACCGATCTGGTGTGGATCCTGTTCAACCTGGTAATCACAGGGTTATCCCTCGATACCTATGGAAGGATGCAACAGACCCTGGGTGAGACAGCGGTGCTGATGATTCCCCTGCACTACGTGTTTCTCATAATTCCGGTTGGGTTTATCCTTCTCACCGGCCGCTTGATCCAGGTGCTTTGGCAGCGTGTGCAGACTTTCAATAAGGAGAAGCTCTCATGATGATCGCCATCGTACTGGTAGTTCTCCTCCTGACGGGGCTTCCTATCTATGTCTGTTTAGGCCTTACCTCCCTCATCTTTTTCCTCTATTACGAGATTCCCCTCGACCTTTTGGTTCGCACCCTCTATTCGGGAGTGGATCAGTACGCCCTGATCTCCGTTACCGGGTTCCTGTTGGTGGGTACCCTCTTCGACAAGGCGGGAATCACGGAAGCCCTGGTAACGATGGTTCGCCGATTCATGGCCTCTTTCAAGGCGGGGCTGGCGGTCATTACCATCATAAGCTGCGCCATCTTTGCGGCGGTCTCCGGTTCGGGGCCCGCTACGGTAGCTACTATCGGGGGAATCATGATACCCGCCATGATCAGGGCTCGTTACACCCCCCGGTTCGCCGGAGCCGTCAGCGCCAGCGGGGGCGCCCTGGGGATCCTGATCCCCCCGAGCAATCCCTTCCTCATCTATGGCATCATCGCGAATCAGTCCATCGCGGCTCTTTTTGCCGCAGGGGTAGTTCCCGGTATACTCATGGCCATTGCCCTTGCCTTCACCTCCATGATCCTCCTCCGTTTTTTCCCTAACTATACAACCCAGGGCGCGCAGGAAACCCGGGTGTACCAGCCCTTGACCTTTCGGGAAGCTTTGGCTGCAATCTGGGAGGCTAAATGGGCCCTATTGGCCATCCTGATGCTATTGGGAGGTATCTACGCAGGGTTCTTCACACCCATCGAGGCGGCGGAAGTGACGATCTTCTATTCCCTCGTCGTGGGGTTCTTCATTACCCATACCATGAAGCTGAAAGATCTCTATCAGGCTCTGGCAGATGCCCTGAAGCTTTCAGGTACCCTGATCATCCTGGTCGCGACGGCCTTCGTATTCGCTCGGCTCCTGACGATCCAGGGTCTTCCCCAGGCATTGGGACAGAAGATTGGGGAACTCTCGGAGGATCCCCACGTGATCCTACTGGTGATCATGGCCTTTATGATCTTTGTGGGAACCTGGGCAGAAACCTTCTCCCAGATCATTGTGCTGACTCCTATCTTTCTGCCCATCATCACCCGGTTGGGGATACATCCGATCCATTTTGGGGTGTTGTTCGTGGTGTGCGCCGAAATCGGGTTTCTTACCCCTCCCTTCGGAGCAAACCTCTTCGTGGCCATGAAGCTGGCCAACATCTCCCTGGAAGAGGTATCCAAGGCATCCTTACCCTTCATCCTTACCTATACCCTGGTGCTGGTGGTGTTGGTGTTTTTCCCGGAGCTGAGCCTGTTTCTGCCCCGCCTCATTTTCGGGAGAGTGTGAATGCGTGTGGGACTAGTCGGTTACGGGGCATGGGGGCAGGTCCATGCCGCCTCCCTATCCCAATCGAAGCGGCACTCCCTCGTTGCCATTGCCTGCCATTCAGCCGAATCCGCTCAAAAGGCCGCTAGCTCGCATCCGGATGTTTTCATCACCACCGAGGCTCGAGAACTCTTTCAGAGGCAGGAGGTGGATGTGGTGGATATCGTACTGCCCACCCACCTCCACGTCCCGATGGCTATCGAGGCCTTACGGGCGGGCAAGCATGTGCTGTTGGAAAAACCCATGGCCGGCACCCTGGAAGAATGTGACACTCTATTGAAAGAAGCGAACAAGCGGGGCCAGATCCTTTGTTTCATCCATGAACTGCGGTGTTCCCCCCAGTGGAAGTGGATTCACGATACGATCCATCAGGGGGGAATTGGCAGCCTCCGATACTGTCTGTTCAACCTGTTCCGGTTTCCCTACCGAAGGGGATCCGGGGGCTGGAGGTATGATCCGGGGAAGGTGGGTTCTTGGGTTCTGGAGGAGCCGATTCATTTCATCGACCTGATGCTCTGGTACGCCTCACCCCTCGCGCCTACTTTCGTCACCGCCTGGGGAAACCCATCCTCCACAGGATTCACGCGGGATTTCACTGCCGTGTTCGAGTTCCCTAACGGCTCCTACGGTGTGGTTTCCCAAACCCTCTCGGGGTTCGAACACCACCAGGTGGTGGAGATCACGGGAACAGAGGGGGCCATACGGTCCCTCTGGAGCGGCGCGATGGATCGTACGGACAAACCGGAGTATTCCATCACGGCCCACCTTCGAGGAGAATCTGGAGCCACTCGTGTTCCCCTCGAAGAAAAATCGGGTGAACTGTTTGAAATCCAGAAGTACCTCGATTCAGCCCTGGATGGAATCGAAGAGGGAGTCTCCCTCTACCCGCCGGAGGCAGAACGCGAGTTGGTACGTCTTTGCCTGGAAGCGGAAAAGGCGATAATCACAAAAAAAAGGATTCCCCTCTCCCCTCTGAGAACGGTCTAAATTATTCCCTCGAACGCATGTTTCTATATATCCTGCGGCACCTCCTAGGTCAGTTTTTTAGTTTGACAATTCTTAAACTCTCATGATATACTTTCTTTTAGTTAGTAAACAAAAAGGTGCAGAAACATTCTAAAAGGATCAGGAGGTTTTTATGAAACGAATCGTCAAGTTACTGGGAGCGATTGCCCTGGTACTTATTGTGGCAGGAACTCTGCTTGCCGGCGGGGCAAAAGAGCAGAAGGAAATCGTACTGAACTTTCCCAGTTTCTGGGTGGGACAGGACTCCAAGTCCGCTCCGGTGGCAGAGCTGATTGCCAAGTTCAACGCGGACAATGCGGGAAAGATTAAAATCGTGGTGGAGGAAAATCCCTCCCCGGACCCCTACAGGACGAAGATCAACGCGAGTTTAGCGGCCGGTGCGGTGCCTGACCTTTTTATCTTCAATCCAGACCCCACCACCTTTCAGTACTACGAAGGCGAGATCCTGATGGATTTTACCGAGGAACTGAAGGGAGAATGGGCCAAGGATTTCCAGGAGGGATACATCCAGGCCAGCACCAAGAAGGGACGCACGAAAACCGTACCCTACGAGATCGGCATCACCCCTATCTGGTACAATTCGGACCTATTCAAGAAGGCAGGGATCGCGGAGTTTCCCAAGACCTTCGACGAGTTCTGGGTAGCCTGCGACAAGCTGAAAGCGGCAGGGATCGTTCCCACTTCCCAGATGACGGGGGGCGTGAATGCCTGGACCAGCATGCTTTGGTACAGCCATATCCTGGCTTCCATCGGCGGGCCGGATGTATGGAACCGGCCGCTGACCCATCCCCAGTATGTGGAGGCGGCGAAAATCCTACTCCGCCTTTACAGTGACGGGAACACCACGAAGGACGCGGTAGGAGGGGATGCGGGAGTATCCGGAGGTCACTACCTTTCCGGTCGAACGGCCATCTTCATCAACGGGCCCTGGTACATCGGAAGGGTGAAGAAGGACGCTCCGGCGGTACACGCCGCCACTCGCCTAGCCTTCGCACCCGCCGTGCCAGGGGGAACCTACGGCGGACTTATCGGGTTCCAGCTCTCCAACCTGGCGGCGGCCAACACGAAAGATCAGGCGAAACGGGAAGCCACCTTGAAGTTCCTCCGCTGGATGACAAAACCGGATAATGTAAAAATGATCTCCGAACGCTCGGGCGCCATGTTCGCCCTCAAATACCAGTTGGGAGACAACGTGGATCCTTTGCTGAAGAGGTTCGTGGAAATATCCAACCAGGCCAAGTTCATCGTACCCCACTTCCAGAGCCAGTACCCCGTTCACGTTACCCAGGAACTGGGGCAGGCCATAGGAGCGATGGTGCTGGGGAAAGCCACACCGGAAGAGTTCGTGCAAATGTTGATCCGCGCCAACAAGTAGGGCTACCCTAACGAACTCTCTAGAGGTTCAGGCGGTTCCCGCCTGAACCTTTTTTGGGAGAAGACTCTTCGATAGGCAGTGGATGTTAGGAGGGAAAGGGAGATGGGTCGAACAGCCCTGCATCGAGTCCCCTGGAAAGGGATTATCCTATTCCTGTTACCAGTATCTGTGCTGTATTTCCTGTTCTTCATCTATCCCCTGGGGTTCGTGTTCATCATCGGCTTGACCCAGTGGAACGGGGTTACCGCCCCTCAGTTCGTGGGGCTCCGGAACTACCTGGACCTGTTGCAGGATCCCACCTTCCTCCTCTCTGTCCGGAACAATTTCATCTGGGCATTGTCCCTCGGATTGGGGCAGATTCCTCTGGCTGCACTGGTGGCGATGATCCTGGCACGTAAACCGCGGGGGTGGAAGTTCCTCCGAACCATGTACTTTCTTCCCAACGTGATTTCCCAGGTTGCCATCTCCATGATGTGGATCGCCATCTACAACGCGGAATACGGGGCTCTGAACAAGCTGTTAGAACTAGTAGGGTATGGACACTGGGCCAGGAACTGGCTCGGCGAAATCGAAACGGCCCTCCCTGCCATCATCCTGCAGCAGGTACTGTATATCGGCTACTTCATGATCATCATCCTGGCAGGAGCCATGGCCATTCCCAGTTCCTTCTACGAGGCTTCCGAGATAGACGGTGCCAGCGTGGTGCAGCAGGAACTGTACATCACCTTACCCATGCTTCGGGGGATCCTCGTTACCTCCATGACCCTCGCCATGGCGTATGGATTACGGCACTTCGAGGCCACCTTTCTCATGACCGCAGGCGGCCCAGCCAACTCTACCTCGGTGATGGGGATCCAGTTGTTCAACAACATGAGTTTCCTTCGGTACGGTCGCGCAAATGCCATCGGTAGTGCCCTTATTGTACTGGGAGTGCTGGTGATCGTAGTACTTCGAAACACCCTCGGTCGATCCGAAGGGATTTCGGAAATCCAGCAGTAAGGGTTATGATGGGGGATAAGGATGCAGTATAGTTTGAGCCGTTCCCTGAACCAGCACCTAGCGATTCTTCTCAAATGGACCATCCTGCTATTCTTCCTGGTATTCACCTTCGTACCCCTGGGATGGTTGGTTCTTTCTTCCTTCAAGACAAACTTCGAGTTCGAAACCAAACCATTCGCCCTGCCCGCGGTGTGGCAATGGGTGAACTACGTGAAGGCCATCCAGATCTCAGGTCTTCCGCGGCTGTTCTTCAATTCCATCCTGGTTTCCAGCCTTTCCACGGTGCTGAACCTCCTTGTTTCGGCCCTGGCTGCCTTCGTACTGTCCCGCTTACGATTCCCACTGCAGAACGCCATCCTTACCACGCTTACAGCGGGGGTACTGATCCCCATCATCGCCCTGATGGTTCCCTACTTTAGCATTATAAGGGCCCTGGGATTGTACGATACCCTGTGGGGTCTGATCGTTACCTATGCCAGCATCAACATCCCCATTTCGGTCTTCCTGCTTCACGGGTTCATGCGAACCCTGCCGAAAGAACTGGAGGAAGCCGCGGTGATAGACGGGTGTTCCCTGTTTCAGCGCTTTTCCCGAATCGTGCTTCCCCTTTCCCAACTGGGGATCGTAACCGCCGGGACCTTCGTGTTCCTCTACTGCTGGAACGAGTTCCTCTATGCCATGCTCCTGACCTCCTCGGTGGCTTCCCGGACCATCCAGTTGGGGATCCGTTTCTTCACCAGCCAATTCTTCATCGACTACACTGCCATGTACGCCGCCATCGTTATCACCATCCTTCCCACCGTCGTGGTATACATCCTCTTTCACGACAAGATTGTCCGAGGGCTCACCTCGGGAGCGGTAAAAGGGTAGAATTACCATGCATAGGAACGCCATGAATCTGAACGACTTGATGCACAAGTACGCGGTAGACCTCCGCTCGCACACCCTTCCCCTTCCGGTAGAGGTGGTGGAAACGGATACCGATCTGTACTACCGGATGGCTTTCACCCTGTACCATTTAGTGGAAGAGCACAATCGAAAAGGACATCCTACCACCGTGATCCTTCCGGTAGGCCCCGTATTCCAATACCGTCGGTTTGTCTGGCTGCAGCGGGAACGGCCCCTGGACCTCCGAAAGGTAACCTTCTTTTTCATGGACGAATACCTCACCGAAGAGGGGGAGTGGGTCGAGGAGGACTTCCCCCTGTCCTTTCGGGGGTTCATTCGCCGGGAACTCCTCACACCCCTACAGGACCCTTCGTTGCCGCCGGAAGCCCGTCTTTTAGATTCCCAGGTTCTCTTCCCAGATCCGAAGGACCTGGCAGGCTTCGATTCCAGGTACGAAGAGCGGGGAGGTGCCGATGTATGCTTCGCGGGGATCGGGATCACGGGGCACCTCGCCTTCAACGAACCTCCCCCTCAGGGAAAACCCCTGACTAACGAGGAGTTCCGGAACCTTCCCTCCCGCATCGTTACCCTAGCTCCCGAGACGATCGCCATCAACTCGAATACCGCCTTACGGGGCGCGATGGACTGCATCCCCAAGCAGGCGGTGACCATCGGCTTTCGGCAGATTCTTATGGCCCGCAAAATCCGAATCTACTGTAACCGTCCCTGGCAGAGCGGGGTGGTCCGCAGGGCCCTGTTCGATCCGGTATCCCCCGAGTTCCCCGTTACCCTGGTGCGGGAACATCCCGATGTTCGGTTCACCGTTACAGCCGAAGTGGCGGAACCTCCTTCCTTTGGACTCCGATGAATGGGTTTTCCAATGCATAGAAAAATCATCGATTCCCATGTGCATCTGGGGGAAACAGGCCGCTTTGCCGACCTTGAGGCCTACCGGGACGCCTTGCCCTTCGAAGGGATGGTACTCATTTCCCTCCCGGATTCGGAGCGGGTGAACTTCAATGCCGAAATCCTTGCCTACAAGAAACGGCATCCTTCTCGTACCTATATCCTAGGAGAGTTCGATTATAGGACTTTCGCCCCTCCCCTGGTGGATCAGTTAAGGGGCCTGTACAGAGCTGGGTTCGATGGCTTGAAGCTGATTCTGGGCAAACCCGCCTTTTCCCACAAGTTCGGCATTCATTTGAAGGAGAGCCGTTTCCGGGATGTGTTCAAGGCCTCCTCGGAGGAATTCCCCTCCCCTTTCCCCATCCTGGTACACGTGGGAGATCCCCTCTATTTCTGGGATACTTCCAGGGTTTCCACCCCCGAACCTCCGCCGTGGTCCTACGGTCCTGAGGTGGCTCCCTTCGAAGAGTGGATCCTGCTGGCGGAGGAACTGGTGGACTCTTTCCCTCGAACGGTCTTCATTTTCCCCCACCTCCTGTTCCTCGCCCACGATCTGGACCGCCTGCAAAGGATCCTTCATAGCCGCGAGGGGGTTTACACCGATCTAGCCCCGGGAAACTACTTCTACCGGGACCTCGCAACCCAGAAAAATCGAGCCCGGGAATTCTTTTCCCGCTGCAGGGACAGGATCCTTTTCGGTTCCGATGGGTTCTTTTTCCATCCCTCCTACCGGGAACTGCCCTACACCGACCTAAGGGGAAACCTGGACAGATCCGCCCGGCTGATCCAGTTCCTGGAATCTTCCCTTCCCTTCTCCAACCCCTTTGCCCCGACCTTTACCGAGAATCCCCTTGTGGAAGGGCTGGATCTCCTTTCCCAGCTCCCTGAAGGAGAAGAGATCCTGGCTAAAATCTACTGGCAGAACGTGCTCTCCGTGTTTGGGAGTCACCCCAGACCATTGTGCGAAGAGGAAGGTAAGGTATGATTCGAGCTGCTGTGGTAGGACTGGGCATTGGGCTGGCCCACTGCGCGGGGTACCTGAAAAGCCCCTATGCCAAACTATCTGCCGTGTGCGACCCAGTGGAAGTACGCCGGAACACCGTGGGGGGGACCTTTTCCCAGGGCAGTATGGAGGTACTGAAACCCCTCTTTCCCCCCGAACTCCTCACCCAAAGCTGGGAAGCGCTGGGGGTCAAGACCTATGCCAGCCTGGAGGAAGTCCTCGAGGATCCTTCCATAGACCTGGTGAGTCTCTGTACCCCTGACTACACCCACCCTGGCCTGGGTGCCAAGGTCCTGGAGGCAGGCAAACACCTGTACCTGGAAAAACCCATCGGAGTCCGGCTTTCCGATTGCGCACCCTTCCTGGAGGCGGCGCGACGCAGCAATCGAACGGTAGGGGTAGCGTACGAGTTTCGGCTGAACCCTGCGGTTCTCAAAATCAAACAGGCCATCCAAGAGGATCGCATCGGAACCCCCGAAGCCTTCAGCCTCTACCATTACCGGAACTCTTTCCGGCGGGACAAGGTAGGGAAATGGATCCAGAAAAGGGAGTTTTCCGGAGGGCTCTTGGTGGAGGAAACCTGCCACTGGTTCGACCTGGCTCGCTACCTCATGGGGAAAGAGGTGGAATCGCTGCACTGCGTCACCCGGGATTGCTTCTATGCCGATTTCGATTTCGAGGATATCGCCTACATCGAGGGGACCTTTCAAGGGGGAGGGATCTGGCAGATTTCCCATGCTCTTACCGGGTTCGATTTCAGTTTGAGTATCCAGGTCCATGGGCGGAAAGGAGCCCTCTGGTGCGGACTGAAAGAACAGGCGTACAGCGCCCTGGACGGGGGAGAAACTTCCTGGTACGGACTTGTAGCCCTGGGGCCCCTCAACGGGAAGCCCGAGGATGCGGAGGTAGTGAAGTTCGGTACTGAAGCGACAGAGCCAGAAAACATTCAGAACGCCGTAATCCACTTCACCGAGGCCATTGCGAAAGGGAAGCCCCCGGCTGCCAGCCTGGAAGACGGATATAGATCCCTGGAACTTGCCCTACTGGCGGGTCGCTCCGCCCAGGAAGGGAAAGCACTTATGTACACTTCACAATGGAGTTCTCCACATGCATGAGACCCCTACACTTACCGTGCAAGCCTCATCGGGGGATGTGCGGATCTACTTCCGAAATCGGATGCTCTTTCACCATAACCCCGAGAATCCCGGATTCCGTTTCGGCACTGCCGAAGGAATCTTCGAGGTTACGAAAGGGAACTTTTCCATTCGGGAGAAGGGAAGGAAAGAGATCGCTCCGGCCGATTGCCGGGTGGAATCCTCTTCGGCCCGCCAGATAACCCTTCGCTTCCGGGGGCCAACTACCGTGGAACTCTCCTTTTCCATTTCTGAGGGCCACGTGCAGGTAGAACCTCGTTCTTTCCCGCCGGAAATCAATCGATTCGTCTACTCCCTTCCGTTGGAAGGCGAAGAACACGTGTACGGCTGTGGTGAACAGTTTTCCCGTTTCGACCTCAGGGGCAGTCTCGTTCCCCTCTGGTCGGAAGAACAGGGAGTGGGAAGATCTCCTCTGGACCCTTTGACCCACTACATGAACTGGAAACACAAGGCAGGGGGACACTGGTACTCCACCTACTTCCCCCAGCCTACCTTTATTACCTCGAAAGGCCTTTTCTTCCATGCGGACAGTAGATCCTACGCCCGATTCGATTTTCGTCCCCGCGGTGAGGCCCGGCTCGAGTTCTGGGAGATCCCTTCCCGGTTCTACATCGGAGTGGAATCCGGAACCCGGGAGGCCGTCCCTCACCTTTCATCTCTTCTGGGGAGAATGTCGCCCCTTCCCGAGTGGACCTATAATGGGATGTGGTTGGGAGTGCAAGGGGGAAAAGATACCGTAGAGAAGAAACTCCAGGATGCCCTACAGGCAGGAATACGGGTTGGGGCCCTTTGGGTGCAGGACTGGGAAGGCCGAAGGATCACATCCTTCGGAAAGCAGCTTTTCTGGAACTGGGAATACCATAGGGAGATGTATCCTGACCTTCCCGGATATATCGCGT
>Ga0209018_1001659_pt1 | contig 17492 bp, 13 predicted proteins | sample YNPBryBLVA2012_FD_185814 | JGI IMG/M metagenome (GOLD analysis project Ga0209018, IMG submission 185814) | Anoxygenic and chlorotrophic microbial mat microbial communities from Yellowstone National Park, USA - YNP Bryant BLVA 2012 (SPAdes)... ...
GCCAATATCAATCTCCGTATGGGCGATCAGCCTTTGCTCAAGCCCTTGATTGACATCCCACGCATGGCTCAAAAGGGAGCCGACATGCTCCATCGTGCCTTGACGGCTTTCATCAACGAGGATACTGAGTTGGCGCGTTCCATCCCTATCGAGGATGATGAAGTGGATGCCCTTTACAATCAGGTGTACCGCGAATTGATGACGTTGATCATCCAGGACCCAAAGGCAATCGAGCGCGCCAACTGGCTCTTATGGGTCGCTCATAACCTGGAGCGTGTGGCCGACCGTGTCACCAACATCTGCGAACGCACTTTGTTCATTGCAACCGGTGAGATGGTCGAAATCCAAAACAGCGATGATGAATTTTGGAAGTCAAGAACGTAGCGCGCCGGGACGGGCGTCATTCAACACTGAAACCATCGTTGCAGCCCTCGTGCGCGATGGATGCGCGCTGGCAAGCCCTTGACACCCGTCCGTTTCGGCTTATAATCATCGCATCACGAAAGTAAAACCCTGTCAATCAGCGCGAGCGCTTGGGACAAAAAGTCTCAAGGCGCTTGCCTTTGTTTGTCTCTATTGTATGCGTAACGCGGAGCTCATTCCGCCTGTCTGGTCGCTTCCTAATGACGCAATTCACGTAGAGACAAAGTATGCCTGCAATGATCCTGATGTTGGATGAGGAGTGCATCTGTGGAAACCAAAGGACTGACCGCATTACGCATCAGCCTGGCCTCGCCGGAAACGATTTTGTCCTGGTCGTATGGCGAAGTGCTCAAACCTGAAACCATCAACTACCGCCGATTGCGTCCAGAAAAGGACGGCCTGTTCTGTGAGGCCATCTTTGGACCGACCCGCGACTGGCAATGTTATTGTGGAAAATACAAAAATCCACGCTTCAAGGGTATCACCTGCGACAAATGCGGCGTAGAAGTGACCCGCGCCGCCGTACGCCGCGAGCGCATGGGGCATATCAGCCTGGCGACGCCCATTGCCCACATCTGGTATACGCGCCGCATTCCTTCTTACCTGGGCTTACTGCTCGACATTTCACGTCGCAATCTCGACCGGGTGTTGTATTTTGCTCAATATATCATCACCTACGTAGATGAAGAAGCCCGTCAGAAGGCTCTCAAACGTCTGGAGGATGAAATCTCGGTCTCCGAGCGCGAACAAGCCGCAGAGATCAACGCCAAGATTGCAGAGGTCAAGACCCACCGCGATCAGGTCTTGGCTGAAATCAAGCAAAAACAGACCGCTATCGAACGCTCCTACGATGAGCAGATCGCCACGCAACTCGAACCGGTCATCAAGGAAGGTCAACGGCTAGAAAAACTCATGCAAGAACAGATGGGACAGCCGGCCAAGGCCTCCATCGTCTTCGAGGTGACCGGCGATGTTGTCGTAGAAGCCGGAACGGCCATTGCCGCCAAACATATCAGTCAGGTACAAAAAATCGTCCAGAAAAAACTCGAGGCCATCGAAAACGATCTCAAAGATCAAAAAGCGCGCGAGATGGAAGAATTGAAGACCGAGGCGGCCCGCATCAAAGCCGAAGCCGACCTGGAGATGGAATCTTTGCGCGGACAACTTGAGGATCAGTCTTCGGCCTCGCAAGGACAGAATTCACGTCTGCGGGACGAATTGCTTGAACTGCGCCCCTTTACCTTCATCAGCGAGGCTCGCTACCGAGAACTGAAACAGCGCTGGGGGCAGGTCTTTCGCGCTGACATGGGCGCCGAAGCCTTTTTCGATATCTTGCGCCGCCTCGACTTGGACAAACTGTCTGAGGAATTGTGGCACGAGGTACGCACAACTAAATCGAAGCAAAAGCGTAAGAAAGCCACCACCCGCTTGAAAGTCGTGGAAGCCTTCCGCCGTTCTGGCAATCGCCCGGAGTGGATGATTCTCACTGTCTTACCTGTCATTCCCCCCGACTTGCGCCCTATGGTGCAGTTGGACGGCGGACGCTTTGCCACTTCGGACCTGAACGACCTGTACCGCCGCGTCATCAACCGCAACAATCGTCTGAAGAGGTTGCTCGAACTGGGGGCGCCCGATGTCATCATCCGCAATGAAAAGCGTATGCTGCAAGAAGCGGTAGACAGCCTGATTGACAATTCTCAGCGCGGCAAGGCCCTCAGCCGGCGTGGCCGCCGCGAACTCAAGTCGCTGAGCGACATGCTCAAAGGAAAGAAGGGCCGCTTCCGTCGCAACCTGCTGGGTAAGCGCGTGGACTACAGCGGACGCTCGGTGATCGTGGTGGGGCCACAGTTGAAACTCTATCAGTGTGGCTTGCCCAAGAGCATGGCGCTGGAACTCTTCCGCCCGTTTGTGATTGCGCGGTTGGTTTCGCACAACTACGCGGCAAACGTCAAGGGTGCACGCCGCTTGATCGAGCGCAATCGTCCCGAAGTGTGGGAGGCGCTCGAGGAAGTCATCAAAGAACGTCCCGTGCTGCTCAACCGCGCGCCCACCTTGCACCGCCTGGGCATTCAGGCCTTCGAGCCGATTTTGATCGAGGGCAGTGCTATCCAATTACATCCGCTCGTCACGACGGCCTTCAACGCCGACTTCGACGGCGACCAGATGGCCGTGCATGTTCCCCTCTCGCAAAAGGCTGTGCAAGAAGCCCGTGAGTTGATGCTGGCCTCCCGCAATCTGCTCAAGCCTGCCGATGGCGAGCCGATTATTTCGCCCTCCAAGGATATGGTGTTGGGCGTCTACTACTTGACGATGAAACACAAAGCCGCCCATCGCGGCGACGGACGCGCCTTTGCCGACCTGGATGAAGTCGAGATGGCTTATCAACTTGGCCAGGTAGATGTCCACACTGAAATCAAAGTGCGCGCTACCACCTGGTATGCAGAAGATGGCAGCCGGCTCCCCCAACCGGAGACACGCCTCATCGAAACGACCGTCGGGCGGGTGCTTTTCAACCGCATCCTGCCGCCCGAGGTGCAATTTACTAACGAAAAACTGGACAAAGGCGGCGTGAAAGACCTCATCGCCGAGGTGTATGAACTGTGTGGCGCCGAAACCACCACCATTGTGGCAGACCGCATCAAAAGCATGGGATTCGAGTTTGCTATGCGTTCTGGCACCACGCTGGCAGTAGCCGACATTACCATCCCGCCGGAGCGCAAAGACATCATTGCCGATGCGTTGAAACAAGTCGAGGTTGTCCAGCGCGATTTCCGGCGCGGCTTGTTGACCGAGCAGGAAAAGAACGAGCGCGAAATCAACATCTGGCAGTCCACCACCGACCAGGTAGCCGAAGCGGTCAAGCGTCACATGGACCCGGATGGCAACCTGGCCACCATGGCCAACTCTGGCGCCACCAAAGGCGGTTTTTCCACCATTTCCCAATTGGCCGGTATGCGCGGCTTGATGGCAGACCCCTCCGGCCGTATCATCCCGCTGCCGATTCGCTCCAACTTCCGCGAAGGGTTGACCGCGCTGGAATACTTCATCTCGACCCATGGAGCGCGCAAAGGACTGGCCGATACCGCCCTGCGCACCGCTGACGCCGGTTACTTGACCCGCCGCCTGGTTGACATTGCGCAAGACATCATCATCAACGAGTATGATTGCGGCACCAAGGAGGGCATCTGGCTGCGAAAATCGGACGACATTGCCGGCCAATCATTGAGTGTGCGCATGTACAGCCGCTTGCTGGCTGAGCGCGTCATTGACCCCAAGACCGGCGAAGTCATTGGCGAAGCCGACGACATCATAGACCATGAACTGGCGCGCAAAATCGTCTCGGCCGGCGTGACCGAAGTCAAAGTGCGCTCGCCTCTGACCTGTGAATTGTCGCACGGCGTATGCGCCAAATGTTATGGTATTGATTTGGGACGCGGCGACATGGTGACCTTGGGCGCTGCCGTAGGCATCGTGGCGGCTCAATCCATTGGCGAACCAGGCACGCAATTGACGTTGCGCACTTTCCATACCGGCGGTGTAGCAGCCAGCGGCGCAGACATCACCACCGGCCTGCCCCGCGTAGAGGAACTCTTCGAAGCCCGCAAACAACCAAAAGGCGAGGCCGTAGTAGCCGAAATCACCGGCACGGTGCGCATCATGCAATCTGAGCGTTATGCCGACTTGCGCGAAGTAACCATCGAACACAGCGAACTGGTCAGCGATGCCTATAGCATCCCTGAAGATTGGAAGTTTGCCGTGCGAGACGAAGACGAAGTCAAGAGCGGCGATGTGCTGGCCACGCTTGGCGATGCCACCATCGTTGCTCAGCATGGCGGCCGGGTGCGCCTCGAAAAGAAAGAACGCCAGATCATCGTTTCGTATGACCAAAAGGAAGAAAAAACCTACGACATCCCCACCACCTCGCGCTTGCTGGTCAAAGATGGCGACCATGTGGAAGCCGGCCAGCCATTGACAGAAGGCTCGCTCAACCCGCACCGCATCTTGCGCATTCAAGGACGCGAGGCTTGTCAAATGTACCTGCTGCGCGAAGTGCAAAAAGTCTACCGTTCACAAGGTCAGAACATTCATGACAAACACTTTGAAGTCATCACGCGCAAGATGTTGAGCAAAGTACAGGTAACGCGCCCCGGCGATACCAAGTACCTGCCTGGTGATGCGGTAGACCGCATCGAGATCCGCCGGGTGAACGAGCAAATGTTGGCCGAGGGCAAGCAGCCAGCCCGCTTTGTGGAAATCCTGCTAGGCGTAACCAAAGCCTCCCTATCCACCGATTCGTTCCTCTCGGCCTCCTCGTTCCAGCACACCATCAAAGTCCTGGCGCAAGCCGCCATCGCTTCCAGCACCGACCCGCTGTTTGGGTTGAAGGAAAACGTCATCATTGGCAAACTCATTCCGGCCGGCACCGGTTTCACGGTAGACCGCTTCAAGAGCAGCGGTCCGGTCACCGAAACGGGTTCCTCGCCTTGGACCGAGATTGCCGAAAGCGCCGCCGACTGACACGCCCTGAAAGTGGTCCCTTGTAACGTCCCGAAGGCCTTCCTACCCTTCGGGACGTTTTTCTTATGATGACCAATTTACCAGTCATTGCCGCTTGAATCTTCGCGCATAATCTTGTACAATTGGTTCAGATAGAGTTCGCCCCTTCTTTGAACCTTGATGGGAGGCTCACGATGGATATGATCAAAGTCTCTGCCAACTCCCGTACATCGGCTGTCGCCGGGGCAATCGCGGGCGTCATCCGCGAGCATAAACGGGCAGAAGTGCAAGCCATTGGCGCCGGGGCAGTCAACCAGGCCGTCAAAGCCCTGGTGTTGGCCACCGGTTACCTGCGCAACGATGGCATCGAAGTCGTCTGCGTGCCTGAGTTCGTGGACGTGGAAATAGACGACAAGGTGCGCACTGCCATCAAGTTGGTTGTGACGCCGCGCCAGGCCATCCCGGCTGAATAACGGAGCCTCTTTGGGCGTAGAACTCCCTCCGTCGAGGCGTAGAAAACCGCCTGGACGGCTTTTCTGTTTGCTGTGACCGCAATGCGACACCCCTCGCGCTTCTTTCGCTGGACTTTGGGCCTGCTCTTGCTCCCCGCGCTCATCCTGGGCGCCTTGAGCGGCGCCGGCCTTTCGGCGCGCGCTGCGCCGAGGGAACAGAGCACCGCGCCTGGCGATGTAGTCATCAGCGAATTCCGCACTACAGGACCAAATGGAGCAAATGATGAGTTTATCGAACTTCACAACCGCACCAACCAGACAATTTCAATAGCGAATTGGAGAGTGAGGAAATCAAGTGGATGCGGCTCGACGTTGACAGACCTTGCAACGATTAGCGCGGTTAGTTTAGCGCCAGGACAATACTATTTGTTGGGGAACTCTTCTGGATATACAGGAACCGTTGACCAGACATATACGTCCTCGGTATCGGACGATGGCGGCATTGCACTGATAGATGCTTCAAATGCGATTATTGATCAGGTTGGGATGTGTATCACGACAACGTATAAGGAAGCAACCAGTTTATCGCCGCTCAGTGGTACGACCGATCAAAGTTATCAAAGGAAAAGTAACGGCTGTACAGATACCAACGATAATGCCGCCGATTTTGTTCAAACCTCTAGTGACCCGCAAAACTCATCCGACGTTCCCATTGCCTGCTTGAGGATAACCAATGTCACCTCCACAATAGCCGATGGTACCTATGTAGCGGGGGATTCTATCCCCGTGACAGTGACTTTCAGTTCGAACGTGAATGTTACCGGCTCACCAGTCCTGTTGCTCGAAACCGGGGTAACGAACAGAAATGCTGTATATTCGAGCGGGAGCGGATCGAACACCTTGACCTTTATCTATACTGTCGTAGCAGGCGACTTTTCTGGCGACCTGGATTATGTATCCGCCAACTCGCTGTCTTTGAATGGCGGCACAATCACGGGCGCAGTAGGAGACGCGAATTTGACCCTGCCAATGCCGGGAGCAACAGGCTCGCTTGGCGCAAACAAAGATATTGTGATAGATAATCAGTCCCCCCCTAGCGTTATCTCTTTTATACGCCAGAATCCATCTGCCAATCTCACCAACGCTGACACCCTGATATTTCGTGCCGCCTTCAACGAGGCTGTAGTCAACGTGGACACAAGTGATTTTTCCGCAATCGGTACGACAGGCACTGTAACGCTCGTCACCCCTGTCAACAGCCACGAGTATGATGTAACAATCTCTGGCGGAAATCTAGATACGCTGAACGGCATTGTAGGATTAAACTTGAGCGGGGCTCAAGATATTGAAGATGCAGCAGGAAACCCCATGTCTACGGTCGAGCCAGCCATGGATGAAACATACACTTTGGATAACATCGCCCCCTCTATAACCGTCAACCAAGCCAGCGGGCAAGCAGACCCGGCCAGCGGGACGCCAGTCAATTACTCGATTGTATTTTCTGAGCCTATCGTCACCAGCAACTTCACCGTGAGCGATATTACGCAAGGCGGAACTATATCGCCATCATTGATTACATGGCTTATCACCGATTCGGGCGATCACCAAAACTTTACCTTGTCGGCGGTCTCGGTAGCAGGGAATGGGACGCTAATCCCATTGATAAACGCAGGGCGCATTGAAGACCTGGCAGGCAATGGCAATATTGGGAGCACCAGCACAGATAATATAGTGAACTTCAATGATAATGTTCCCCCAACAGTTACGGTCAATCAGGCCACAGGCCAGGCTGACCCAACGAGCGTTTTTCCAATCAATTTCACTGTAGAATTCTCCGAGCCAATCATTGCCAGTATTTTCACGACAGCCGACATCACGCAGTCTGGAACTGCCACAGGCGTTACATGGAGCATTACCGATTCAGGCGACCACCAACACTTTACCTTATCTGCTACCTCGGTGACAGGAGCAGGGACGTTGATCCCATCCATCGCAGCCAATCGAGTGACCGATACCATAGGGAATAACAACATTGCCAGCACAAGCACAGATAATATGGTGACTTATATTCCACCGCCTACGCCTACTTCCACACCCTCCCGCACCCCCACACCCTCTCGTACTCCCAGCCCCTCTCGCACTCCCACCGCACAGAAACCAGCCGCCGCCAAAGTTCCCCCCGTCCTCGGCATCAGTGAATTCCTACCCCGTCCGGGCCATGACTGGAACAATGACGGCAAAGTGGACGTGTACGATGAATTCATTGAAATCATCAACGCCGGCACGATTGACGTAGACCTGAGCAACTATCAACTGGACGACGAACGAAACGCTGGCTCCTCGCCTTATACGCTGCCTGCTATCACCCTCGAACCCGGTCAGCGCGCCGTCTTCTACGCTGCCGAAACCGGCATCCTGTTGAGCGACGCCGGCGACAGCGTGCGCCTGCTCGAAACCGATGACACGGTCGTGGATTCCCGCACCTATGGCGTGGTGCGCTATCCCGACCAATCCACCTGCCGCATCCCCGACCGCATGGGCTACTGGAACAAACCCTGTTTCCCGACCCCCGGCAACCCCAATGCCCTCACGGGGGACTTCCCGCCTCTTCCCTCGACGCGGGCCGGCTCCCCCTTGCCGGTCTGTCTCCTGCCCGATACCATTCCGCAGGAATTCGTCTACGCAGAATGCGTTGCCAGCGGCGGCGGCATCTGGAATCGCCAATTCTGGGACGGCTATGGTCCCTTCGAGTTGCCCCTGTGGAACGATTCTTCGAAGTGGGAAACGATTTTCGAATAAAGTAGAGTAGGACAAGAGTCCATCTTGTCCTACCTCATTCAATCGGTAGCCGCGTTGGCTACTTCTTCGGGCGCAAATACCACCTCATCTTTGCCGGTCAACTTTTCCTCCACTTTCGCCACGATCAGGCGCAAATGACCCGAGTGGGCTACATAGTCCAAATCGTCGGCCGGCACGGTCAACACCGGGCAGAGCGTAAAGCGCGCAATCCAGTTCTCATATAAAAGGTTGAGACTTTCGAGATACTCTGCCGAAATCGAACGCTCGTAATCGCGCCCGCGCCGAGCAATGCGTTCCAATAGCGTTTCTACCGAAGCGCGCAGATAAATGACCAGGTCAGGCGGCGGCAAGATTTCGGTCACCGTCTCGTACAGTTCCCGGTAAGTGCGGTAATCGCGCTCCTGGATATGTCCTTGCAAATACAAGTTCTGTGCAAAAATCTCGGCGTCCTCGTACACGCTGCGGTCCTGGACGACCGACTTGGGATGCCGCGTCAACTCGTAGTGCGAACGCAAGCGATGGGTCAGGAAGAAGACCTGCGAATGAAACGACCAAGCCGCCATATCGCGGTAGAAATCGGCCAGGTATGGATTCTCGGTCACCGGTTCGTAGAACGGCTCCCAATCCAGGCGCTCGCACAATTTTTGGACCAGCGTGGATTTGCCCACGCCGATATTCCCCGCCACTGCGATAAATTTCTTCATAACCCTTACTGCGGGATTTCCCCTGCCAGTTCCTGGTCAATGACCTGCTTGAACACCTCGAGTGGCTGCGCGCCAACGATGGCCAGACCGTTGATGAAGAAAGTCGGCGTGCCGGTCACGCCCAGTTGTTTGGCAAATTGGCGGTCTTTTTCCACGAACTCTTGATAACGGCGGCTGGTGAGGCACTCTGTAAATGCCTTTGTATCCAGGCCCAGATCGGCGGCATATTTCAAGTACGCTTCCTCGCCTAGTCCGTATTCATCGTTGAACAACTTGTCGTGGAATTCCCAAAAAGCCTGCTGGTCGCCGGCGCATAGAGCCGCCTCTGCCGCCGAGACAGCGTTGGTGTGATTCAACTCTGGCAAAGGCAGATTGCGGTACACCAAGCGGATCTTGTCAGGGTAGGCCTCCATCAGGGGGCGATAGGTCTGGTCGTGCCAGCGTTTGCAAAAGGGACACTCGTAATCGCTAAACTCCACAATCACGATGTCTGCATCCTCTGGCCCAATGCTGGGAAAGCCTTCGGTGGGAATGTCGTAACGAGTGTAAACAGGCTCCTCAGCCGGGGCTTGCGTTGCTGCCGCAGGCGGCTGCGCTTGGGCGTTGGCAGGTTGGGCGGGGGCGACTCGTCCCCAAACCAGGTAACCCACGAACATACCGGCTGCAAAGGCAAACAACGTCATGACCGCGTAGAAATGACTACGCTTGAAAGTAACAGTATCTTCGGTAACGGGAGGAGAGGGTTGATTGTACATGCGTTGCATTATATCATGAGACAAATAGTCCAAATTCAAAGACCAAACTATAGAGGGGCTGTTCCTTTCTTTTCGAGAAAGTGCAATCGGCGGTATCCATGACAGCAAAAGTGTGTTTTAATGGGAGCATGACGAACATCCTCGTTGTTGGAAGCCTGAACGCCGACCTGGTGACGCGCGCGCCGCGCTTCCCTTCGCCGGGTGAAACCATCAGCGGCGAAGATCTGTCAGTCATCCCCGGCGGCAAGGGCGCCAATCAGGCTGTGGCCGCCGCCCGCCAGGGAGCACAGGTTGCCATGCTGGGGCGTGTGGGCAGCGACAGTTTTGGCCCTGTGCTTATCCGCAACTTGCAGCAAAATGGCGTGGATACCTCTCACATCCAGGTCGACTCGCCGGCTACCGGCACGGCCATTATCGTGGTAGATGCCAGCGGACAAAACAGCATCGTCCTCTCGCCAGGCGCCAACGCCAAAGTGACTCCAGCCGATGTAGATGCCTTCCCGATGCAGGGAGTGGACACCCTGCTGCTACAATTCGAAATTCCGCTAGAGACCGTCATCCACGCTGCCAGGCTGGGCCGCCGAAACGGACTGCGCGTCATCCTCAACCCTGCGCCTGCTCGCCGTTTCCCCGACTCTTTGCTGGCCGATGTGGATATCCTGGTCCCCAACGAAAGCGAACTGGCTTTGTTAAGCGGTCGGCCTGTGAGCGACATTTCGAGCGCCGAAACCGCCGCCAGGACCTTGCTCACAAAAGGCGTCGAGACGGTTATCGTCACGCTTGGCAGCCAGGGAGCGCTGCTGGTTACCGGCAAGCAAGCCATCCATGTCCCCGCTTTTCCGATACAAGTCGTAGACACCACCGCCGCCGGCGACGCCTTCATCGGCGGGCTGGCTGTGGCGTTGTGGAAAGGCTACGCATGGGAGGAAGCCGTGCGCTATGGAAACGCCTGTGGCGCGCTGGCAACCGCCAAATTCGGGGCGCAGCCTTCTTTGCCCACCCGGGCAGAGGTGAAGCAATTTTTGAAATCTCTTGCCCCTTGAGCGAGAGTGTACATGCAAACCTTGATTCTGTTGGCGAACATGCAGCGGCATGGGCTTTCATGCCCCTTTTCAGCGCGAATACCCATACGGGTACGATGAGTCGCGAAACGAGCGAAATGCGCGAACTTCTTCTTGTTTCGCCAGGCCGCGCACTCCACATTTGCTCGTTGATGCTTTTGGTTCGCTCCGCAGTTGCCTGCCCCTGGACACTTGTTCCACCCGCAATTCAACGGCGGGTGCACAGGAAAGCAACGCCAGTTTGGTTGCGGCTGGCTGCGCTATGTTATTCCACGTTACGGGACGAAGAACATGACAAAACGCATTCTCATTGACACCGATCCTGGAATAGACGATGCTTTGGCCATCCTCTTGGCGCTGGCTTCGCCAGAAATCGCGCTCGAAGGATTGACCATCGTACACGGCAACTGCTCCGTTGAGCAAGGGACGAAAAATGCGCTGGCAATCCTCGAATTGGCGCAGGCGGGGCATATCCCGGTGGCCCAAGGCTGCGACCGGCCGCTTGTCCAGCCGTCATTGCTGGCGCCCGAGACGCATGGCCAGAGCGGCCTGGGATACGCTCAACTCCCAAGTCCACAGCGCAGGCCGGTCGTCCAGCACGGAAGCGATTTCCTCATCGAGAAAATCATGTCCAATCCGGGTGAAATCACGCTGGTAGCCATAGGTCCGCTGACGAATGTCGCATTGGCCCTGCGCAAAGAGCCTCGCATTGCGCAAGCCGTCAAGGAAGTCTTTGTCATGGGCGGCGCTATCCGCCATGAGGGCAATACCACACCGCTGGCCGAGTTCAATACCTATGTGGACCCGCACGCGGCGCACATCGTCTACCACAGCGGCATGCCGATTATCCTGACGCCGCTGGACGTGACCTACCAGTGCATTCTGCGGGCCGAGGATGTGGCGCGTTTGCAAAAGATCGACTCCCCGCTCCCATCTTTCATTGCCGATGCAACGCGCTTCTACATGGAATTCCATGACGCCTATCAGGGCATTCAGGGTTGTATCATCAATGACCCGCTTACTTTGGCCTTGACATTTGCCCCTGATTTGTGCGATTATAATGAGTATTACGTGGATGTAGACCTCTCCGGCGGGGTCTCGATGGGCAAGACTTTTGCGGACTTTTACAAAATGACCGGGCAACGTGCCAACATGAAAGTAGCGCTGGGCGTGCGAGCGCGAGAGTTCATCGAACAATTCGTGGAACGGATGGAACGCTTGTGCCAGACCATCTGAGCAGGTTTTAGGAGGTGCCGATGAAACGATGATTCCAAGTTGTCCACAGTAGTTCGCTGAGCATTTTCCTCATCGTATACTACCCGAATAGGAGTTCATGAAATGAAATTCATCTCTTCCATCAAAAAAGATTTCAATACCATGACGTGGGTTTTGCTTCCGGTTGCCATTGCAATCAACGTGGTCATGGGGCAGATTGTGGTCTTGCTCAAACTGCCGGTTTACCTCGATTCGATTGGCACGATGCTGGTGGGCGCGCTATGCGGCCCGTGGGCCGGGGCGTTGACCGGCACCCTCTCGAACATCATTTGGGGCCTGGCTATTGATCCAAATGCCTTTCCCTGGTGGCCGGTGGCCTTTTTCATCGGCTTGGTGACCGGTTTCTGCGCCAAGGGCGGCCTGTTCAAGAGCTGGTGGAAGGTGGTCATCACTGGCTTCCTGGTGGCACTGACAGCCGCCATCGTTTCGACGCCCATTGCTGTGTATCTGTACGGTGGCATCACGGCCAGCGGCTCCTCGTTCATCACCGCTTATCTGCTTCAGACCGGGCAAGGAGTTTTGCAGGCGGTCTTTAGCACCAACTTCCTGGTAGAGCCGGTGGACAAGATTTCGACCGCGCTGTTGGCCTTTGCTATCCTGCAGGGCCTATCCAGGCGCTTTCTGGCGCGCTTCCCGCGCCCGGAGAACGTGGAGGTCGAGACAGGCGCCAGCCGAACGGAACTTTTCATTGCTATCGGCGTCGTCATTGTGCTGGTATTGATCGCCGCTTTCGTGCTGGTCAAGATTCTCGGCTGATTTGTTCCCCTTCGATGAGGCGGCAGGTGACTGCCGCCTCAACTTTCGAGCCTTATGCATGAGCGTCTCTCTTTCTACGTCAAACGTGACAGTTTTCTGCATCGCCTCAACCCGCTGACCAAGTTGACGCTGGTCTTTGGTCTGATTCTGATTGCCTTTGGCAGTCCCTGGTATTGGACACCGCATGGCATCGTCCTGCTGGTCATCTTTCCCTTGAGTTTCTTAGGGAAAGTGCAGCGCGAGTATTTTCAGGCGGCGGTGCGGCTCATCCTGCCGGCGGCCGGCTTCCTTTTTGTCATGCAGGCCCTCTTTCAGCCCGGCGGTGAGACGGTGCTGGTGCGCCTGTGGCTGCTGACCATTACCCAGGAAAGTTTGCTGTTTGCTTTTTCCAACGCCATGCGCATTTTCGTTATGGTCTCGTCTTTCACGCTTTTCCTGCTTACCACCCATCCCAGCGAGTTGATGTCTGACCTCACCCGCCGCGGCCTGCCGGGACAGTTCGCCTACGTCATCATTTCCACGCTGCAAATCATCCCGCAGATGCAGGCCAAGGCGCAGACCATCATTGCCGCCCAGCGTTCGCGCGGATTGGACACGCAATCCAGTTTTGGCAAGCGAGTTGGCGCGCTGGTGCCGCTGGTTGGCCCACTCGTCTTTGGCTCGCTGGTCGAAGTGGAAGAACGTGCCATTGCCATCGAAGCGCGCGGGTTCACGTCCAGACGCCCAAAGACCTCCTTATATGAAATCCCCGATTCTGCCTTGGATAAAGCCTTGCGCTGGGGGCTGATTGCGCTGGTCGTTGCTTCGCTGGCCAGCAGATTTCTGTTTGACTGAAAATTACTCACAGAAAGTGAAACATGAACATTGCCATCATCGGCGCGGGCTACGGCGGCTTGGCAGCCGCTTATGACTTGCGCAAAGCCGGCCACAATGTGACCATTTTCGAGGCGGCCGATTTCGTGGGCGGACTGGCCAGCGGCTTCAAGGAGCCGCACTGGGACTGGTCGGTGGAGAAGTTCTACCATCACTGGTTCGCCAGCGACCAGCACATGCTCGGCCTGATTGCTGAATTGGGCTTGAGCGACCAGGTGTTGTTTCCGCGCCCGTACACGGTGTTGCTGCATAACGGCAAATGGTATCCTTTCGACTCCATCTTGAAAGCGCTGCTTTTCCCTGGGTTAGGCTGGGGCGTGGACAAAATCCGCTTTGGGCTGGTCGGTCTGTATTTGCGCTTGACCAACAATTGGAAGCCGCTCGAAAAGGTCACGGTGGAAGAGTGGATGCGCAAATGGGCCGGGGCGCGAGTCTATGAGAAGATGTGGCAGCCGCTGGTCATTGGGAAGTTCGGTCCATATTACAAGGACGTCAACATGGCCTGGATGTGGGCGCGCCTCAAGGCGCGTACCACCCGCCTGGGCACCTTTCGAGGCGGTTTTCAGGCTTTTGCCGACCGCTTTGCAGAGATTCTTCGCCAGCAGGGGGTGGAGATCAGGCTGGGGGCAAGGGTAGAGTCCATTAAACGGGAGCAGGCCGGGTTGTGGGTCGGAAGCGAGAGGTTCGACCAGGTTTTGGTCACTGTTTCGCCGCGTCTGATGTCGAAACTTTGTCCACAGTTGCCCGAATCCTATTTGAAGGGGTTGCTCGAACTCAAATCTATGGGCGCGGTGGTGTTGGTGACGGCGCTCACGCGCCAACTTTCGGAAGAAGGTTATTATTGGTTCAACCTGCCGAAGGAAGACGGTTTCCCCTTCCTGGCGCTGGTGGAGCATACCAATTACGTCTCGCCGGAGCATTTTGGCGGCGACCACATCGTCTATGCTGGCGATTACCTCGAGCCCGGACATGAGTATTTTTCGCTGAACGAGGCGCAATTGCTGGAGCGTTTCGCGCCAGCCTTCCAGCGCATCAACCCCAAATTTACGCTGGATTGGGTCAAGAAAGCCTGGGTCTTCAAGACCGATTACGGCCAGCCGGTGCCGCTCTTGAACCATTCGCAGAACATCCCGCCCATCCAGACGCCCATCGAAGGGCTGTTCTTTGCTTCGATGAGCCAGGTCTATCCATGGGATCGAGGGACGAATTTTGCGGTGGAAATCGGCCGGCGGGCGGCGCGGCTGATGCTGGAAGAGGGCGCCCGCCAGGAGACATGAGACTTTGGCTATCCAACGAAAGGAGCCGCCGGGCTCCGTCCTGATACTTTTCGATAGACGCTGACAGCATCTGCAAGGGGAAATTTGCCATACTGTCCTCATCTTGAACGAACGAGGAGGACGCTATGAAAGACCTGTTCATGCTCATGCCTGATTTCCTGCGCGATCCGGATGGATTTTTCCAGGGTATCCGGGAAGAGAAAGAGGTCAAGGACAAAGCCATCAAGTTGGCGCTCATTTCCGTCATCAGTCTGATGACCTATGGTTTCACCGTCGGGCTTGCGAAAAGCCCCCTGCAAGCGTTGTCATCGGCAGTTAAACTACCCATCTTGTTCTTGCTTACGATGACTTTCTGTTTGCCGTCACTCTACTTTTTCTCCCTGACCCTGCTGCGCACTCCGTTGAACATGCTCCAGGTGCAAACTGTCGTCTTGGCAGGCATCGCAGTCACTTCTTTTTTGTTGCTGGGGTTGGCTCCGATCTCGTTGTTTTTCGTCATAACCTCCAGCAACTATCCCTTCTTTCAGCTGTTGGCGGTGTGTTTCGTAGGCCTCAGCGCGTTGATTGGGGTTTACTTCTTGTGGCGCGGAATGACCTTGATAGAGTTGAACAGCGAAGAGACGCATAGCCGGCTAGGCCAGCGGATATTGGTCTTGTGGTTCATCCTGTATGCTTTCGTCGGCACACAGATGACCTGGCGATTAAGTCCGTTCATTGGCAGGCCAGAAGATCCTTTCTACTTGCTCAAACCCTCTCGCGATAACTTTTACGTGGATGTCCTCAAAGCCGCTCAGGCCGCATTGAACATCGAGCCAACCGCTATCTCCTGGCTGACGCCTGTGCTTTTCGGCGGTCTGTGCCTCTTGAGCGTGGGAGGGATGATTTTCTTCAGCGGCCTGGTCTTCGTTGGGAAAAGCGCAAAGCGTCAGAAGGAAAACATGCCATCGGCTGGCTGACGGCTGGCCAACCTTCACGACCAGCGACTGGCATCTTTACCGCCAGAAGGAGAACCCTTCGTAGCCCAATGCGGCCAGTTCGAGCGGTACGCCCACGAGATCGGCCACAAGGAAAATCAGCCACCAGAACAAATCACTGACAATTGGTACGTACCACAACACCAGGAAGACAATCCAGGTCATTGCGCCGCGCACTGGCTCGATTTGCGCTCGGATTACTTCGCTCAAATGCGGTTCGAGAGCGCCGTAGCCGTCGAAGGGCGGCACGGGGATCAGGTTGAGCACCACCGCCGTCACTTGTAACAGCGCCAGGAAGGCCAGCCCCGGCCCAACGCTGGAAGCATGAACGGGAGCAAAGCGCAAGACCAGAGCCAAGATGAGGGCCAGGAGCAGGTTCGAGGCCGGTCCCGCCAGCGAGACGGCCGTCACCCAGCGTTTGCTGCGCAGGCGCCAGGTCTCGATGTACACTGCGCCGCCGGGCAGCCCGATTCCGCCCATGACCAGGAACAGCAAGGGCAGCAGCAGCGAGTAGAGCGGATGCGTATATTTGAGCGGGTTGAAAGTCAGGTAGCCTTTGTCGCGGACGGTGTAATCGCCGCCCAGGTAGGCCACCAAGGCATGGGAGAATTCATGCAGACAGAGCGAGAAGATCCAGCCGAGGAGGACGACGAGGAAGGTCATGATTCATACCCCTTGGGGTGCGAGCGGTGCCATTCCCATGCGCTGGCAAGAATTTCTCTCAGGTCGGTGTACCGCGGCGACCAGCCCAACTCGCGGCGGATCTTGTCGGACGAGGCCACCAGGCGAGCCGGGTCGCCCATCCTGCGCGGCGCCGCCTGGACCGGGATGGGGTGGCCGGTGACCGCGCGCGCAGCCTGGATGACTTCCAAATTGGAATAACCGTTGCCGTTGCCCAGGTTGTAAATCAAACGGTCCCGCTCGCCCAGCGCTTCCAGCGCCAGTAAGTGCGCTGAAACCAGGTCGGCAATGTGGATGTAATCGCGGATGCAGGTGCCGTCTGGCGTGGGATAATCTGTTCCATACAAAGCAAAATAAGGACGCTGACCGAGCGGCACTTGCAGGATGAGCGGGATGATGTGCGATTCCGGCTGATGCGCTTCGCCGCGCCCAGGCAGCGCCCCGCAAGCATTGAAATAGCGCAGCGCCGCATAGCGCAGCCCGTGGATCTGCCGGTACCAATCCAGCGCCTGCTCGACCATGAGTTTCGTGTGGCCGTACACGTTGGTCGGGCCAAGCGGCGCATCCTCGGTCAACGGCCGGTCGCTGGAACGGTAGACCGCCGCCGTCGAAGACAGCACGAAGCGCTTCACCCCGGCCTGTACACACGCTTCGACCAAATGCAAGGAATTGATCAGGTTGTTCTGGTAGAAACGTCCCGGCTCCTTCATACTTTCGCCCGCCTCGATGAAAGCCGCAAAGTGCATCACGGCATCGAAATTTTGCGCCGTGAGCGCTTCGGCCAGCGCATGACTGTCGTCTAACGAAGCATGGATGAACTGCGCTCCCTGTGGCACAGCCTGCCTGTGGCCAGTGATGAGCGAGTCGAATACAGTGACCTGATGCCCGGCCTGCAGCAGCGCCTCGGCAGTGGCTGAGCCAATGTACCCTGCCCCTCCAGTAATGAAAATGTTCATGAATTCTCC
>Ga0209018_1001660_pt1 | contig 17474 bp, 16 predicted proteins | sample YNPBryBLVA2012_FD_185814 | JGI IMG/M metagenome (GOLD analysis project Ga0209018, IMG submission 185814) | Anoxygenic and chlorotrophic microbial mat microbial communities from Yellowstone National Park, USA - YNP Bryant BLVA 2012 (SPAdes)... ...
GCTTGGCTGTGTAACCCTTCTTCGGCATCTAAGCCTCCCCTTATACCAGTCACACATATTGTAACTCAACATGTGGACCAGGATTTGGGGGGCAGGTCATCGGCGCTTTACTGGTTTAACCGTGGATATCGAAGCCATCCAATGCCCAATCAACTGGAATCCTTTAAAATGGCCGATGGCACCGGTATACGTTTACGTCCAATGATCTTTTCACTAGCTCTGGCGGCGTTCGTTGGCCTTATCGCTAGCTACGTTAGCAACTTCCACATCTGCTACCGGGAAGGCGCCCAGGCTAAGTGTATGGGATTCAAGTGGTGGGTAGGCTCTGAGTCATTTGACCGGCTCACACAGTGGCTTAACAACAACCCGCCGCACGACCCTAGCCGCATACTCAATATGATAGGCGGTGCCGCTATTGTGTTTATGCTGAAAGGGGCTAGGACGGCATTTGTCGGTTGGCCGTTCCACCCCGCTGGCTATGCGCTTGCTGTAAGTTATGCCATGGACTATTTCTGGTTTGCGTTTCTGCTGAGCTGGCTTTTCAAGCTGCTGATCGTGCGCTATGGAGGTATGAAACTGCACAACACTTTTGTGCCGTTCTTTCTGGGTCTCATCCTAGGGGACTTTTTCATCGGTTCTGTATGGGCAATCGTGGGTCCGATAATCGGCCAGCAGACCTACAAAGTGTTTATATAATCTCTATCGTTTGAGCACGAAAGCTGCCACCATAAGCACGGCGAATCCGAACCGATACCAGGCGAACACGTTGAGCGATCGCTTTACAAGGTAAACCATCAGGAAGCGAATTGCAAGATATCCCGATACTGCCGCTGCCAGGAACCCCGCAATAAATGTCCCTGTCGCATCGCTGGGCACCCCATCTCTCAAGCTCACCAGCCCGGCTCCGATGATGGCCGGAGTGGAAAGCAAGAAACTGAACCGAGCCGCCGAGGCGCGGTCTAGCCCGAGCAATAGCCCGGCTGAAATCGTAATACCGGAGCGCGACACTCCCGGTATCAATGCTACTGCTTGTGCGCACCCAATGATGATTACATCTAGATAGCCGATCCCAGTTATTGAGCGATTCTGTCTGCCTACCTTTTCTGCGTATAGCATAAGAATTCCAAACACTACAAGGGTGGGCGCAACAATATTCCATACGCTTAGTGCGGTCTCGATGGTGTTTTCCCAAAACACGCCGACGATGCCCGCAGGTACACAGCCGACGAGTATGGGTACTAGCATCCACCCATTACTGTCTGGCTCGTAGGGCTTGCGATAGAGCGTATGACGTGAGAAGTCCCTGATGATGCACACCCAATCCCGGCGGAAGTAGATTAGCAGGGCAACGAGCGTACCGACATGTGTCGCCACATCGAAAGCCTTGCTCTGATACTCCCAGCCTAGCAGATAAGGAATAGCAATCAGGTGCCCCGAACTGCTCACGGGGATGAACTCCGTCAGACCTTGCACGATGCCCAGAACGATGGCGTGGAAGACAGACAAATCAATAACACCTCAGTAATGTGCGGTTAGGAGTCACCGACTTCGACTCTGCGGCACGGCTTAATGTAGTAGGTACGAACGATCTCCCGTGCGATAGCGGCTACAGGCACGGCCACAAACATGCCTATCAGACCGAAGAACTCCGCTCCGATCAGAAGCACGATTATAACCGTAGCCGGGTGTAGATGCAGTCTATCACCTAGCAAGTGCGGCATTATGAACTTGCTCTCTGCAAAGTGCATCACAACCACGAAAATCAACAGATACACGGCCATCGCCGGCCCCATGTTCAGAAGACCTACAAGCACGATGGGTATTCCGCTCACGACCGGGCCGATGATCGGAATGGCTCGCGTTATTCCGGAGAACAGTGCGAGGACGACTTCGTATGGCAATCCGACAATGCTCAGGAAAATCCCAGTCAGCACTCCGGCAATCACACACAATATCAACTGCCCGAAGATGTAGTTCTGAAGTACATCGCCGATATGCCTGCCCATGCGCAGCACTTCTCGTCGCCGCTTCACAGGAACTGTTCCGTAAAACTCGCGCGCTAAGCTTTTGTAGTCGAAGGCGAAGTAAAATGCCAACACAGGAATTAGGATCAACTCGATAGCGACGCCCAAAGATGTGCTTGTAAACCTCGCCGCCCGCTGTAGATAGGAGCTGACCTTGTATGTGAGACCCGAGTAGTCCAGCTTGCCTAGAAACTCCTTAATATCGGCCGGAACCGACTTCGCATACCATATCCAGGCTTTCTCGGCAAGTTGGCCTAACCTATCGGTGTACTTGCCGAGATTCGCAACGAAATCTGTAATCTCCTGCCTAAACGGAGTGATTATTAGCGAGACCGCAACCGACACAAAAGCCAGGAACAAGACGAATATGGTGACGGTAGCCAGGAGACGTTGAGTCCTCGCCTTAAGAAACCACACTCGCTTTTTGCAGAGCCAATCAACACCTGGAAGGAGAACATAGGTGAGTAGAACAGCGACAAATACCGACGCGATTACGGACCGCACACGTCCAATACAGTAGACCAACGCTATGGTCAGTAGTGTCCAGAACACGACGCGCTTCGTATAACGCCACAGTGACTCAAATACCAGGTTAACCGTAGCCTCGGCGTCGTTGCTCATCGGATCACCAACCGTGATCGGATGACATCCCATATCCTCTCAGCGGCGTGTCCGTCGCCATAGGGGCTCGTGACTCTCGCCATTCGAGCGTATTCATCCTCGTTTGTCAGCAGTAGTTCAGTTTCGCGGAGGATGTCCTCCCTTTTGGTTCCTATCAACTTCGCGCTTCCTGCCGCCACGCCTTCGGGTCGTTCCGTGGTGTCACGCAGGACAAGCACTGGTTTGCCTAGGGCTGGGGCCTCTTCTTGGACACCACCCGAATCGGTGAGTACTATGTAAGCTGACTTCATCAAGTGTACGAACGGAACGTATTCCGGCGGTTCGATGAGAACCGCCCTATCGACACTTTCCAGTTCTGGGAACACAACCTCGCGCACTATTGGGTTCTTGTGAACAGGAAACACTAGCCACAAGCTTGCGTTGCGTTGCAAAAGCTCTTTGAGACCTGCGCATATCGATCGCATGCGCTCGCCCCAGTTCTCGCGCCTATGCGTGGTTACCAAGAGCATTCGCCCGGACTCCACAGCACGGCTAATCCGTTCGTCCTCGAAGCGATATTCCTTGACAGCTATGCTTAGCAGGGCGTCAATTACGGTGTTGCCGGTAACAAATACGTCAGACTCGCGAACACCTTCCGCAAGGAGATTCGCCCTAGCTTGCTCAGTCGGCGCGAAATGCAGGTCGCACAGCACTCCGGTCAGGCGACGGTTAATCTCCTCGGGAAACGGATCATACTTATTATCGGTGCGCAGGCCAGCCTCGATATGCCCAAACGGGACTTTGTTATAAAAGGCGGCTAGGCTGGCTACATAGGTCGTGGTTGTGTCGCCCTGGGCCAGGACAAGATCGGGCTGCGTCCGCCGAATCACCTCGTCAAGACCTTCCAGCGCCCTTGTGGTAATTTGAACAAGGGTCTGGCGCTCCCGCATAATGTTGAGGTCGTAGGTAGCCTTGAGACCGAAGGCGTCCAGCACCTGCTGCATCATTTCACGATGCTGGCCCGTCGTGGCAAGCACGACCTCGACTTCTTCGGGGTGGCGCTGGAGCTCAAGAACCACCGGAGCCATCTTGACTGTGTCGGGCCGCGTGCCACAGACCGCCAGCACACGTGGCCTTTTCTGAGTGCTCATCGTATGTCTCTCACTTCAGCAATCTCATCAGCGCATATGCGACGCCGCACGAGACAAGCGTTAGCGCGTAGATAGCCCAAACGACCTGTCGATGCGATAGACCCTTATCAACGAGTCTGTGATGAAGGTGTGTCTTGTCTGCCTCGTGAATTCGTCTTCCAGTGGCAATACGTCGCAGCACTACAAAGGTTGTGTCGAGTAGGGGGACGCTTAGGACCAGCACCGGCGCTGCCACCGCCACTAATGCGGCCACTTTGAACGCGCCTGCGACAGAGATGCCAGCAAGAGCGAAACCAAGAAACTGGGCGCCGATAGTGCCCATAAACAACTTGGCCGGCGGGTAGTTGAACCTTAGGAACCCCAAGGAAGCACCCATCAGCGCGGCTGCCATCACTGCCGAGGTCTCGTACTTTATTCCAGATTCAAACGCAAGCAGCATCAGAGTGCCAGCGGCAATTGCCGCAATACCTGCTGCAAGCCCATCCAGCCCATCCATGCAGTCAACGGCCTTAGTGACCATCAAAACCCACAAGATCGTTACGGGTATGCTAAACCAACCGAATACTAATTTGACGGGGCTCGATATGTATTGAATCTTTACGCCGAATGCGACAAGCACTGAGCCAGCAAGGACTATCGTCAGTGCCTGTACCCAGCCCGGCAGCTCATACTTGTCGTCGAGGATTCCGACTATAGCAACTAAAGTGGCACCTATAAAAATGCCTACGACCTCGCTGTTAAACGAAAGGCGCGCGTTAAGCGTTACAATGACAACGACGGCCGTGATAAACCCAAGGTAAATTGCGAGGCCCCCCATCAGCGGTGTAGGTGTCACGTGCACTCGTCGCCCGCCTGGCTGGGCAAGAATACCCAACCGCCGCGCAAGACTTCTGACGATAGGGGTCAGGAAATATGCAATGCCAACCGAAATGAGCACGGCAAGCGCGGCCGCGATCTTCATGGGCTCCGCCTCAAGCGCACAGTTTGATGCATCCTATTCAAATCAGTAAACGGGGAATGCATCGGCCAAAGCCCTGACCTCTCGAGCTATCTGCTCTCGTGCTGCTACCTGTTCCGGAGCGTCTCCGATGTTCCGCAGGCAGCGGGCAATCATGTGGCCGATTTGCACCATCTCTGGCTCTTTCATTCCGCGAGTCGTCACACACGGTGTGCCGATTCGAATGCCGCTGGTGATCGTGGCTTTTTCCTTGTCGAAAGGAATCATATTCTTGTTACAGACAATGCCGACCTCGTCAAGTGCTTCCTGGGCAATCTTTCCGGTCAACCTCAATGTGGTTACATCCAGCAGCATCAAATGGTTGTCAGTACCGCCGCTTACCAGCCGGATGCCTTGATCGCTAAGGCACTTGGCCAGCGCGTCGGCGTTCTTGCGGATTTGGCGCTGATAGTCCCTGAATGATGGCTGCATAGCCTCCTTGAGACACACAGCCTTTGCGGCGATCACGTGCTCCAGGGGCCCGCCTTGCATACCGGGGAAAACAGCTCGATCGATTGCTCTGCCGTATTCCTCCTTGCAAAGTATGATACCTGCCCGTGGACCCCGCAGGGTTTTGTGAGTGGTGAATGTAACGATCTGGCAATGCGGAACAGGGGACGGATGCTCCCCTGCCGCCACGAGACCTGCTATGTGAGCGATGTCCGCCAGCACAAGCGCTCCCACTTTATCGGCGATGTAGCGAAACCGCTCGAAGTCCAGATATCGAGGGTAAACTGTCGCGCCACACACGATTATTTTTGGCCGACAGGCAAGCGCGATCCGTTCGATCTCGTCGTAGTTTAGGGTCTCTGTATCCCGGTCCACGCCATAGTAGACAGGATTATACAAAATGCCTGATGCATTGACTGGGCTACCGTGAGTAAGGTGCCCACCCTGGGGCAGCTCCATTGCCATGAAGGTATCACCAGGCCTCATAAATGCGAGATAGACCGCAAGGTTGGCTTGCGCTCCGGCATGCGGCTGAACGTTGGCGTGCTCGGCTCCGAAGAGCTGCTTGGCGCGCTCTATGGCGAGATTCTCGATACGGTCGACATTTTCACATCCACCGTAGTAACGTTTGCCCGGATAACCCTCGGCATATTTATTGGTCAGCACCGACCCTTGCGCTTCGAGTACAGCGCGGCTAGCGTAATTCTCGGAAGCAATGAGCAGAATCTTGTGATTCTGCCTATCTGTTTCATCTTTAATCGCTTGAGCAACCTCCGGATCCACGATATCCAGAGGCAAGCTCAGATCACTCATCGTTTTGTCAAAGGTGTCGGTCCCAGCCACAAAGTCCTCCTAGCAGCTCTCCATAGCCGATATCATTGCGACACGCCGTTCGTGGCGCGACCCGAACTCAAACTCCGTCTCAAGAAACGCTGTAACGATGTCGAGGGCAAGTCCCGGGCCGACCACGCGACCTCCCATACACAGCACATTGGCGTTGTTGTGTGCGCGGGCCATCCTGGCCGAGTAAGGCTCGGAGCAAGCTGCTGCGCGGATGCCTTTGACTCTGTTTGCGGCCATCGACATTCCGATGCCAGTGCCGCAGATCAGAACGCCCAGGTCGTGCTCGCCCATTGCCACGCTGGTAGCGACAGCCTTGGCGAAGTCGGGATAATCGACTGACTCCTCCGAATGCGTGCCGAAATCCGTCACCTTGACCCCTTTTGCAGCAAGGCCTTCCCTAACCGCTTCCTTGAGCACAAAGCCTGCGTGATCCGAGCCTATGGCGACTGAATACTTTATCGGGGAGCTGACGTCGTTCACGTTTATTATCTCCACCTGCTATTATAATCCGATGCATACCGTGCTGTAAAGCTTGCGACCAGCCTCGTGGCTGTTCAGTTTGACGGGACAGCTCAGCAGAAAAATCCTACCTTGACAAATACGCTGCTAGACAAGGGCTTTCTCGATTCTGATGGCGTTGTGCTCGAAGTATCATATTCCTGAACAACTGAAATGCTTCCGCGTTGCGCGCAAGCCTTGCTCGTCACCCCGACTTATGATATACTCAACGGGTTGCTGGCGGCTTAGAGTTGAACGCAACTTTGCGGACATCCATAATTGCAATAGTTGGTCCCACCGCAGTTGGGAAGACCGCAGTGGCTATCGAGTTGAGCCGATTGATCGGCGGCGAGATCATATCCGCGGACTCGATGGCAGTGTATCGCGGCATGGACGTGGGTACCGCCAAGCCGACACCCGAGGAGCAGGCGAAGGCAAAGTTTCATCTAATTGACGTCGCTGATCCGAGTGCGCCTTTCAGCGTGGGCGAGTTTCAGCGATTGGCTCATAAGGCCATCGATGCAGTCATAGAGCGCAATCCGCCTGCGATAGTAGTGGGAGGAAGCGGGCTTTACGTACGTGCCGCTGTTGACGGCTTGGATACGACCATACCGCCAGCAGATCCGGATTTACGCCGCAGGTTGCTGAACGAAGCCACGACGCACGGCGTGGAGTGGGTCCATAGCAGACTTGCCGAGATTGACCCCGAGTCGGCGGAACGGATACATCCCGCAAATCTCAAGCGTGTGGTTCGTGCGATTGAGATATATGAGCGTACGGGAATACCGGCATCGGTGTTTTTTGAAAAAGATTCTCGTCGCAAACCGCGCTATTCCGACGCCCGTTTCTTTGGGCTGATCGCGGATCGTGCTGAGCTCTATGCTCGAATCGATCGGCGCGTTGACGCGATGGTCGATAGCGGACTCGTGGAGGAAGCTACGTGGCTACTCGAGACAGTGAAAAATTCCAGCTTACCCTCTATGCAGGGACTGGGTTACAAAGAGATTGCCGGTTACATTAGAGGAGACTACGGTCTGAATGAAGCTGTAGAGCTTATAAAGAAGAACACCAGACGGTTTGCCAAGCGCCAACTGACGTGGTTTCGCGCTGATGCGCGGGTGACGTGGATCGACGTGACGCACAGGACCGCCGTTGAGGTGTCGCTGTCAATAAAGGAGACTCTAAACCTATGACTAAGGCTCTGATGAACCTGCAGGACAACTTCCTGAACCAGTGCCGGAAAGACAACATACCTGTTACAATTTACCTGGTTAGTGGAGTTCAGCTCAAAGGCATGATCCGAGGGTTCGATTCGTTTACGGTAGTGCTTGAGAGTCCTGGAAAACCGGCGCAACTTGTATACAAGCACGCGATGGCGTCCGTGGTGCCGGCGAAACCGGTAAACAATATGGTCGTGAAAGAGGAAACGGGAGCACAGGCTGCGCCGACAGCGGCGGAACAGCGGCTTGTTGAGGATAAGGTAGGACCGGCTTCGGAGGAGTAAGTTGAAGTTCCTCAAAATGCACGGCGCAGGAAATGACTTCGTCGTGATCGACTGCACGAAAGATATCATTCCCGAGGATCAGATATCGAGAATTGCCATTGGCGCGTGTAATCGCCATTTGGGCATCGGGGCCGACGGGATCATTTTAGTTCTGCCGTCGAGAGTGGCTAATATGCGTATGCGTATGTTTAACCCCGATGGTAGCGAGGCTGAGATGTGCGGCAACGGCATTCGCTGTTTTGCGAAGTATGCCTTTGACCATAAGCTCTTCACGGACGTGGTGATGAGCGTTGAAACTCGTGGTGGAGTGAAGACCGTTAAGCTCAATACTGCGGGAGGAAAGGTTCAGTCGGTACGTGTCGATATGGGCGAGCCCCGGTTGCTTAGGCCCGAAATACCAATGAAAGGCATCGCAGACTCGCGTGTGATCGCCGAGCCGCTCAAGGTTGCAGGCAAGAAATTGGAAGTCACGTGTCTTTCCATGGGTAATCCCCACTGCGTAGTGTTCGTGGACAATGTCGATCTCTACCCGGTCGAGAAGATAGGCCCGGAGTTAGAAAACCACGCTAGTTTCCCTCAACGCACGAACGTCGAGTTTGTCGAACTGGTAAACCAGCAGGAAATACGCATGCGCGTGTGGGAACGTGGAGCTGGAGAGACACTCGCATGTGGTACTGGGGCATGTGCGGCCGCAGTTGCCTCGATACTGAACGAAAAAACGGCTAGGAAGGTGACGGTGCACCTACGCGGCGGCGACCTTTTCATTGAATGGCTCGGTGACAATCGAATTTATATGACAGGTCCGGCCGAAGAAGTTTACGAAGGTAAGGTCGGCACGTCCGTTATCAAGAAATGGGCGCCGGGTATGACCTGACGCCGACGACCGTGGGAAACTGGGCCGTTCGGCTTAGCCGGGCGGCCCTTTTGACAATGTAACGAGGCTCAACACGGACGGTGTGGGCCACCCTGAGCGTTATCGGAGGATAAACTTTGGAGAGAGCAAAAAGGTTGGACAAAATTCCGCCGTATTTGTTCGGCGAAATCGCTAGATTGAAGGCGAAGGCTATCGCCGAGGGTCGCGATCTGATTGACCTGGGCATTGGCGACCCCGACCAGCCGACCCCGCAACCCGTCATTGACAAGCTGTGCGAGGCAGCCCACAACCCCGAGACTCATCGTTACGATGAATCGGAAGCAGGATGGCCCCCATTCCTGGAAAGCGTCTCACAGTGGTATAAGCGCCGCTTCGGTGTCGATATCGATCCGAAAGGCGAGGCTATGCTGCTACTAGGCTCAAAGGATGGCTTGGCACATCTTGCATGGGCGATGATCGATCCGGGCGATCTTAGCCTCGTTCCCGACCCCGGCTACACCGTCTACAAAGTCAACACTCTTATGGCGGGTGGAAACGTATACGCGATGCCGCTGCTTGAGGAGAATGGGTTTGTGCCCGACCTCACGGCAATTCCGACCGACGTCGCCAAGCGTGCAAAGCTCATGTTCCTGAACTATCCCAACAACCCAACTGGTGCCATTGCGGATCTCGCTTTCTACAACGAGGTTGTTAGATTTGCCCGTGATTTCGATATTGCGGTGTGCAGTGATCTGGCCTACTCAGAAGTTACCTACGACGGTTATGTTGCGCCTAGTTTTATGCAGGCCGACGGAGCGAAGAACGTAGCCATCGAAATGCACTCCCTTTCCAAGTCATTTAATATGACTGGGTGGCGCATCGGCTATGCTGTTGGAAATTCTACACTAATTTCCGCCCTAAATAAGCTGAAGTCGAATCTCGACAGCCGGCAGTTTCCAGCAATCGACATTGCGGCGGCTTATGCCCTGGACAGCCTTACTAACCGGGAAACGCTGGACTTATACGCAAGGAGAAGAGACATTTTGGTCGATGGCCTTAACTCAATCGGATGGAAGGTAAAGAAGCCGTTGGCCACGCTGTATGTCTGGGCAAAAGTGCCGGAGGGCTATAGCTCGGCGGACTTTGCCAAGCTTTTGCTCCAGGAAGCCGGGGTGTTGGTGATTCCCGGAAACGGTTATGGGGACTACGGCGAGGGCTACGTGCGCATGTCGCTTACGGTTTCCGGCGACAAGCAGGGTGAGCGGCTCGCGGAAGCGGTCGAAAGGATCAGACAAAACATCAAGATTAAATGGAGCTAGACTACGAGCGACGACAGCCAACTTCACGACATAGAAACGATAGACAAATGTCTGCTCATTGTCGTTGACGAGCGTGATCCCGATGAGGTAGATGCAAATACTCAAGAGCTTCGACTCTTGTGCGAAACAGCAGGCGTAGTAATTGTCGACGAAATGCACTTACGCAGGCCCTACCCTGATGCGCAATTCTTTATTGGCGCAGGCAACGCGGCGGAAGCGTATTTGCGGGTACAGGATGCCGGAGCAAACATGGTGATCGCAGGATGCGATCTCTCCCCTACCCAGCAGCGCAATCTCGAAAACGCCGTGATGGTTCGCGTAGTCGATCGCACCCAACTCATTCTGGACATCTTCGCTCAACGAGCAAGAACGGCTGAAGGCAAACTTCAGGTCGAACTGGCGCAGCTCGAGTATCTCTTGCCTCGCCTTACAGGTAGAGGGACGGAAATGTCCCGAATTGGTGGTACAAGCGCGGGCGGAATTGCCACGCGCGGCCCGGGCGAGACTAAGCTGGAAACGGATCGGCGAGTTGTTCGCAAACGTATCGGCATACTTCGGCGAGAGCTGCAACACGTCGTTCAGCACCGCGCTGTGCAAACCAAATCTCGTCGAGAGCTGCTAGTGCCAAGTGTTGCGTTGGTTGGCTACACTAGCGCCGGCAAGTCCACTCTTCTGAATCTACTGGCCGGAACCGATATCCTCGCGGACGCCAGGCTCTTCGCTACGCTCGATCCGACTACTCGCCGGGTTGAATTGGAACACGGCCATTCAATCTTGCTATCGGATACAGTTGGCTTTCTCCGTAGACTCCCGCATAGCCTGATCGCGGCGTTTAAAGCAACGCTAGAAGAAGTGGTAGAGGCTGATTTCTTAATACACGTTATCGACGCTAGTCATACCCATATGGAGCGTCAGCGCGAGGCGGTATTGGAAGTGCTTGAGGAGCTGGGAGTATCCAGAAAGCCGGTGATTACGGTGTTTAACAAATGTGATCTGGTCCGCGACCACTACGAACTGCGCCGTTTGATTGCCGACACCCCCGATTCTTGCTATATGTCCGCCCGTACCGGAGATGGCGTTGTTTATTTGTATAGGCTGATCGAGGCAATGGTGGCACGGCTACATAGACGGCTGACGGTGATCTTGCCTTACGAACGAGGCGATTTGTTGGCCGTGTGTCACGATAGAGGCCGGGTAATCGAGGTTCGTTACACGCCGGATGGAGTGAGGGTTGAAGTAGAGCTGGCCCCCGATCTAGCTTTCAAGCTCAGGGAATACGAAGTAGACCATTCTGACGAGGAACAATAGGTTAATTAGAGGAAATAATCACATCGGGCGCACTTAAGAACCCTGCCAACACTTAGCGATATGAGGTATCCCACGTGACTCAACAGACACAGCCTATCTGTGTAACGAACATCTTAGAACTTGTGGGCAACACGCCGATGCTGCATTTATGCACTATTGGCGAGGGCTGTGTCTGGGCTAAAGCGGAATTCCTGAACCCAGCAGGAAGCGTGAAAGACCGGGTCGCCAAGTACATAATAGAGCAGGCAGAAGCGCGTGGTGACCTTCGGCCGGGTTACACCATCATAGAAGCCACCAGTGGCAACACCGGAATTGGCGTGGCTTTCGTTGGCAAGCTGAAGGGGTATCGGGTAATAATCTGTATGCCAACGGATATGAGCGAGGAGAGGAAGAAAATCATCAGGGCGCTAGGCGCAGAGCTTATCGAGACGCCTGCCGAGGAGAGTATATCAGGAGCTGTCGCGAAGGCTGAGGAGTTGTTTAAAGCCACAGACTGTGCGTTTATGGTGGGACAGTTTACCAATCCCCTTAACCCTGAAATACACTATCTTACAACGGCGCCTGAGATATGGGCGCAAATGGCAGGACGTATCGACGCGTTTGTTGCTGGTGTTGGCAGCGGAGGTACGCTCGGAGGGGTGGGCAGGTTTTTGAAAGAACGAAGTCCTCAAACGCTGATTGTCGCAGTGGAGCCACGCAACGCCGCCGCTCTGCTGGGCCACGAGCCCGGACTACACCAGATCCAGGGAATAGGCGATGGTTTTGTGCCGCCGGTGCTCGATACGTCCTTGATCGACAAAGTCATCACGGTTACCGACGAAGACGCCATCAGCACAACGCGCGACTTGGCTTGCTTGGCGGGGTGCTTGGTAGGTACATCGTCCGGGGCTAATGTTTGGGCAGCAATTGAACTTGCCAATGAACTAGGGCCGGACTCACGAATCGTAACGGTGATGCCGGACCGCGCTGAGCGCTATTTTAGCACGTGTCTCCTATAGCCACGACCAAGTAAGTTTGGGTGGTCTCTACCTAGGACTCGTGAATGCCATTCCCATGTGAGTGGACGAATCCAATGTTTCGGCGAGTTTCATATATCAAAGCAGACTTATCGACTGCGCTCGCGTTTCTTTTGAAGTGACGGATATGCGGAGATAATGAGTGCTCATTATGTCTGCCGCCAAGATAACTCAGGTCGAAGCGTGATATAATCGCATATTGTTGAATCGGATCAGGGGTGGCTGCACCGGTCTTCTCGTGATCCAGCGACTCTATCGGCAGGGCCAGCATGAGCAACTTTTTGGTAGCGACGGCTCTTACAACTCTCGCCGGGCTTTCCACGGGCATAGGCAGCGCAATCGCTTTTTTTTCTGAGCGGGCAAATCATCGGTTTCTGTCTGTGGCGACAGGGTTTTCAGCCGGGGTCATGTTGTATGTTTCTTTTACTGAAATACTCAGTAAGGCGGCATCTTGGCTGAACAAGGACTACAGCAAGAGCCTCAGCCACTGGATCGTGTCTGCATCATTCTTTGGCGGGATTCTAATCATCTTTGCTATAGATCAGCTTATCCCAACGGCGGAGAATCCGCACGAGGTCAGGGATCGTGATGAGGTAGAGGAGCTTCACGAACATACCGGCCACGGTCTTCACGTGCATAAGAGCAAGCTATTGCGGATGGGGCTGTTTACTGCTCTTGCTATCTCAATTCACAATTTCCCCGAGGGATTAGCCACATTTTTGGCAACGCTCGATGATCCAAGTGTGGGAACAGCCATTGCCGTTGCCATTGCGCTTCACAATATCCCAGAGGGAATTAGCGTCGCCGTGCCGATTTACTACGCCTCCGGCAGCCGGAAATCCGCTTTCGTTTACTCCCTTCTCTCGGGTTTCGCGGAGCCGGTGGGTGCGATTGGCGGATACCTGCTGCTCCGCCCCGTACTCTCCAACGCTGTAACAGGTGCTATGTTTGCCGGCGTGGCCGGAATAATGGTATACATTTCGCTTGACGAACTTCTCCCCACGTCGAGGGCATACAGTAAAGGCCACGATTCACTTTTTGGTCTTCTTACCGGCATGGTTGTTATGGCTCTAAGCCTTCTGCTTATGCAATAAATACCACTGACGCGACCCCATGCAAGATTGCTTTCACATATAGTGTCAATAGCTGGACAAGAATCAATGTCAAGCATATAATGTAAATCGATCTATTATTACCGATCCTCATCTGGTCTACGGTCCTATCTCAAGGGGTGTCGAATCGTGATATATACTAACCTCGGCAAATCGCCGCTAATGGTCTCAAGACTCTGCTTCGGGACGATGTCTTTCGGTTATGTGAACGACGCCGAAGAGTCTGAAAGGCTTGTAAAGACCGCTTTGGATCTTGGAATCAACTTCTTCGATACGGCGGTTGCCTACACAAACGGCCAGTCCGAGGAGTTCTTGGGAAAAGCCATTTCGGGGGTGCGTGACCAAGTAGTGATTGCCACGAAGTTTGGCTGTCGACAGGAGATCGGAGAAGGCGTAAACGATCGCAACAGTTCTCGATATCACATAAGGCAAGCCGTAGAAACAAGTCTTCGACGTTTGCGCACTGACCGGATTGATCTGTATCTAGTGCATATGCCGCACCACGGAATGAACTTGGAGGAAACGTTGGAGACCCTCGACGACCTCGTACGTCAGGGCAAGGTGCTTTACATAGGCTGCTCCAACTTTCCCGCGTGGCTCTTGTGCAAGTCTCTTTGGATCAGCGATGTAAAGAGACTACGATCCTTTGTGGTTTTGCAGTCGGTGTATAACCTAATAGAACGGGGCATTGAAATCGAGATAGCGCCGCTGTGCAAGGCAGAAGGCATCGGTATCATGGCGTATCGCGGACTTTGCAGGGGCATTCTGGCGGGACATTATTTGGAAAGTGGGCTTGCGCAAGCCGACGATGCAGGCAAAGAACTCGCCGAGCTTTATTCCAGCGGGATTGCCTCTCTAAAAAAATTCGCAGGAGACCACGGCAAGACAACCGCGCAGGCCGCCATTGCCTGGACTCTCGCCCAGCCTGGAATCACCTGCAGCGTAGTGGGTCCCACTCGTGTGCATGAACTCGAGGAGCTCGCAAGCGCCGTTGACTGGGAACTAACACCCGATCAATCTTCTGACATAAAGTCCGCTTTTCCAGTTCCAAACGCGGAGCATCAGATCGGAGTTCATGCGCAGTGGCGAACACGTCTTGATCTGCTGCTATAGCGATTTGTAGTTGAATAACAAGGCAGATGCGCTATTTGTAAACGGCATCTTTGGTTTAGTGGAAGGTAATTTCTATTTTGTTCCGGATGTGCATGGTTCGCAATACAATCGGAGAAAAGAGGGCTGTTGCAGAATGGGAACTTTGCACTGGATAGATCTTGGGATCGTAGGTATTTATCTGATTGTCCTAGCCTCCATCGGATTCCTCTACTCGAAACGTCAGGCTAACCTTGACCAATTCTTCTTGGCCGGAAGACGCATGGGCTGGCTTCCTATAGGCTTTTCTTTGATGGCCTGCTTAAATAGCGGTATCGACTACCTGATGCAGCCGTTGGCGATAATGAAATACGGCGTAGTGCTGGTGTTGTCAGCGCTTTCTTGGCTTTTCTTGTGGCCGTGGGTGACCCGCGTTGCTCTGCCATTTTATCGCAGGCTTAATTTATACACCGCGTACGAGTATCTGGAGCAACGGTTTAACGTCAAGGTCAGGACTCTGGCGGCGTCGATATTCCTGGTGTGGCGACTTGGCTGGATCGCCACTGCTATGTATGTCCCTTGCCTTGCTATTAGCGCGGCTTCTGGAGGTAGTCTTCCGCTGGTCCCGACTATAGTGCTTCTTGGAAGTGTGGTTGTCCTGTACACCGTCCTCGGCGGAATGAAGGCAGTGATATGGACAGACGTAGTCCAGTTCTTCGTAATGTTTGACGGGTTGGCTGCAACCGTCTGGACCGTGTTAAGTCACGTTCCCGGAGGTCTGAATGCGGTATGATCAACCGCTGCTGAGGCGGGAAAGACAACTATCCGCATCATACTACCCGAGACTACGAACGCAGGTTTCTTCGATAAGCTGAAGCTCTTCTTTACCACGGATATGACCGCCGTTAGCTTCCTCATAGCCGTCATTGTCGGACGCATGGCGGTCTACACTGGCGACCAGGTAATGGTGCAACGCTTTCAGACTACCAAGTCCCTGCGCGATTCCCGCCAAGCATTTATCATCAACGCCGTCGGCGATGCTGTCTGGACACTGGGATTGGCATTCGTGGGACTCGTGCTGTTCGCTTACGTCAGGAACGACCCGTCTTACGCCAACATGGCTTCGGACAAGATCTTTCCTCATTTCCTCGCAACAAAATTTCCGGTAGGGGTAGCCGGCCTCGTTATAGCCGCAATCTTTGCGGCTTCTCTCGGCGCCATTGGTTCCGCGATTAATTCCTGCACGTCGGTCGTAATTGTTGATTTTTACAACCACCTCTTCCGGAAGAACGATGTAACCAACAAGGATAGCTCGGAAAGTGAGCAGCGAAATCAGGTCTGCATATCGAGGTGGACCACGCTAGTGGTCGGTATTATTGCGGTGACGTTATCCGCGAATGTAGGCCACCTGGGCGATCTGATTGTGATCGCGAATAAGGTCATCCAATTGTTTATCGGTCCACTTTTGGCTATCTACATCCTTGGTATGTTTACAAGAAGGACAGGCAGCGGTGGTGTCTTGGCCGGAGGGCTGATTGGAGCCGCAATCAGCGCGTATGTCGCATTTTGGAGTCCACTGGCGTTTGTCTGGCCCTCCGCTTTGGGTTTTGTGGGCACTCTCGTGTTCGGATGTGCGATCAGTATGATGCTAAAACCACCCAGCGATTCTCAGACAGCACTGTGCTTCCGAAGCGTCATGAAGACAAAAAACAACAAGCCAGTGGTTTCTGAACAAGAGTAATTTCGCTTCATTAGAAGTGACGTCATAAACTGAGAACTATCCACCAAGGGAGTAAATGCATATATGAATCGGCGCGAGTTTCTTCAAAGTGCTACGGTCACCGCGGCCGCGACAGTTCTTATGAATGGTTATGCTAAAGGAGAAACTATGCAAGAGAGTTCTCAAAAAGACGTGCGAGCGACGGCTCTGTACGCATATAACTACCACGACGACCCCTACCCTCTAAATCCTGGGCCACACTTGTTCATCGACTGGCGCTATGTATTTGCGGGCGGGATTAGTTGGCAGACAGCCGACGGCAATGCTGCGCCACTATTCGCACATCAAGAGATTAAAGGCATCCGAGGAGTGCCTTTTAGGGTGCCATACGGCCTGAAGCTCGTGCCTCAGAAAGCCTGCAAGATCGGCCCAATCATACCGAACGACCGAGATTGGGAGTTTATGATAGTTGCATATGTCAGCTTACACGACATCGGCGGCAAATTTGGCCTTTGGTATGAGTGCGTTCCGCCCGGAGGCAACGGCAACAGCAATCTTCTGTGTTACGCGGAGTCCACAGACGGCGTCAATTGGATAAAACCAGAGCTAGGTCTTGTCGACTACAAAGGGAGTAAGAAGAACAATATAGTCATCGACGGCGCAAAATGTCCTTACAGCAGCTTCCACGGCAGTTCGGTGTTCGTAGATCACAATGCAGATGCCAACGAGCGCTTCAAGGTAATCTACATGTCGTATTACATCCCCGAAGACGTGATAGCCCGTCTGAAGAGCGAGAGTCCGGGCAGTGTGGATGCGTTTGGCGAGAACCTGAAAGTCGTGATGCTCCTTGGCAAATCTCCCGACGGCCTGCGCTGGACGTTTTCAGATAAACTGACCTGTACCCGATTTCGTGGAGGCTTTGTTAGAGAGTCTATAATGGAATCGAGGTGTGCAATGAATCGACGTAAGCATTCTAACGAGTTCAAGATG